>Ga0209636_10002158_pt1 | contig 19962 bp, 23 predicted proteins | sample DeeMarSWOR152_54_FD_187464 | JGI IMG/M metagenome (GOLD analysis project Ga0209636, IMG submission 187464) | Marine sediment microbial communities from White Oak River estuary, North Carolina - WOR-1-52-54 (SPAdes) (version 2) | ecosystem: Environmental > Aquatic > Marine > Intertidal zone >...
ATACCTGCCGCGACTGGCGGTTTTGATGGATACCATCATGCACTTGCTCGGATTACACGGATATGCGATCATTCCCACGCTGCTGGGGCTTGGCTGCAATGTGCCGGCTGTTTTGGCTACCCGAATCCTGGAAAGCAAGAGTGAGAGGTTTATCGCCTCAACACTGGTATCAATTGCGGTGCCCTGCGCTGCCTTACAGGCCATGATATTCGGCCTCGTTGGTCAGCGCGGCGGCCAGTATGTTGTCATTGTATACGGCACCCTATTTTTGGCCTGGGTCATTTTGGGGATTATACTCCACCATGCGGTAAAGGGATTCAGCCCCGAGCTCCTGATCGAGATACCGCCCTATCGCCTGCCGCCATGGCAAATCGTGCTGCAGAAGCTGTGGATGAGGGTCTATGGCTTCCTAGCAGAGGCTATCCCCGTAATTCTGGGCGCTATTGTGGTAATAAATATGCTTTATTCCCTCCGTGTATTTGATGTCGTTGCCAATTTTACGGCACCGGTAGTCACCGGTCTTCTGGGACTTCCTAAAGAAGCGGTAACATCTCTCGTCATTGGCTTTCTGCGTAAAGATGTGGCTCTGGGCATGCTGGCTCCTCTCGCATTAACTGCCAAACAACTCGTGGTGGCCAGTGTAGTGCTGGCTATGTTCTTTCCATGTATTGCCACCTTTGTTGTTCTCCTCAGGGAGCTTGGAGTGCTAGATATGTTGAAATCAGCCGGGGTAATGATTTTGGCTGCACTTATAACCGGTGGAATACTAAACCTTATCCTATAGTCAAAATCTTGATGACGAGCGGCTGAAACTCGTATCTTTACCACTTTTCCGGGGATGGAGGCATCCATCTTGCCACAATTTTGGGGGCAAATCCTCACGGGCTGTTGCCCAAACGGAAATCCCTTTGAGCGGACATTAAAACGTTTTTTGAGAATAAATCTCGGCCACGTAGAAGATGAGCGATGTCAAGTGTTAGAAGCCCAAGGGGCAAGTTTTGACTTCGCCTGGAGCAAGCCTTAGATCTATCAATAAGCGTTTGAGAACACGCGAAAAGAGATTTGAGCAACGGCCCGTTTGCTTTTGATACCTGTCTGAAGATAAATCCGTCAACTTTTGGTACAAAACCACACTACGAGGCTCATTCTCGGCATTGAACGGCAAGCACCATACTTCACCATGTACACCGTTCTATATTATCCTTTCAAGCAGTCCACCAGCTGCTAGCTTCTGATCCTTCAATTCGACGCCGTTATTCACCTTGACCCAGCAAAGACTTTGTCATATTCTAGTCCTGGATAAAGAAGATATTCACCTAACTGGAAGGAGGCACATGCTCATGTATAAGACAGATGTCATAGAGACATCAGGAGAGGATTTAAACATTACCTTTCTCGGCCATGGGACCCTTATGTTTGCTTTCGGCACCTTAGTGATTCATGTTGATCCGGTAAGTGATGTGGCAGATTACACCACGCTACCTAAGGCTGACATTATACTGGTAACCCACGAACACTTTGATCACTGTGAGACAGATACTATTGAGATGCTCCGCAAAGAAGGAACAGTGGTAGTAGGATCCGAATCCTGTACCGAGAAGATCAGTAATTACACGGTAATGAGAAATGGCGATGTTAAGACTATTCGGGGATTAACGATAGAGGCTCTGCCCGCCTATAACATGATTCACATGCGCTCCCCAGGTAATCCCTTTCATCCTCGAGGAGTGGGCAATGGCTATGTGATTACCTTTAACGATAAAAAGGTGTATATTGCCGGTGATACGGAAAATATTCCCGAAATGAAGCAGCTAGGGGGAATTGACGTGGCGTTTTTACCCATGAATCTCCCCTACACCATGACACCTGAGATGGTAGCCGATGCAGCCAGGACAGTTAGGCCTAAAATCCTGTACCCGTACCATTTCGGTGACACTGACACATCCAAGCTGACCGATCTGCTCAAAGACAGCACGGATATCGAGGTGCGAATTCGAGATATGCAATAAAGGGTGAAGCCCCCACCAAACAAGAGGGGAGGAAGTCATGAACAAACCAGATAGGGCCGAAGACTCCAAGAAAATCCGTAAAGTCGTAACAACAGAACGGGAAAACTACGACACCACATCGCTCTATCTAGAGGGTGATGGCAAAAACTTCGCAAAGCGGCAGGCCGGCCAGTAGCTTTCACTGCGGGTGTTGCGCGACGATGGATGGAGCGAGCCACACCCTTTTACCATATCCTGTGCACCGGAAGATGACATCCTCCGCTTGACAATAAAAAAAGCCGGTGCGTTCACCGCATCTATACCAGACGTAAGCCGGGTACTCCGGTAAGATGTGACGGTCCTTTTGGGATATTCTGCAAGGATATTAATAAAAGGGAAAGCATCGTGATGATCGCCGGTGGTGTCGGCATAACGCCTTTTTTGAGTGTGCTGCGGCATTTCCGATATATCAAGGCAAAAAACCAGGTGAGGCTTTTCTGGACCAACAAGACTATAGACGATCTCTTTGCCTCACGAGAGCTCAAAGAGATAACAAGGGAGCTAAACCTCTCTGTTGTTCACACCCTGAGCCGTGAAAAAGAGGTGGCCGAATACCTTCAAGCTGACTTTCCTGACGTTCAGTATATACCAGGATACGTCACCAGAGACATATTCCAGAAACAGGTCCATTTCTCGAATGCGTCATTTTACCTATGCGGTCCCCCTAACATGCAAGAGTTTGTATTATGGGAGCTGGGGGCATGCGGCGTTGCTCCAGAATCGGTTGAGAAAGAGAAGTTTAGTTATTAGAATTAAAACTAAGCCCATCTCTTGTATAACTCAGCAGAAAAGCCTTTAGAAGGATGGCCGGCTTCTGGAAAGCTCGGCCTATAAAAAAGGTGGAATCGGTGACTCCACTTTCTGTTACTCAAATACCATCTAAAAAAGGAGGGCTAGCATGAGGGACCACCCCTTTTTCAAGGACACGCCGAGAAAGACCCTGGATATGGCGGGGCAGCCCATGGAGTTTCCAATCTTTTATTATGATGTTCGCTTCATCACCGCCATTTTCACTGCCAGGATCAGCGCGCTGAAAAGACTCCTGCCCCATCGTAGGTTCAAGCCCATCCAAACTTGGCCTGGGACCGGTATGCTCGGAATCGCTGCCTTTGAATACCGCGATACCTCAATCGGGCCTTATAATGAGATTGCGATCGCTATTCCCACCAAATTTCCATCGAGATTTGTCTTTCCGGGGCTTTCTGCACTCAAGATGATGCGCGAGAATCTCTTCCCCGTGTACATTCATCGCCTTCCCGTTACCACGGAAATTGCGCTCAAGGCCGGAATCCATTTCTATAACTTTCCTGAATTTCTGGCCGAGATCACGTTCCAGGACCAAGATGGGAACCTGGAGGTTGCCCTGAAGGAAAAGCAGGATCTTATTTTGAAACTGGTCGCGAAAAAGCTCCCTCTGAAAAGATCAACCGGGTTTGAATTTCACACCTATTCCATCAAGGATAATGTCGTCATGCATGCACTGGTTGAGGGATGGGCGCCAAAGTTTGGAGCGCTGAGGATGGGTAGCCTTGCCAAGCTTGAGCTAGGGGAGCACGGGATCAGCAAGGAGCTTGCCGGGCTTAACCTGAGCAAAACTGCCCGGAGCGGACTCTATGGTGAAGGGGTAATGACCAAACTCCACAACCCGGATCGGCGCTGGAATGCTGATACTCTAGAGATTATTTCTGCCTGAATACCTATGAGAAGCGGTGGCCAGGCCTTGAATCATGAACTCCCACTGAGGCGAATACGGGGTGCAGTCGTACGGGATGAAAATCTTACCACCATTCACCATTTAGGCGGCAGCTTCGGGCATATGCAGGAGGCATGATCTAAGATCAGGCAGGGAGTTATCTTTGGCCTTTATCCTTTCGTCAATCATGACCCTTGTCGCTATTCTCAGCAGCATTCTTACAAAGGAGAGAAGACATCAAGCTCCTCTTCTCGTACACAGCAATGATCTAGCCAGCAGTTCTGGGCAAAGGGTGAGAGATGGGACGCAGGTTACTAAAAACAAAATGCTGAGCGAGATTGAATAGATGAGATATTGGTCCTGATCACCGGCAGTTGAAAAAGGGCCCATCTGCCCGTGCCTCATGTTTTCCTCTCTTTTCGTGAACGCCTTTATGGTATGAGAAAAAACCTTTCTCGATGGAATCCTTCCAAAACGAAACCTGTTGCCTTGTCAACTAACCAAGCTCTTAAATGGCAGGAGACCGTTAAACCACCAGATGCTGAAACACTTTCTTGCTTGACACCGAAACTGCTCTCCCCTATATTCCCTTTCCCAACAAATACGCTTAACTCAGGGTAGAATAACCAACGCCTTTCCCCTTGATGTCTGGTAATAGCGTTAAGGACGGATGCATCCTCTTTTAATTGTTGCATCTCTGGGCAAGACGAAAGACAAAAAAAAGCTGAAGGAAACGCAACTCAATGATTTCCAATGAAAAAAAGATTATCATTTTTACCTCTTACTGCCATTTCTTATCTCATTTCTACATGCTCATCTTTCCCTCGCTCGTGATACCCCTCAACAAGTATTTTGACATGCCCATCCCCGAGGTTTTGTCGCTTGGTTTTCTCATGTACCTGCTTTTTGGCCTGGGCGCACTGCCCATGGGCATCGTGACTGATTTATGGAATGGAAGGCGAATGCTGACACTGCACCTGCTTGGATTGGGAGCTTTTTCTCTGCTTGCAGGTGCAGCGAGACAGCCAACATCCCTAATGATGAGTCTAGCCTTCATTGGTGTTTTCGCCTCAATCTATCATCCTGCGGGCATGGGGCTTATCAGTAAAGGGTGTACGAGGAGGGGGTATGCGCTTGGAATAAATGGAGTTTTCGGAAATCTTGGCCTTGGACTTGCTCCCATTGTTACTGGGATTGTTACGTACTGGTTTGGATGGCGTACCATCTATATTATTTTTGGTGCTTTTGTTTTGTTTTCCAGCATTATACTGTTTCTTGTACCTATCGACGAAACCCCGGTGCAAACCGTAGAATCCCATACCAAGGGAGATAAGAAGCACTATATGTTGTATTTTGCCTTGCTGTGTGTATGTATGATGCTAGCAGGGTTCTGTTTTCGTGGCACGTCTGTGGTTATACCAGCCTACTTTGAACAGACTGTGCCCTTTTTGAATAATATCCTAGGCAATTTCTCTTTCATCAAGCTCTCTGGCACAAAGACCTTAGCTGCCACCGCACTCACCTCGTTTGTGTATTTTTTCGGCATGCTCGGACAGATGACAGGAGGGCGATTTGCCGATAAGGTTGATCTGCGCCTTGGCTATTTCTCATTTCATCTCATTGCCCTGCCTTTTATGGTGCTCATGACGCAGTTCACCAATATTCCACTGCTTGTCTTTACGATGGGCTATTTGTTTTTTGCCCTTGGCATGCAACCCATTGAGAACAGTCTGGTTGCCCGACTGACACCGGAAAAGCTTCGGTCAACAAGTTATGGTTTCAAATTTATTTTCACCTTTGGCGTTGGTTCTTTATCGGTTTTTACGGCCAAACAGCTCATTAAGCACTATGGTTTTGTATATGTCTTCTGGCTTCAAGCCGTTATTATTGTTTTGCTGCTGTCAGCCATTGGCATGCTTATGTTTCTGACGCGAAACGAGACATTTCGGAATTAGACCCCAAAACAGGAAACCCTTGTTTCCTGCACCTGTCCTTTCTTCCCAAACGTCTTCGAGAAGCTGTGAGGTGCATTTTGAAGTGAATCCTATGCTTCCAGAGATACTTCAATTCCTAACGCCTGGAACATCGATCCGTAATTATGGGGATGCGAATACACCATGTATAGCGACAGCAGCAAGAAAGGCGGGGCCCTGGTATTCACCTGAGGGAGTTTTTGAGTTCCCTTATCTTCTCCAGAGTGTCTTTGTAGGTATCACTCTGAGAGGGGTTCAACTCCATCGCCCTCAGAACAAGGCTCTCCGCTTCATCTAGGTTCTTTCTTTGCACGTAATAGAGCCAGGCAAGATTATTATAGGCATCGGCGTTGTGCCCCTCTTTTCTTATTGCCTTTTTGTAATACTTTTCTGCCTTGTCCCACTCATTTTTCTGAAAGTGTGCATTGCCGAGATAAAAGACGGCAACGGGATATTTCTTAGCTGCTGCCGTATATTCTTGTATGGCATTGTCAAACTCACCCTTTTTTTCGTAGGCAATGCCTAGCTCTAGGTGCTCTTCTGGGGAAAGCGAATCAGTAAGAATGGTAAAGCGCGGCAGGGCACAGCCCGCATATACCAGGAGCATGCCAAAGGTCACTAAAATAGGACGTATCATCTTTTACTTGGGGCTTTTTCGGATTGTAGGGATATTTCAGGTTCGATGCGAAGGGTCCAGCGGTTAGTCCGATCCCAACGGGTCAGGAAGTGGTTCCACGTGATAAGCTCTTCACGCGTTTTGGCAGAGTGCGCAATGACACCCTTCGGACTGTAGCCCACCACCACCATATAGTGGTTATTGGTTACATTGGCAAACCCGAGGTCCACCATGACAATCAGAGGAACACCCTGATCCACAGACCGCCGGATGTCATCCGCACTGCCGCTATACCACTTGGCAGAAAAGCCTTTGTTCCGTGCATAGAGCACCATGTCTAGGGTTACCGTGCCATGGATGTGTCTGCGGAAGATAGCCTCGGCAATCTCATCCGGCATCACATCCTCACTGTAAAAGGTGAGCACCCCAGCAAGAGAGGCGGGACCACATTGGTAGGCAAGCTGTGGATAGAAAGGAACACCCTCCACCTTGCCTGACCCGTTTGCACTCGGTAAATTCGAAGCCCTGCTCCTGGGCCCCGCCGTGCACCCGATGAGGGCCAGCAGCGATAGCAAAGTGAGGGCCGCCAAGGACACAAGCAGAGGGTAGGAAGCTCGGCGAGAAGCATGATCTAGACGCCCTGTTGCCCTTTGCACCTGTCCTGTGGCCTCTTATTGAATGACAATCCGTTTATTAGTAAAATAGAGTACAGCAATGATGACCAGGGCAAGGACCAAAACCCACACAATAGCGCTTCCGCCTGAGGTAAGCGAATCCAGCTGAGTGGCAAATTGGTGAAGTTCGTTATCAGACAGCTGATCAAGCCGGGAATTGATTTCCTGATCGGTATATCCCAGGGCCTTGAGCCGCTCTTTGACGAGCTTCTGCTCGAGAACCTTCTGCACCATGGCCATGTCCTTGTGTCGAGCATTGGTCGCAAAAGACTCGTCCGACGAAACGAAGGAGGCCTCAATCCTGGGAACAACGCTGAAAATCCCCATCAAAACGACCAGCAGCATTGCAATCCGGCGTGTCAAAACAGCGTTCTTGAATGTGCGCATAACCGTACTCCTTTCTCCGATATGTGCCCTGAAAAATAAAAGTTTGCAGATCAGAATCTGCATACCAGCCAAAACCACTCTCAAGCTAACACACTATTAAATTTTTTGTCAAGGCTCGTGAGCATGTCTATTTATGAAAATATAAGGCAGGCCAGATTTGCTCATGGCTCACGCGTATTCTTCTCTTCCCAACCTTGTTTGGTATGGCAACGAAACGAATTGTGAGACGAACGCTTCCCGTTCACAAACAGGGAGGGTCAATTTCGAACAGGCTGTTGCCGAAATCCCCTTTCGCTTGGTCTAAAACGGTTTTTGATCCCGCGGGAGTTTAGTCCTGCTATCCAGGGGGCTTCCCCAAGATTTATTATCAAAAACGTTTTAATGACCGCCCAAATAGATTCCCCCTTTGGGCAACAGCCTTTTGAGTTGAAAGGGCACCCCCCTCTTTTTCAATTTGATCTTTATAGGCTGTCTGTTCGACACCTATACCCGTGGTTTGCGGCAAGGAACAGAAGATGCGACAAGGGCTTGGATTATCGATAATGAATTGCTCATAAAGGTGCCCGGAATCCGTTCATCACAGGTGATGGCCGGACATTTGCTTCGAGCTCAGGGTAACAGTAGTCCATAGCTTATTTTAAGACTTTTCTGATTGACCCACAAGAATCGCTTCTCTATACTCTATTGAGTAGAAGAGGGAATCTTCATCTTTCAAAAATTACTTCTTGGTGAAAGAAAATAGGATTGTGTTTGGCACAATGAACGATTCCTGTATACGTGACCGAAATACACTGATTTCGTAATCCCTTCGTCCGTTGAATTATATGGTCAGGTCTACCCACTTCACTGAATTCTATTTCAAGGAACTCTACGGGGCTCAAACTCAGGTGGAATCAGCCTACCCTCGTAAAACAGATCAATTCACGTCAAAAAATGTTCTCATTTCCTCGTGGAAGATTGGCACACATTCCACGGGGTGAACCGAAGTAGAATACAATAATCCTTATGAAACAGATCCGCAACGCCTGGTTTTGACTGTAGGGCGAAGTTCGCGGTGCAGGGCCAGGGTTTCCAGGGGCTCTTCGCCAATACGGTCAATCTACCAAGGTGCTATGATGGTAAGATCATATTTTATTAATAGCTGGTTCTATGACACCTTGCAATGATAAGCGTACATTTTAGAAAAGGAGGGACAATGGAGGCATCAAAGAGTGGTGGGATTGAGGATTTAACTGGCTTCGCTATGGAAGTAATCCGTCGTTCAGGCGAGGAAGCACTATCCTATTACGGCAAAGGTAGCTCCAAGATCAAATTCGATGAGGAGTTGGTCACAGAAGCGGAGCTCCGTCTCGTAAACTTTTTTCAGGATGAACTCCACGCTCATTTTCCTGAGCACCGGGTGATTGAAAACAGCCAAGGGAGCAAGGACTATTCCCACGAGGAAAAGCGATATCTCTGGATCTATGACGCATTAGATGGAGTTGCCAATTTTCAGGCGGGAATCCCCATCTGGGGAACCTCCCTGGCGCTCCTTGAGAATTTTTGGCCCATTTTAGGCGTGTTCTACATGCCTGCAACTGGAGATCTCTTTCATGCGCAGGTAGGGCACAAGGCCTTCTGGGGAAAAAAGAAGATCTGCGTTTCTGTGCAAGAGGACATTAATGATGAGAGCCTCCTCCTCACCTACTCACGATTTCACCATCATTATGAGTCCACCTTTCCCGGAAAAATCCGCGATTTCGGAAGCACCACCGCTCACATCTGCTATGTTGCCGCCGGTAGGGCCGAGGCCGCCGTTATTGCCAACGAGACCTATCGGGATCTGGCTGCGGCTCGCGTCATTCTCGAAGCAGCAGGAGGAAAGATGTACAAACTAGATGGGAGTGAGTTTTCATTAGACGATTACCTGGATGGGCAAAGGATAGACGCTCATCTTCTGGTCGTGGGCCCCGATACCTACCCAGACGTTCGTGATTATTTCCATGAGATTGGGTAACGCGGCTTCTTGGTTGCCAAAGAAGAATCCCGTGTATCTGAAGAGTTGTTAAATATCCGGTGCAACCGAATTAACGCATATTCTTCAACCCCAGCGTGCATGGCTTGCGGTGAATATTGAGTCTCTATAATCAAGGTAAAAGAGTTGGGTAAAGCGGCCTCGGACACCGTCTGGTGGATTGAGGCCGAGGCGTAATTAACCGGGCGTCTGCGGGCCGGGCTTTATGATACCGGTTATTACGGGGGTAAGCCGGTTGTGAGCTGACATCCACCTTGATATGAGAGCGGTCATAATAAAACCCAGAAAGAGACCGGCAAAGCCAAAGACAATGGCTGCCCCTGTTTCGCTGACGGCCAATCTCTGGTACAAACTCGCACCCAGAAGAACCCCTGACATCAGACCCGCGAGAGGTATCAAATAGAGGACTGCAGCACCCTTAAGCACTGTGCCCGAGCTGAGAGTTATGGAAACCAAATCTCCCGCCTTTGCCCCAGCCCTGTTTAGAGCCTTGATAACTATCTCAGAGCTGGACCCTAAAGAAACACAGCAATGTTTTGCTCCACAGTCATCACAGGCATCCTTTCTCTCGGCGACCACCTCAGCCCATCCATCTTCCCTGATGCCGGCAACAAAACCTTGTTCTTGTGCCATTTTTTTCTCCTTTGAAAACGTTATCCATATGGATAAGGTAAGTATGAATAGGTAATTATCAAGCGGTATTCCTGTCCGGAGAGACGGAGATTTCCAGAACTATTAGGGCAACCCTAAAATGGATTGGTCAGGGCTTTTTCTTTAATGTTATCCTCTCTTAGCATGAAGGGTTTTTGTTCACCGAAAACACTGTATTCTCTCCCAGCATTTCCCGCCGCACCATCCCCTTCTCCTCAAGGTAGTTCAGGTGAGCGATCGCCTCACCTGTGGCAAACCATTTTTGCATCAGGGGAAACAGGTCCCAGGAGTCATAGTAAATATCCCAGCTCATCTGCGAAGCCACCTGGAAGGCATTTCTGCGGCCATTCTTTAGGATAGAAAGGACCTCTTCAGCTCTCTGCTGGTGGTGCTGTTTCAACTCCTGAATCCTCTGTCTACTCCGCCTGAAAATGCCCCTGTGGCCAGGCAATACAAGCGCAACGTCATACTCATAGACCTTGTCTAAGCTTGCCAGGTACTCCTTCAGGGGATTCCTCTCATGAGACCATGAGGTTATGTTAGGGGTTATGTCATTCAGAATGTGGTCTCCCGCCACCAAGACTCTTTTGTTGGGGTCGTATAGACACATATGTCCCTGGGTATGCCCGGGGGTTTCAACACACGTGAACTGGTATTCACCAATCCGTAAGGCGTCGCCTTCTCCCAGAATAGTAAAGGGGAGGTTGTAGTTAAAAGGTCCTTTCGGCATACCCTTAAGCTCACTCTCAGGAAAACCGTTTACCCGAGCAAAATCAATAACAGCATTCCAGCGGGCAGCATTTTTGAGCCAATCAGCATCTGGTTGGTTGAAATATATGGTGGAGGTATCTGGAGCGAGGTCTGGAACGAGGCCCAGATGATCTCCATGACCATGGGTGATAAAGAAGTCTGTCTTCCTCAAATCGACACTCAGCCTCCTCAAACCTGCCTGCATTGCATTCATACACTCTTGGCGATTCCACCCGGTGTCAATAATCAGATTCCGGTCCAAGGCCTTTATCACATAAGAGTTGAGGGCTCTTAGGGGACTATCGGGAAGGGGAATTTCCATTCTGTATAGATTTGGAAGGATTTCTTCGATCATCAAATAGTTCTTAATCCATAGATTCACGTTTCCAATTCGGGAGACCGAGGTATCTAACAGGGTCCAGCCTTAGTGCTCAATGTCTCAAAATGTAAGTACTGTTTCGGATTGGTTTGCTGATATGAGGGCTAAGGGAATTCTCCTGACACTTTGAGCAGGCTTTTCTTGCTTTATCACTCAACGAACAGCTTACGTTTTCAGCTTATTCTCCCATTCAAATTCTCGTGTTGTCACATAGTCTTCGATACGCCGAATACGGCGCTCAAGGTTTTCGTATCTCCGTTTCAACCGTTCAGTCGCCCCTTTGTGCGAATGCACATAGCTGTCGTAGAACTCCTGCTCTTCCTCAGATTCTATGGGTATTACCGGTTCCGGCTTCATCAAAAGTGCCGCGACAAAGTAGAGTATCAAGATCGGCCAGAATCCAGTTAAGAACAATAGTACCAGTGTTATGGCTCGTGCCCAAAACACCGAAAAATCAAAGTACTCGGCGAATCCTCTACACACACCGAGTATGATGCCATTGCGGGAACGATAAAGTCCGCCTCGAAGAATCTGTTCAAATCGTCTCATAACTCTCGGTCCTTTCTCTTACGGTCAAGAATAATGGTCTCCAGCGCCTCAACGCGTTCTTCCATTCGTGATAGTCCCTGATATATCTCTTGAATCATTCCGGCCTCCTGAGCCTGAACCTTCTGGCCCTTCCTGGAGAGTTCTCCCTTCAGTATTCTGATCGCCATCAGAATCGTGCTGCCAATTATGGCGAGTGCCAGTATAGTACCTCCAAAAACAATGGCTACAATCAGAACTCCATGCATGATTGACTCAACTCCCTTTCATCTATGGGGCGCTCACTTAAGGCCGAAAAAACACAAACCAGCTTCCAAAGCATTTGTCTGCGTTTTCAGTACTAACGGGGCTATCACCCGGACAAGCAGACTATGCGGCAGATGTGCCCTCATTCTCCTTTTTAATTGAAGATTTCAGTGTTTGCAATTCCTTTTCGATCTCTTCGTCGACTAGCAGGCTTTCCCACTCAGCTTCCACGGCAGGTTTTTTTCCGAAATTAACCAGGTCAGCCTCAGCTTCCATTCGCTCTATACGGTTTTCGAGATCCTCAAACTTAAACATAGCCTCAGAACTATCAAAGCGGCGGATTTCTTCCTGGGCCCGTTTCCTTCTGTTTGCACGGATATGCCGCTGTACGAGTATACGCTGCTTTTCACGGGCCGATTCGAGCTTTTCCTCAAGTTGTCGAATGTCGTCCTGATACTGCTCAACGATAGCATTGAGTCTGATAGACTCCTGCAAAAGGGCCTCTGCCCGCTCCGTGTATCTGCGTTTTTCAACGAGCGCCTCCCGTGCCAGATCGTCTCGGCCTTTGTTTACCGCCAAGGCTGCCCTCTCTTCCCAATGTTTTGCCCGGGATTGTACTTCTTCCACCTGGCGCTGAACCTTTGTGTTTTCCGACATGACCCCTGCGCACGATGCCTTGATTTCAACCAGCGTGTCTTCCATTTCACGGATCATGAGTTTGATCAGCTTTTCTGGATCTTCTGCTTTATCAAGCATAGCACTGATATTGGAATTGATGATGTCCCTAAATCGTGAAAAAATTCCCATAATGTGACCTCCCTTCCTTCAGCTTTTACAAACACTTGAGCAGGAATTATGCCAATGCCGCATTTTTGGCAAAAGTGTATAGTTTTCAAGGGGTTCCGTGCTTGACACATCTTTTCCATTTGTGGTATATTTACCCATATATTAGCATTTAGAACCAAATATCGACAGTAATTACCATGAAAGAAGATTCATTTCAAGTCACTGAGCGGGCTCAGGCAGATTACGCCGTGGGGATGGGTGAGGCACTCGGACAGTCAGAGGTCTTTCTGGAATTTCAGGAACGCCTTTCCAAGGTTGCACCGATCGATCGTCCCGTGCTCTTAATTGGTGAGCGCGGGACCGGAAAAGAACTTGCTGCATCCCGGTTGCATTTTCTTTCAAAGCGATGGAAAGGCCCCCTGGTTGCCCTCAATTGTTCAGCCCTTACCCCCTCACTTATCGAATCAGAATTGTTTGGCTATGAAAAAGGAGCGTTTACCGGAGCTGAGCAGCGTCGCACCGGGAGATTTGAGGCCGCACATAAAGGCACCCTTCTCTTGGATGAAATAGGCAACATACCCATAGAAGTTCAGGAGAAGATATTGAGGGTCGTGGAATATGGTACATTTGAACGGGTTGGGAGTTCACAGAGTATCGAGGTGGATGTGCGGATCATCGCGGCAACCAATGCAGACCTGACGGTACTGGCAACAGAGGGCAGGTTTAAACAGGATTTACTGGATCGACTCTCCTTTGAGGTGCTCTTCTTGCCCCCCCTCAGAGAGCGGAAAGAGGACATTCTACTGCTGGCAAACCACTTTGCCGCACGGATGGCTTTCGAGCTCCGTCGGGAGGAAATACCTCAATTCAGCGATGAGAGCACCTCAGCCCTCGAAACCTATGCATGGCCCGGAAATGTGCGCGAGCTCAAGAATGTGGTTGAGCGTGCAGTGTATCGCTCGGACTCCCCGTTGATCACGGAGATAGTATTCGATCCGTTCCGTTTCCCCCATGAAGAACATGGCCTCCCAGATGAAGTAGGTTTCTTGGTTGAAACCGATACCTCTTCAATTGGTGACCTTATGAACAAACCCCTCAGGGCTGCTGTTCGCGAATTAGAGATCCTCCTCCTGAAGAAGGCACTAAAAGAAACGAGATTTAATCAAAGGAAGGCGGCCCGGATCTTGGGGTTGACGTACGATCAATTCCGCGGATTGTACCGAAAATACCGAGAGGAGATCCCCTAAACCGTCTGATACAATGGCATCGAGTCACATCTGGCCCGCTTACTTTCTTCTCCAGGCAGAGGTGAGTCCATCCCAGTACATCAGCTTTGTGTCGCACCGGACAGGCCCCGTGAAAAAGATCCACCCCTTTAGGCCAGATTCCCTCGAGTTCTTTCCCTTCTGGCCTATCTCTGCCGGCTCATTCGTTGCCAGTCTTGCGTGGAACCGACATTAGGGTTGAATCCTGGATCGTCGCTGATGATATAGTCGGAGCCGTTAGTCCAGGCATTATCATACCCAGCGGGAAGTTCTATTTTCCAATTGTTGATGGGGTCCGCATATGAATCGACACCTCGAATGGCCTGGCTGTAATTGTCGAATATCCGGTCGTAGGCATCATTGCGCTTTTGGTAGGAATCCATGATCATATCGCCGATCTCAGACTGGGTCCGGCTGATCTGCTGCATCCGATTGAAGATGGCCCTCTGATGACGCAACTGGTCACGGGTAACCGTAGCTGAGAGCTTGAGGCAGTTTTCTGCCCAGACTGGATTATCCTTGCGGGAATCCGTGATGATCTTAAATATCTTTATCCTGTTATCGATTTCCTTTTCAGGGACCCTGAAACTGGTGACAATAGGAATCCAGCTGATTCCCTGGACGCTTCCCCCGTACATGGCAGGCATGTAACTGATTATGTAGGTCACCGCTACCGTGACATCTTCAACGATTCTATTCCCTCCCCGACTGTACTCCATCTTTAACCTGCCTGCGTCAGCACGAAGCTCATACGCAAATTGAAAAGGGGATATCTGACCAAAGATATTCAGTTGAAGTTGGGCCAGATCCCTGGTCTGCTGAGCCAGTTCCGGAAGGTCTTGGGTCTGAATGACCTTCAGGCTTGAGACCTTTGAGCGGAAGCGAGGGATAAAGAAGTTCTTTAGAAATTCAATGGCTCCCATAGGTTGCAATATCTCCATGCCGGCCCTGGAATGGGAGAACTGCATGTTTTGATCCTGTGACCAGAATAGGTTAATGTGAGGGAATTGTTCCAGTACCGAGCCACCATCAGGGCTGGTAATGGTGAACGCGGTACTGACCTCAGCGGGAAATTTATTGTAATCCCATGAGACCCCTCCCTTGAAATGCCATCCTTTGGGCACCAGCAGACGGAATGCCTCATAGCCAAAACCATTTCGATCGATGACGACATGCTTTCTGAACGCGAACATCTGATCCTGGGCGGATGTTGCGATGCCTGCTGAACAGGTGAGTGCAAATAATAAAACAGTGGCCCACCATATGGGTTTTTTCATGGTATTGCTCCTCTCCAAAATAAACCCCCTAAAAGAGATTCACCTAATTTGTTTATGATAAACAGAGTCCACGGAAATTCAATACGTGGAGATGTAAGTATGTACTTCCGCAGGGCAAGGGTGTCAAGTCAGTTCTTGACTCATGCGAGTTCAGGTATAGCCTGCACTGGTAGCTCATGAGTGGAAACGATGGGGTTGGCTCCTCAGATGTCGCAAAAACCTATGTGAAAGGATACGGTTTTCCATGTCTGTTTTCTGGAAATACAGTTCAGCAAATTCCCTGGTGAATCATGAAACGGCCAATGAAGCTAAACAGTGGCCCTGCCAGATGAAAAATGATATAAGCAAAATAATTGCTATCGTTCAAGAGTGTCTCCCTTATGGTATATTGATTAGAGAGTTTGGACGATACAAAATAATTGTGATTTGATTATAAGGTATGGATTCCCGGTTCACTGCACGTTCTTCTCATCGGACGGAGAGAGTTCGCACCTCTGGCAGTTCCACTTTATGCTAGAGGCCCAAATGCAGTACACTCAGTTAAGCAAACTAACTCCTGCAGTATTGCATTACTGCAAATCGGAGCGGGAAAGGAGGTAGAATTGCATGAAGACAATCATTATCTCGGCAGGAAATATTTCCCTGTCAGCTCAATTGAACGATACTTTCACGGCTCAGAAGATATGGAAGGCGCTCCCTCTCGAAGGCACAGCCAACACCTGGGGTGATGAAATCTATTTCGGGATCCCTCTTGTAATCGAGCAGGAGCCAGGAGCTCGCGCCGAAGTTGAAGTAGGTGACTTGGGATACTGGCCGCCTGGTCATGCCTTTTGTATATTCTTTGGGCCAACTCCTGCCAGCGCTGGCAAGCATCCACGTGCAGCCAGTCCAGTCAATATTCTTGGGCGTGTAAATGAAAATGACGATGCAACCCTGTTACGGAGCGTGCAGAGCGGTTCCATTGTTCGAATTGACCCCTCTGAGACAAAAGAGAAAGCACAAAGCACAAACGATTCTTGGGACTGAAGACACCACATTCGAAGCGCCCATCTTTGACGCCCGAGGGCAGTCCGCAAGGAATAACTCAATCACGGTTATCCGTAGCTTAGCAGGAAATGGTTCATAGATGCAGAAAGGAGAATAATGTGGATGACCGAAACGGCCGACAAACTCCGGACCCTGTTTCATCCTCGGTCAGTGGCTTTTATCGGGGCATCAAATAACCCGAATAAGTGGGGATCTATAATACTTGCCAACCTCATAAATGGGGGCTTTGAAGGCCCGATATACCCAATTAACCCTCAAGAGTCAGAGATACGGGGGCTCAGGGCATATGCGAGGGTTGCCGATCTGAACGAGACCCCTGATCTGGCGGTCATTGTGATCCCGCCCTCCGCTATTCCTCCAGTCATCGACCAATGCGCAGCCAAAGGGATACGAGCAGGGCTTGTCATCACGGCTGGCTTCGCTGAGGTAGGCAATGACGGGAAGCGGTTGCAGAGTGAAATGGCGGATAAGGCACGGAGAGGACGCATGGTTTTTGCCGGCCCCAATTGTAATGGGATAATGCGGCCGTCATGGAAGCTCTATTCAACGATGGCTTCGTTCTTTCCCCCGCCGGGGCCCATAGCAGTAGTGAGCCAAAGCGGAAACGTGGGCCTCTCCATAATCCGACGACTTTCGAGAAAAGGTTTCGGTTGCAGCTTCTACGTGGGCACCGGTAATGAGGCGTCCTTGCATTGCGAGGACTACCTCAGCTATATTGTTGACGATCCCGACACTAGAGTCATCCTAAGCTACATGGAGGGATTAGGGGACGGAAGGCGTTTCTTTGAAACCGCCAAGAAGGTGACCAAAAAAAAGCCCCTTGTCATGCTCAAGGCCGGGGGCACAAACCCCGGTGCCAAGGCGGCAGAGTCTCACACGGGCGCCCTGGCCGGTTCAGACCTGGCCTTTAATGGAGCTTGCAAGCAGGCCGGGGTGATCCGGGCCAAGGACGTGGAAGACCTCTGCAACATCGGTATGGCTTTCATTGGTCAACCCCTACCCAAGGGTAAGCGTATCGGTATAATAACGGCCGGTGGCGGTTGGGGAGTGCTGGCTTCAGATGCCTGTGCCAAAGCTGGCTTGGAGGTGCCTGCTTTACCTGATCATATTATAGCTGAGCTCGATGGGTTCCTTCCCGCGTGGTGGAGTCGAAGCAATCCGGTGGATCTGGTAGCAGGGCTCAGCCAGGACCACATGAGGAAATCCCTGGAAAGCCTGCTTCGTTCTCCCGAAATCGATGGTGTGCTGCTCCTTGGATTAATGGCGGCCTTACCCATGGAGTCGGTTCCACCATCGCCGAGTCAGCATGTCGTGAGGCGCCGCACCCAGGACATGATCAGCATGGTAAGCAAGGTCTTCGAGGAATTTATGGGCCTAGCCGAAATCTACCAAAAGCCTATCATCATAGGCTCTGAGTTTCCCAACGCAGTTCCTGACTTCGAAAATCTCGTTGGCCCCAGGCTTGGGGAAAAGGGCTATATTTGCTATCCCAAACCCGAGGACGCTGCGAAGGCCATGGCCGGCTTAGCCAGGCACGCCCAGTATGTCCTGCCCTGAACCTTGGTCTCAAGGGGGAGCACTCGGCAAAGGCATGGCTCACCTCTTGGGCTGTGATACTGGGTTTTAGTTCAAACCTTTCCATGGCTTAATCCCTTTAGCACTTACTCGGGTATCTCGGTGCTTAATGAGATGTGGAGTTATAGATTTTTTGGTATCAATGGAGGGGTTATAGAGGCGGAGGGTCTTCACTTCTTGACTCGCAGACCGTTCTTCTCTATATTCCCTTCACAAACATGACCGACAACAGGGACCAGATCTCAGAAAAGGAGAAATTTAATGTGGGGAGACACACCCTAAACCAGCAAAACGTTCCATACATATTAGTTGAAGAATTCACGGACCTTCATCAGGTAGCTGCGAACCTTGGAAAAGAAGAAGTCATCGGCGTTGACCTGGAGGCCGATTCCATGTTTCACTATCGGGAAAAGGTTTGTCTGTTACAAATTTCAACACCTTCCCAAAATATTCTCATTGACACCCTTGCACTCATGGATCTCTCACCCCTCGCGCCGATCTTTGCGGACTCAGGTATCCGAAAGGTATTCCATGGAGCCGACTACGATATCCGTTCCTTGTACAGAGACTTCCAGCTCGAGGTGTGCTCCCTGTTCGACACCCAGATTGCGGCTCGATTTCTTGGCTTCACGGAGACCGGTCTCGCCAGCCTATTGAGACACGTGTCAGGGCTGATTATTGAAAAAAAGTATCAGAAAAAAGATTGGTCCCAAAGACCCCTGCCTCCTTCGATGTGCGCCTATGCTGCGCAGGATGCCTGCCACCTTCTGACCCTGAGCCGACTGTTTGAGAAGAAACTCAGGACCAAGGGGTTGCTTTTCTGTGTGGAGGAAGAGTGTGAGGCTCTCAGTAAGGTGCGCCCAGGGCTGCGGGTGGAGAATCCCTTATTCCTGAAATTCAAGGGAGCGGGGAAACTCGATTCCCGAAGTCTGGCGGTCTTAGAGGCACTGTTGCAACTCCGGGAGGATGTTGCCAGACGGCGGGATCTCCCTCCCTTCAAGATCGTGGGGAATCTACCGCTTTTGGAGATGGCTCAGAAAAAGCCGGTGACCACAACTGAACTAAGAGCTATGAGAGGCCTGAGCCCTAAACAGGTTGAGTCCTTGGGCCGGTCCCTTTTGGAAAGAATGCACGAGGCGCTAAATCTCCCGAAGGAAGCGCTGCCCGCCTATCCCCGAAAACCCAGGCAGCCTTATAGCCCTGAGGTTCTAAAGCGGGTCAGGGCGCTGAGGGAATGGCGGGAGCAACGGGCCAGCAGTCTCAGCATTGATTTGGCCCTGACCCTGAGCAATGCGCAAATCCGTGTCTTGGCCCTGGAGCATCCCGATCATCCCCAGGCCCTTAAACGGATAACCGAGATAAGAAACTGGCAGAAACACCTCTTTGGCCCTGAGATTTGTGCCCTCCTCAAGACGATCAGCTGACCCAAAACGGGTAGTCAGGCCAAAAGCTTCACGTAATTTTATGAACGCTCCTTCGTGCCTAAAAGGTGGCCTTAACCTCTGACATGGTTTTCTTCAGGGTAAATTCAAGCTCTTTCAAGGTCACCCCGAAAACACGTATTTCATCGCAGTAGGTTAGGCTTATGGTGACGTTGTTATTTTCATCTTTTGATATTCCGAAGTCTTCTCCAGTAAAATCACGCCCTGCTTCCTTCATCTTCTGGGTCAAAAACGTTCTGGTGTCCCCCACACTGTTTTTGGTTCCGTATATGGCAGCAGCTTCCACATCCTGCCCAAGCCAATATTTTTCCCAGTAAGGCCTCACTATGCTTACCACGACCCAAATGATGATAATCAGAAAAACAAAATTTAGAAGCTTCTTAATCATTGTCTCATCCCCCGGTTATGGTTATTTCGCTCGAATCAGGGGCCCAAGTCCGAGCAAAATTACCGAATGAGGGGCCACATGCAATGAAAGCCATGAGGTAATGTTTTCCTCTATGATTCCCCTCATCTCTTAATTCACTATTCCTTTGAGATGGCTTACAACGATCAGCACGAGTGGTATGTGACTTCAACAAGTTCTAAGACCT
>Ga0209636_10002159_pt1 | contig 19960 bp, 14 predicted proteins | sample DeeMarSWOR152_54_FD_187464 | JGI IMG/M metagenome (GOLD analysis project Ga0209636, IMG submission 187464) | Marine sediment microbial communities from White Oak River estuary, North Carolina - WOR-1-52-54 (SPAdes) (version 2) | ecosystem: Environmental > Aquatic > Marine > Intertidal zone >...
GTAATTCCTGCTGTAGATTCTTTAATAAAAAGTTTACTACCAATGGCAGTCTAAAATTTTTTGCAAAAAAAACGAAGATTTAATTGATAATACTATAAAGCGTGTTTCTATCGGGATTTTGAATTTTTTCACCTGCCTCTAATGCTAAATCAATTTTTTTAAGACGATAGTATGAATTCGTTGATAAACGCCAATCAACGTCAATTGGTTTAGTAACCATTTTTAATGAATCGATAATTCCCCTATAATCGCCTTGACGCCAGGCTTCGTAAGCACCTATTCGATGTTGATAATCTGTTGTTACTTCTGTCTCTGGAATCGGAGGATAAACGGAAATGAAAATCCTGGCAGTATCACTCGGGGGATCTGCTTTAGAGATGTGGAATATGCTGTCAAGCTTTGCAAAGAGTTTTTTAAAAATATCTAGACGTGGAGTTTCATTAGATTGAATTTTCAGTTCGTCTTGAAATGCCCAGGTGAAGCTAAAACAAATTGCTATAATAAATACCCCAATAACAATTTTTCGTATCATAACACTTCCTTTTTAATGTTTTTTAATCATTCAATTTTTATTTACCACCCAAGCAATAAGTAATTACCTCTTCTTGATATATTTTATTAAGAAAAAATGATAATATTTTGCCTTTAAGTTTTGTCCAGCATTTATAGTGTTCTTTCTTATTTGGATTACTTCAACCGAGATAAGTGGCGTGAACGCACCCAAACTGTATCCATTTGATTATGAAAATATACCGAGTCATACAATGTATCTTTATATGTATTTCTACCAAAAATTATTTGAATAAAGTAATCTCCATGTTTAATACGTTCTGATATTCGAAAAACAGCAGTTGGTAACATTGCAAATGGATCCATCGGTAATTCATCTTCAAATTTTTGGATACAATTAGGATCTAAACACTCAGGTCGTCCAAAATATACGTCTTGATATTTTTCATTTAGAATTTGTGCATTGTAAATGTAACCTTCAGAGACGAGGTAGAGCTTTGTAGTACTTTTGATGTAATGCAACAAAGCTCCTAAAAAAATTACCAGTACAAATACCGCAATATTTGTTGAAAACCATATCCATCGTTTAATATTAATTTCTTTTTTTATAAGATAAGCATTAATAAATAACAATAAAAGGATTAAAATCGGCAGAGTTAAAATATAAATGAGACCTGGAGGTCCTAAAAGTTCTTCTTTTCCAGTAAATAATTGAAATAAAGCTACCACACTAATTACAATTTCAAGATATATCAATAAAAATTTTTTTATAGTCTTAATAGCTTTTTTTTGTGATTAATTGCTTCTACAAAACAACTCATTAGTTTTTTAAAAGCCATTTCTATCAATCCTTGTTATAAAGCTAATTATTATAGTTAGCAGATTTTACAATTGAATATTCTTTAAATTCTTGATGAAGTTTGTACAGCCATAGGGCTTTGTGGATGAAAGGAAAGAATATGCAAGATCAATAAAATAATAGCCCTATTAATTTAAGATATTGCAATACCAAAATATATGAAATATAAAATAAATGTCAAGAAAAAAATGTATAATTTTTTAAATTTTTAATATCTCAATTTTAAATAAAAATAATTAGCATTAATCTAAATATAAGATATAATGATTTCTATATCTTTATAAATCTAATACAAAATATAAATCTCCACCCTCCGATTCATCATTCTTCCTTCAGGCAGATCATTGCTCATCAGTGGTCGGGTCATTCCAAAACCTTGATTTGCAATCCGTGATTTCGAGATACCGCGATCCATAAAGTATGTGGCGACGGTCTCCGCACGTCTCAGGGAAAGTTTCATATTATAGTCAGGGTCTCCGATGATGTCTGTGTGACCCTGGATCAGCAAGGTCGCGCTGGAATTGTCCCGCAGTTTTTGGACATTCAAATCCAGTTCTTCTCGCAAAGAGTTTAATGATAAATCCATGTCTGCCCGGTCGTATTTGAACAGTATCAAACGGGTTTTTTCGATGTTCTTCTGAATATATTCTCTCTCTATTTCGCTCACACTTTCGACCTTGATCTCCTTCCAGTTAGTGGTATAGCTCTGACCAAATATATCCCAGAGGCTTAATTGATAGCGATAATTTTTACCAACTGCCACACTTTGCCCGGCATCATTTTTCCAATCCCATACAATTTCATTCCCCGGGTGATTCTTCCCGTCAAACATTTTAAATGTATTCGCTGGTGCTTCAACAATTGTTATTTCCCATTGTTTCAGCCCTGCCTCGGCAACGAAATCTTGAATCTGAAAAGTACAAAAATTATCAGAAGTAGCAATCTCGCTGGTTTCAGTTACAATCGGGTCAAGAATGGGTTGTGACTCAACCGGGCAGCTTATCTCCACGCGTTGATTTTCCTCCCGACCGCGAGGATCAACATTACTGGCAGGATCTGGCGGCAGCAGGTGTGCTTCAACTTTAATTTGTTTGGGTCGCACACCACAATTTTTAACGAGATAGTCCCGCACTGTCTCAGCTCGGCGTCTTGACAGTTCGAGGTCATCTTTTTCTATTCCCCAATTGGACGTGTAACCGCGAATGATGATTTCCATTTCTGGATGATCCCATAGTCTTTTGGCGATTACGTTCAATGTATTTCTATATTTCGAGGAAATATCTAATAGCCTTTCGGGAAAGAATACAAATTTTTTCAAAGGATTTCTTTGACGATTTAAAATCTCATAGCGTTTTCCATTTAAGGAATATTGATTTTCGGCAAAGAAAATATAAGGCAACAATGGATCACGACTGCGGATTCTTGTTGTTTCCTTGATGATTAATCTATCTACTGAGGCTGTGATATCTGCTGATAATCTGGGTAATCGTTTTACCTCAAGAAGTATTGGATAAACTTTTTCTTTTCCACCTGCCTCAGCCAGAATATTAAATATGTATTGCCCGGCAGAGCAATTGTTCGAGGTTGATAGCGTGAGGATGGAAGAACTATTAACTATTAAGTTATCTGGTATGAATAATGGGAATATATCGTTATTTGAGCTGGAAATCTTTAAATTTATTGAATCATCAAACCCACCGATCCGCATAATATTTAACTTATATTTGGCGCTTTCCCCGGCATAAATCGTCTGCTTTGTCGGTGTTGATATTAATTCAAAATCACGCGGCTGTCTGGAAAATTTGTAAGAGACCATAAATAGATGAGACGCACTGGAGACATCGCTTAGCTCTGATAATGGGTATCGATATTCATACTCGAATCGAAACCAATTATTCTGCAATGGAATGATAAATGCGGCAGTAGCTCCAAGACTATAACGATAATAATTCACTCGGAGCATAGCCCGGCGATCAAACAACCAGCACTCCACCCCAAGATCGATATTGAATTTTTCATCAAAATATTCAAAATTTATTAAAGGACTGACTATGGAATTTTTGTACAGGACTCCGCTCTGGAATTTTATCGGCATTCGGACATCATTTCCAACCAAAGACATGTTTGGTTGATTTAGATGTTTAACAGCCATTCCGAAAAATAGCGGGTCTAAGGGATTCACCAGAACACTAAGACCCAGATCAAATGAAATTGTTGACGTACCGTCTCGAAAAACCGGATCGTTTAAATCGACAAGCCGAAAATTATCCTGATTATAGGAAAAAAAGACTATCCCCAAATCCAATCCTACGCTGATCTGATTATTTACAAATGGGTAGCCATAACCAATACTGAAATTACCGCTACGGTAAATATCAGAAGTGAAATATTGTCCATAAAAGCCAAAGGAACCAAGATAACGATGAGGAAAAGAAAATCCAACAAAGCCATTTTGCAGTCCAGTTCCAGCCAATCCAGAATAGTACAGTTCATAACCTGCAACGAATTGTGCGCTGTGCTGTAATGTTCTCGTCGCTGTGGAAATAAAGATTACCCTCGGATCATCGATATTGGCAGTATTACCCTTGATACCTTGAGCTATCGATATTATTGGCATTGATATGAGTAATAAAAAACAACTGATTTTCTTTAACATTCATAGCCTCATCTACAAAACACAGATATATCAAAGATATTGAAATATCACTCACTGGAGCTTGAAAATTGTTACTAAATAGTTAAAATGCAGTTCTATGCTTTACGCTACACCCCACGAAGAGCTATCTTGCCAGACTAATTACACCTTTCGAAATTACTTTTTCCCCATCTTTAACAATATAAATATACGCCCCGGGTTTAACATCCCTGCCTTTGTCATCTTTGCCATACCAATATTTAGAATTTCTGATTTCTTTAATCTTTCTTCCATCAATATTAAAAATTAACATCATGATGCTTCCCGATGATGTTTCAGGGTATTGAAACTCTACATAATCATTAAAACCATCGTTGTTGGGTGTAAACGGATTGGGTTGAACGCTATATTCTTGTATCGACGGTTTTGGAAGCACATTGATTGCTACCATCTCCTGATGCGTAATACCGCCGCCATTAGCTGTTACAATGGGATAATAAACAGCCGGTGGGATATTACGCAGTGTTGTAAACGTTATTGAAAAAGCAGCAGGGATACCAAATGGTGGAGATGCAAATATTGCATCCATACCTGATGGTACGTTAGAGACTTCTACGACTATTTTAGCATTAAAACCTCCCACTGGTACAAAGGATATCTGGAATTCAACATTTTCACCAGCATGAACAGCCTGGCTATCGGGATTAATTATCATTATGAAATCAGGACGTGGAAGCACATTGATCCCCACCGTTTCTTTATGTATAATTCCTCCACCAATTGCGGTAATAATTGGTTCATAGACACCTGGCTCAATATCCATTGTAGTAGAGAATATTACATTGAAGGAAGTAGGGATTGCGAACGGTTCTGATGGATAAGCTACCTCCATGCCTGATGGTAGATTTGAGATTTCAAGACTAATTTGAGAGTCGAATTCTCCCAGTGTATCAAAAGAAATAGTGAACACAGCGTTCTCACCGGGATTTATTGCCTGGCTATCGGGTACGATATCTATGGTAAAATCAGAAAATGGGTTGATAATCCAGATTGTTGTGTCCTGCGGAATTAACTCGATTGAGTTACCGGCTGAATCGTTGGCTGTCACCGATGGAATTGTAAAATGTACCGGTGTCCGATGCGGCGTGTTTGGTTCTGACCTATATTTGATTCGAACAAGTGTACCATAGCCATCTACCTTGCCGGTTACTGAATTTCGGGTGATACTAATGGATATTTCTCCATTTTCATTGTCTGGTTTGGAATTTAAATCGACATCTTCCCCTAATAGATTTCCCGGTAAAACGCTATCACTGGCGACATATTGAGTATTCGAATAATTCAATTCAAACGCCACGCTAAAAAGGTTTTCAACTGGCTCTTGTTCGGTTCCAACCTGGATATCGATCCAAAACTCTTCTCCAGCCGTTATTTCCGTTGATTGTGGTGCTGGAAAAATTGGAGACTGGGAAATGACCGGTATGACAACGATCGTATCAGTTCTGATCTCCCCACGATTACCCAGATGATCTTCTGCAAAATAGCGATAGTAGTAAATACCTGGCTCGGTAACGCCGATAAGTGAATCCTGAACTGAGGTTGGTATTCCGATTACATTTGTAAAAACATCCAGACATATTTGAGCAATCCCACATCCTGGACTATCACTCGCTCCCAAAACATGGACGAAATAGCTTTTACCGGCTACTATTGTGTCGGGCGCATCGCTGTAATACCCATAAGGCGGCGTGCTGTCTAATTGAATTAATCCATCTACAGTTCCAATGTTACCCGCACTATCCTGAATGCTCGCCTTCAATGGATATGCACCATCCGATTGATTGGCAATCGAAAATTTAAATCGAACTACTTGATTATATCCTCCAGTTAAACCAGTCATAGAAAACGTATCCAATAAAAATCCACCTGATAATGAACTTTCTTGAGGATACAATTCATCATAAAATAAGACCGAAGTCACCAAGGTATCCTGTGCGCGATTGAACCAATTCTCATCATAACCGGGATTATCATAAGTCAAGCTATGCAGAACAGGTGATGTTGCATCGACAGCAAAACTCCATTCATCTGAATATTCGCTATAAATTAAGCCATCCCAGGCAGATACTCGCCATAGCCAGTTATTTTCTAACAATGGTGTTTGTATGGTGTAACTCAATGAGCCAGAGCCCGGCGTAACTGGTGGAATGAGAGAAAATCCGATAGTGCTATTTTTCGATTCAACAACATAATCTATATTGCTCCAATTCCCATCTTTGTCCAATTCGACTCGAAAATGCAACAGATCTCCATTTTCATCTGCTGGTATTTGCCACGTTAATAGTGGTGTGGTTTGGTTAACGAAACTATTATTAACAGGTGAAATCAGTAGTGGCGCAAAAGGTGCTTTATTTAACGAAGCTGGTAAAAATTCCAAAATATATAAACCCGTATTTCCATCTGATAAATAAACATAATTTTCATCTATGGTTATACCAAAAGCGGTACTACCTGTAATGTAGTATCCAGCCTGGACTGGGTTTGATGGATTGATGATATCGATAACTCGTAAACCGCTATCTCCGTTAGCAAAATAAACATATCTTCCTTTAACCATAATTTCATATAACGGACTATCCATCATCAGAGATTCAACTTCGATAGGTTGGGCAGGAGTTGTTATATCAACAATTCTAAAATCATGCTGAAGAGTGCCCATATAGGCATGATTTCCATTAACCTCGATACTTATTGTTGTTCCGCCTGGATTATAAGCACCAACTTCAATCGGTTGGGATGGGACAGAAATATCTACAATTTTTAATCCATCGTTCCCTGCTGCCAGATAGGCATGGTCACCTTTAAGAGCAATTGCGTCTGCTCTGGTACCAGGGAAATCAATGGAACCAATCAATATTAGTTGAGAAGGATTGGAAATATCAACGATGCGTAATCCAGCGGTATTATCAGCAATATAAGCATAATCTCCTCTTTTTACCACCCGTTTTGGATAAACATTCTGTGTTATGGATCCCGCCTCTACTGGTTGCGTTGGATCAGTAATATCGATTATCCGAAGCCCGTTTTCATAATTGGTAAAATAAGCATAATTGCCATTTACAACGACATCTTCTGCCCGGCCGTTTAGATTTAATATAGCAATTTTAATCGGTTTTGAGGGATCAGAAGTATTTATTATTCGAAGCCCTGCTTCATATTTGACTAAATATACAGAGTTGCTGTCCACTGCCACTCCTCTTGAAATACCGTCGGTGTTGAAAAATCCGACTTCATTTGGCTGAAATGGATTGGATACATTGATAACACGCAATCCATTATGACCATCAGCTACAAAGGTGTAATTTCCGCTCAAAGTGACGTCCTGAGGAGTACCATCAGTATCGTAGTATCCGACTTCGCTGGGGTGAGATGGATCTGAAACATCAATAATCCGTAGTCCAGCTTGACCATCTACCAGGTAAGCATAAGTTACCCCAACGGCAATTCCATTAGCATATCCATAATTGCTCAACGCTCCAATTTCCGATAGATTATAGGGATTTGAAATATCAAGCAGACGAAAGCCAGCAGATCCGGCTGCGATATAAGCATAGTTGCCGCTGATTGCAACGTCCATGACATTGCTGTTTGTGCTATAGAATTCGACTTCATCTGGTTGATATGGATTGGAAATATCGATCACTCTCATACCGCCATATTCAGCAATGTATGCAAAGTTACCACTGACAGCAACCCTTGAAGCCTGCCCATTAGTATCATAAGATCCGATTTCTTTTGGTTGAAATGGATTGGAAATATCTATTATTCTCAATCCCCTGTCTCCATCAGCCAGATAAACATTCGTCCCACTGATCTCCAGTCCAGATGCCTGTCCTGGAGAATTACAATAGGCGACTTCGACTGGATTCGACGGATTTGATACGTCGATAATGCGTAAACCAGCCCTGGCATTGGCGATATAAGCATAGGTTGCGCTTATTTTTATTCCTGAGACAGTCGCAGTTAAAATAATTTTACTAAGTTCAACGGGTTGTGCGGGATTAGAAAAATCTACAATTTCTAAATAAGCTCCATTGCCGAAATAGGCGATATTGCCAGCAACATCTACCGCTAAACAAGGACCATCAGCCCACCGTCCAATTAATCGAACATTGAGGCTATCTGGATTATTAAACTTTGCTATTTGCTGTGGGTTTGGAGCTTGTGAAAACGAATTGTTCCACGGTATCAGGAATATGAAAAAAATTAATATAAAAAGATAACTTTTATTTTTCACACTTGTATCTCCTTGAGGAATTTACATGTTATTTCAATATAGATATTTTTATTTTGATTGTCAAGTTGAAAAATTCGATTTTCAATCATGTTCGTAATTTAAATTTTCATATCTATTAAACTAATATCAGACAAAAAAAATTATAATTATTTAACATTTTCCTTGACATTTTAAAATATTTTATTATCTTGCATTGTGTAAATCGATAAATATTAAAAATAGGTACACTTACTTGAGCGGTGAATATCTCATCAATATTCATAAGTATGGGGATTTAAGATTTGAAAATAAAATATGGACTTTTGAAGTCCATATCTTAATAAATAAACCATAATTAACAAAAGTAAGGAGGGAATAATATGAGACTGAGCGCACCCAAACAGAGTACATTCTGGATCGCCGTAATTCTGGCAATCATCGCTGTGGTTTTTACATGGATCTTTGGACAAGTACAGCTGTTCTCCAACTGGAAATTTATTGTTTTACTTGTTGGGTTTGTGATTTTAGCTTTGGGAACGTTCGTCAAAGGACTTTAGCTAACATGATCTAATTGAAAATAAAGATATTTTCGTTAGATCAGCTCTCACAAATTTTGCATCTTCTGTTTGAATTTCATACTGAAGTCCTTTAGCCCACTTTTGGGATGAAAATGAAATCCGCCTTTTTGCATATAAAGGCGGATTTTTTTATTTGCTCTTTCATCACCTTATTTTTCCTTAATGATTTTTCGCTTGACAATGTAAATAGATTTTCAGATATTTAATAATATTTTTGTTAATGCTAAACAACTTTTCTGTAAAGCGATTTATAAATTTTACAAAACAAGGACTAATTTGAGTAACACAGGTGTAATTTTCAATATTCAGCGATTTTCAATCCATGACGGACCTGGTATTCGAACCACTGTTTTTTTTAAAGGTTGTTCGCTTCGATGTTTCTGGTGTCATAATCCAGAGGGAAGACATGCTCGTCCAGAGATTCAATTCTTTCCTGAACGATGTATTGGATGTGGCAATTGTCTCTCGAATTGCCCCAATCATGCCCATATTTTAAAAAAAAACTGCCATATTTTTATTCGAGAATACTGTCAGGGCTGTGGAAGATGTGCAGAGGGGTGTTATGCTAATGCATTGGAATTAATCGGGCAATATATGACTGCTGATGATGTGGTGGAAGAAATTTTAAAAGATCGGATGTTCTATGAAACCTCAAACGGCGGAGTTACGCTTTCGGGCGGTGAACCTGTTTTGCAGGCTGAATTTGCCAGTGAGATTCTGGAGCGCTGTAATGCAGAAGATTTGCATACCGCTATCGAAACTTGTGGTAATTATCCATGGCAGAATCTGGAGTTACTTCTGCCAGTAACCGATTTGATCATGATGGATATAAAACACTTAGAACCAGATAAACATAAAAAAAATTCAGGTGAGTCCAACGAACGCATTCTGGAGAACGCCCACCAACTGGCATTGACGAACAAACCGATTATCTTTCGCGTGCCAGTGGTACCCGGTATAAACGATACTTATGAAGAGATTAGTGACATCGCTAAATTTGTTCAAAAATTAATCGAGACGAGAATTAACAACACAGGCAGAAAAGATGAAGGGACGGAAATTCAACTCGAGTTATTACCTTTTCATATACTGGCTGGAGATAAGTACCGAAGTCTTGGACTTGCCTATCATGCGAAGGATTTAGAATCTCCACCAAAAGAAAGAATGCAGAAATTAACTGAAATAGTTAAATCCCTGGGGATTGAGGTGGTAGAAATTTAAATTGTAAATTTATTCAAAAAAAATTACCAACTGATTTTAAAAATCCACAGATGTCTTAATATCAATTTAAAGTTATCAGTGGGATTTAAATATCTGTGGGAAATAATGCTATTAAAATCAAATTTTAAATTAGACGAGGTAAAAATGACTATCGATCTATCAAACAAAACTGTTCTTATAACTGGTGCTTCTCGGGGCATTGGTAGAGCCATCGCACTCAAATTCGCAGAGGCAAATGCAACAGTAATCGTTCACTACAATAAAAATCTCAAAGCTGCCGAAGAAACACTAAAAATACTTAAAGAAGGCAATCACTTTATCGTTCAATCGGATGTGTCTGATGCGATATCAGCCAAACAAATGGTTGACGAAGTGATATCAAAAGTGGGACAAATCAATATCCTCATCAATAATGCTGGCATATTCGAGGAAGTTCCGATAGCTGAACAAACTTATGAAGATTGGCAGGATAAATGGAGTCGGACGATAAAAACCAACCTCATCGGAGCGGCAAATCTGTCATTTTTGGCAGCAAAAAACATGATCGATTACGGTGGTGGGAAAATCATCAACATCTCATCCCGTGGCGCCTTCCGAGGGGAACCGCTCGCTCCATCTTATGGTGCCAGTAAAGCAGGCTTGAACGCCATGAGTCAATCATTGGCACAGGCGCTGGCACCTTATAAGATTTTTGTATATGTCATCGCACCAGGATTTGTAGAAACAGAGATGGTTCGTCCCGCTCTCAAAGGACAACGAGGTGAGGAAATTCGGAAGCAAAGTCCACTCGGCAGAGTTGCTTATCCCAACGAAATTGCAAATACAGCCCTATTTTTGGCTTCTGAAGGAATTGACTTTTTGACAGGTTGTATCATTGATGTAAATGGGGCTTCTTATTTGAGATAGTGAGGAAGTTACTACAAATTTTCTGAACCGAGTTTCAGAATTTCCTCTTGGGAAGATCCTGTGATTCTGGAGATAAAAGAGATTTCAAGTTATTCCTGAAGCATTCTTTTTGCAATTTCGATCTCTCCTTCGATTTTTCCTTTTTGATAGGATACAATATTTTTGATCCGCAGCAGTTCTCCCTTATTATACTCATTCTCAGCAATCTTGAAATATTCAAAATTTAACGAAAACCTCCCCAATCGTCCACCCTCATCAATCAAAGTGGATATATTGGCTGGCGCTATCCATCACTTATCCCCATTGTCAAGCCTAATTTTAGCGTGTATTTTATCAGGAGATGTTTTTTGAAAAGTATTTGTCCCAATTATTGATCGGGGTATAAGGCATGGACTATCGGTTGATAGGTTTGGATGATGATAATTAGTGTTGCTTTTTGTCCAAATTATAAATATATTCTATACCTATTAAGCGTTAATGTGTAACTGAATATTTACCGATTCCATCCACGGCGGACGGAATCGGTATGAGTTGTTGCCATTTTAATCCAAATTGAGTATAATTCATTTCCGCAAATTTAGTTATTCAAGGTATTCTAAATAAAATGAGAGAATCATTTTTATTTGTTTTAATAATTCTAATTACTTGGTTACCATCTGAATTAAATGGCCAAAATAATGTTATGCATTCAGTCAAAGAATCAAAAATAAAAGCAGTTTACGGTTTTTCAAAAGGACTACCTTCTTTCAAACATAAAACCAATGTAGAAATTGTTTCAATATTACAGGAGTGGGAAGTTAACGCAATTTTTGGGGACTACGAAGATTTTGACCTGGTTGACCAATTGCACCGTGCAGGAATAAAAGTTTTTGTTGAGGTCTCATTTTTTGTCGGCGAAAAATGGTGGCGAGACTATCCAGTCAGTAGACCAGTTAAAGACAATGGCACATTACTCGAAAAAGAAGATTGGTACGCCGGTGTAAATCCCATGGACACGGACGTTTTTAAAGCTGTATTAAATAAAATTCAAAGAATAATTACCTCAAATACAGTTGACGGTATCTGGCTGGATTTTTTCCGCTGGCCCTGCCATTGGGAATCTCCCAAACCTAATCTCTATCAAACTTCATTCGATGATCGTACGATTAATCTTTTCTTAACAGAAAAGAGAATCACTATTCCAAATAATATCAGCAATCCCATTAAGAGAAATCAATGGATACTCGAAAAGCATTTAAATTCATGGGCTGAATTTAAATGTGATCAAATAGTTCGGTTGGCAGAAAAAGTCAGGCAGCTTGTAAAGTCAAAAAATGAAAATATTATCATTGGATTGTTTCATGTGCCCTGGACAAATGAAGATTTTAATAACGCATTGAAGAAAATTGTGGGACAAGATTTAGCTCGATTGTCTTCTCACATTGATATATTTTCTCCAATGGTTTATCATGCCATGTGCGGTAAATCACCTCAGTGGGTACAAGAAATTACTAAATATGTTTATCAAACGACTAACAAGCCTGTATTACCGATCATTCAATCCATGAATATTCCTCGAGAATTATCTGATACAGAGTTTTTGCATACATTGGAATTTGGTCTCCAAGCCGATGGTAGTTCAGGAACTATTGTCTTTAATCTTAATGGTTTGAATGAAGCTAAGTTGCTGAAATTAAAAAAGGTATTTGAACAATATTAATCTTATAACAGAGAGTTAAAATTGAGTGTTTATGAATTAATCCTTAAGCGTCGTACGATTAGAAAATTTAAGCCCGAACCTGTTCCAGAGGAAGTGCTTAACAAGCTTGTGAACGCAGCATGTCTGGCTCCATCTGGTGCAAATCTTCAGCCGTTGGAAATCATTATCGTCACTAATACTGAATTGGTGAACAAAGTCTTTCCAACGTTAAAGTGGGCTGGCTATATAGCCCCTACTGGGAATCCACCAGAGGGAAGGCGTCCGATGGCTTATCTTATTGTCTTGATTAATACTGAAATTAAACCTAAAAACGGAGAGGTAGATGCTGCGGCAGCTATCGAAAATATGATCCTGACGGCTCTGGAAAATGGGATTGGCTCTTGCTGGCTGGGATCCATTGACAAAGAACAAATACGGACGGTGTTTAGGATACCACAAAAATATTCGATTGATTCAGTATTAGCGCTGGGCTATCCTGATGAATCACCGGTGGTCGAAGATGCTGAGGATTCGATTAAATATTGGAAGGATGAGCAGGGCGTTCTGCATGTACCAAAAAGAAAACTCAGTGACATCGTTCATTACAATCGATTTTAATTTTAGTTACAATTTATTGCAGTGGAGGTTGACGTGTCAAAGTTAATGACCAGCATCTTAGGAGTTCGAGGCGTTGTTGGGGATGGGCTCACGCCTCAAGTCATTGTGAATTTTGCCCAGGCTTTTGGAACATATCTGGGAAATGGAAAAGTCGTTGTTGGTAGAGATTCTCGCGTTACCGGACCGATGGTTAAACATGCTGTTTTTTCAGGTTTGTTAGCCTCGGGTTGTGATGTAATTGACGTTGGTATTTGCCCGACACCTACAATACAAATGGCTGTAGAGCATCTAAAAGCGCGAGGTGGTATTACGATTACAGCAAGCCATAATCCAATAGAATGGAATGCACTAAAATTTATCGATTCATCGGGTATATTTCTTGACGAGACACAGGGTAAAAAAGTTATTAAATTTGTGGAAAAGAACAATTTTCAAAATGTAGCATGGAATCAGGTAGGAAAAATTGAACTATATGATGAAGCAATTGAACATCATATTAAATCTATTTTAAAATTGAGTGTGATTGAACCTGAAAAAATTGTAGAGAAAAAATTTAAAGTTGTTATTGATTGCGTGAATGGTGCTGGAGGGACGATCCTGCCACAGCTTTTAGAGATATTGGGGTGCGACGTAGTTGTTATAAATGAGGAACCCACGGGTCTTTTTCCGCGAGCACCCGAACCATTGCCTGAAAATCTCAAAGAGTTGTGTAAAAAAGTTAAATCTGTTAAAGCGGACATCGGATTTGCCGTAGATCCCGATGTGGATTGTCTGGCAATTGTATCTGAGAAAGGCAAACCTCTTGGTGAGGAATATACTCTGGCGCTGGCGGTAAGTTATGTATTACAAAAAAAGAATGGTCCTGTTGTCGTTAATACTTCGGTAAGTAAGGTAGTAGATGATATTGCCAAAAAATATGACACAGAAGTGATTCGAACAAAAGTTGGTGAAATTTTTGTTGCACAAAAGATGAAGGAAGTTAAAGCGGCGATCGGTGGTGAGGGTAACGGAGGGATTATTCTATCCGATCTTCATTTAGGACGAGACGCACCATTGGGAATTGCATTGATTTTACAGCAACTGGCTCTTTCTGGAAAGACAATTTCTGAACTTTATGCATCATTACCTCAGTATTTTCAATCAAAAAACAAATTTGAATTAAAAGAGTTTAGTGTCACCACAGTATTAGATGCGATCATTGAAAAGTATAAAAAGCAAAAAATTGATCTAACTGATGGTGTGAAAATTTTATGGCGCAACCGTTGGGTTCAAATTCGTCCTTCAAATACCGAACCTATCCTTCGGATTTATTCTGAGGCGAAAACGGCAGAGGAGGCAAACGCGCTAAGTTTTAAATTTATCAAAGAAATTGAGAAGATCACAAACAAAACTTAACCTATATAATGTATTAAGTTTAAAAAAGAGGACTTCGTTTGGAATGATACTGGATTAATGGAATAATGAATAGAGGGTTTTATTACTATTTTAATCCAATATTCCAATCAAATCATTGAAGCAATCGATAAAGTATTGCTTCTTTTCTTTTTTAGGGTAAAAAAATAATAGAGAGTTTTATGAATGTAGAACAGATCATTGTTCATAAACGTGATGGTAACGAACTATCAGAACAAGAATTGCTGTTTATGGTGGAAGGATTTGTTCGTGGTGAAATACCAGACTATCAAATGGCAGCATTTTTAATGGCAATTTATTTCCAGGGGATGTCATTTGAAGAGACATTTTTGTTAACAAACCAGATGATAGAATCAGGCGAAAAAGTCGATTTCAGTCAACTGGATAAATTCCCAGTTGATAAACATAGTACTGGTGGAGTAGGTGATAAAGTCTCGATAATTCTAGCTCCTTTGGTGGCTGCTGCCGGAGTCGCAGTTCCGATGATGTCAGGCAGGGGGTTGGGTCATTCAGGAGGAACGCTGGACAAATTAGAGGCAATTCCAGGATTTCGTACTCGATTAAGCCTGGCTGAATTTGTTAAACAGGTTGAAAAAATTGGCGTGGTGATGATCGGGCAGACCGACAAAATTGTCCCTGCCGATCGAAAAATTTATGCACTTCGCGATCGAACAGGAACCGTTCCGTCGATTCCTCTGGTCGTTGCCAGTATATTGAGTAAAAAGATTGCTGAAGGTGCAAAGGCTCTGGTATTAGATGCCAAAACGGGTAAAGGTGCGTTTTTTTCATCTGAACAAAAAGTTATAAAATTGGCGGAAACAATTATTGCAATTAGCGAAAGATTTGATCTTTGTACAACGGCATTAATGACTGCAATGGATCAACCGTTGGGTTTTGCAGTGGGAAATTGGCTGGAAACTCGTGAAGCAATTGAAACACTCAAAGGAAATGGACCAAAAGATGTTGTGGAAATCACCTTTGCTTTAGGTGCCGAAATGTTGTATAAAGCTGGGGTTTTTGAGAATATTGTCTCAGGACAGAAAAAGTTAAAGGAATTGTTGAACTCTGGTACAGCTTATGAAAAATTTTTAAAACTGGTCGAAGCTCAGGGTGGCGATTTATCAGTAATCCAAAATCCAGAGAACTACCCAAGGAGTCAACATCATCTGATTGTATGTAGTGAAAAAGACGGCTATATCCATTCAATTGATGCGTTAAACATTGGACTTCTGGCAATGGAAATCGGTGCCGGGAGGGAAAAAATATCAGATCAGATCGATTACAGTGCTGGAATTGTATTACAAAAAAAAACTGGAGATCACGTTATTAACGGTGAGCCGCTTGCAGAAATTTTCTCTTCAAAAAAATTTTCTACATCGTATCTGAAGGGAAAAATCAGTGAAGCAGTTGATATTAGAAATGAAGCTAAACCAATCTCTTCTTTAATTTTAAAATACATCAACAACAAAGGTCAGTTTAACTGGTTTCATATTGAAGATTAAAATCGAATTCGTTTACTTTTATTCTCTTTGTTTTTTGATCTGCTCATAAATCCACTATGAGCTTCACATTTTTCTGTCGGTGCATATCTCGCTTCAAATACTTCGGTTATAATTTCGGGACAATACTCAGTCGGTAGGCTTTTTGTTTCTTTGCAAATTTCCATTCTCACGACGCCAAGTGGTTTTTCGAAATCTTTTATCGGCAATTGAAGCGTATCGTGGGCTGTTTTCATGAAAGGAGCCCAAATAGGTAATGCAGCAACAGCTCCAGCCTGCCCCTCCCCAAGGGTAATCGATGGATCATCAAACCCAAGCCACACACCGGCAACGATTTGAGGGGTAAAACCAATGAACCAGGCATCTGTAAAATCGTTTGTGGTTCCAGTCTTTCCTCCAGTCGGTCGCAAAAATTGATAAACAGTTCTAGCAGTAACTCCGGTTCCGCTGTTTACAACTGATTTTAGCATATCTGTCATAATATAAGCTGATTCTTTCCGTAAAACTTCTTTCACTTCTGGTTTGTAATCTTCAAGTATATTGCCATACTTATCCACTACCTTTAGAATATAAATTGGCTTAGCCAGCACGCCCTGATTGGCAAAAACACCGAAGGCAGAAGTGATTTCAATCAGTATGACGTCTGCCGACCCAAGTGCTATCGCATCATAAGGTGGAATTTGTGTCGTTAAGCCTAATTTATGAGCATAATCGGCAACTGTTTTCGGCGGTACAATCTCCTGTACGAGTCGTGCCGTAACAAGGTTTAGAGATCGTTTTAATCCATCACGTAACATGGTGGGACCACCTTGAGAATAATCATAATTATGTGGCGCCCAACGATCACCATTTGGTAAATAAAGAACAACCGGTTGATTGAGTAATTCATAACATGGAGAATAACCATTATCAATTGCAGCAGTATACACAATCGGTTTGAAAGTAGAACCTGGTTGACGTTTTGCCTGAATCGCACGATTCCATTTTGATTCCTCAAAATCTCGTCCCCCGATCATCGCTAATATATGCCCGGTTCTTGGGTCCATTGCCACTAATGCCACTTGAACAGGGACACTTTCGGTAAGCAATGAATCTAATAATCGATTGTCCTTTTTTAATTTTTCATACGGAATTCTTGCCAGTATTTGAGGATCAATAAATTGTCTTGTTTTATTTGTCGAAATCAGTCTTTTGTTAAATTTTTCCTGTAATTGGGGCAAATGTTTTTTTACAGCTTTTTCGGCAGCAGCTTGAACTCTGGCATCCAAAGTTGTGTAGACACTATATCCGCTTTTATACAAATCCATGTGGTATCTCCCCTGCAGTTCCTGCCGAATAGATTCCGTAAAATAGGGAGCGATTCCGTTCTCCTGTTCTGGATTATGTTCTTTTAAATTTAATGGTTTGTTTTTAGCTTCCTGATATTGTTCTTCAGTAATAAATCCTCGTTTTAACATGTTATGCAGGACTAAATTTCTTCGTTGCTTTGCCCTATCTGGATAGCGATAGGGGTAATATGAAGTTGGCCTTTGAAGCAGGCCGGCTAATAGTGCACACTCTTCAAGCGTCAGATCTTCAGCATCTTTTTCAAAAAATTCAAGACTTGCTGCCTGGACACCGTAATTTCCATGACCAAAATTCATCTGGTTAAGATACATTTCCAGTATTTCATTTTTGGCATAAGTTCTCTCAATCTGGATAGCGGTAATCCATTCCTTGATCTTCCGAGATATTTTTTTCTCTAAATCGAGATATAACTGACGGGCTAATTGTTGGGTGATTGTACTCGCTCCTTGTTGGTATCTCATGTGGACCAGATTAATTAACATCACGTATATGAATCGTTTTACATTTACTCCCCAATGGGTATAGAATGTATGATCCTCGGTCGCCAAAACAGCCTGTACCATATATTCTGGTATCTGGTCAAGAGGGATCAAAATCCTCTTTTTAGTAAATAATTCCTTAATTAAGACACTATCCTGAGAATAAATTTTAGTTGCCAGTTCGGGATCATAATGTTCCAACTGTGTCAAAGAGGGAAGATCTTGACTTAATACGTAAAGGTAGATTATTATGAACAAAAATAATAAGAGGAAGCCGGCAAATATTCTGAACTTCCAGCTTTTAAAAGAATATGATTTATTCTCTTTGTTATGATTAAATTCATCATTTTCAGAATCTCGTCGATATCTTTGCATAATAAAATCCTGAAATATAAGTGATCTCTATTTATGACGTTCAAGCATTAAACGAATCGTAAAAATCAACTGTTCCAATAATTAAGCATTAAATTTCCTCCCTCTAATTTGCCATAGCTGAAGTTATGAATCCAATCGCCCAAATTTAGCAAGACATGGTTGCCAAATTTTTTATATACTGGTTTATGGGAATGACCAACGATGACATAATCAAATCCTAGATTGAATTTTTCGACGGCAAAATTTATATAATCCTTTTGATCATTAAATTTCTTGCCAGAAGTATGTTTTCGACTTCCCATAGCCATTAATTTTGCTATAGGGATTCCAAGATCAGGATGAAGCAACCGATACAAAGAAATATTGATCGGATTCCTGAAAATTCTTTTCAACATTCGGTAACCGGTATCCTTATTCGAGATACCGTCACCATGAAATATAAATACTTTTTTGGATTGAATTTCAGAAGTTAAAATTTCTGGATGCATGATAATTTTGACTTGTTCAGAGAAAAAATTTCTTGTCCAGCTATCGTGATTTCCAGGTAGAAAATGAACTTTAACATTATTTTCAATTAACTGATGAATGCGAAACAATGTCTGAAAATATTGATTACAAACCACATGTTTATACTCAAACCAAAAATCGAATAAGTCTCCGACTATGTACAATTGATTTCCGGGTTGATTAATATAATTAAAAAAAGATGTCAGCCGATCAAATTTTTCTTTTTCCTCAATTTTGGTACCAGCTCCAATGTGAATATCTGAAATAAAGAATACCGTTTCCATGTTTAACGTCCAATGCAATCTGAGTTTTATTAAAGATACTAAAAGAAGATTTAGATTGCAATAAAAATATAGTTGATTATAAAAAATTATTGACAATATCAAAAAAATTTATTAATTTTTAAAATACGTTTCTTAAGTCTTAAGTTACTTTTTTGATCCCAGTATTCCAGATCTGTTTTTCAAAATTTTTACAATCATTCAAAACTCCATTCAAGTGGAGTTTTTAGCTTTTTATCAAGGTGGTCATGAATAAACTCTATTTACGAGCTTATGCAAAAATCAATATTGGATTAAACATTATTTCTAAACGCGAGGATGGCTACCATAATATTGAAACAATTTTTCAACAAATTGATCTTTTTGATCAAATCATAATAAAAAGAGCGCATAGTTTTGAAATCATTATTCGAAGTGATAACAATAAAGTTCCCACCGATAAGGATAATATTTGTTTTAAAGCTGTTAAATTAATTCAACAGATTACTGGTATTACAGAGGGAGTAGAAATAGATATTCGGAAACGAATTCCGATAGGTGCAGGACTTGGAGGTGGAAGTAGTGATGCTGCGTCTATTCTCAAAGGCTTAATTCGGCTCTGGCAGCTCCACCTATCAAAAGAAGATTTGCAAAAACTTGCAGTGAAGTTAGGCGCAGATGTCCCATTTTTTTTAAGTGGGGGCACTGCACTTGCTTCTGGTGTAGGAGAAAAATTGAAATTTTTCGATTTGCATTTTAATTTTTATTGCGTATTAATATATCCAAATATTGAACTTTC
>Ga0209636_10002162_pt1 | contig 19952 bp, 13 predicted proteins | sample DeeMarSWOR152_54_FD_187464 | JGI IMG/M metagenome (GOLD analysis project Ga0209636, IMG submission 187464) | Marine sediment microbial communities from White Oak River estuary, North Carolina - WOR-1-52-54 (SPAdes) (version 2) | ecosystem: Environmental > Aquatic > Marine > Intertidal zone >...
TAGCCAATATATGGATAGTAGCTGTCCCTGACAGCGACTTTTCAGACAGACGTTAAATAGAAAAGGATGTATTATGAAAATTGAAGATAAGATTGTAGGACATATTAGTATACGATCTTTATGCACAATGGTTTTGATGATTGGGGCATTTTTTGTCGTGCATGGTTATATCAAGAGACTAGTGGCGGGTGGTCATTTATCAGAATGTTTATTGGGAATAGTCATTTCAATTATAGCCATCGTTATCGCTGCGATACCTTCGCAACAACAGGACCTTCCTTCAGTTGAAAATAACAGACAGGAGAAAAAATGATACACCAAATTAATCGCCGAGATTTTCTCCAACAATCTATGACAAGTGCTGCTGCTTTATATGCGTGGCATTTGACACCTTTCATGCCTCAAGACTTAAATGTCCAAAATGTGCAACCAGAAGATACTGGAAAGATACTTTGGGTAGAAACGGCTGGTAGTGCTTTTGAAATAGGTAGTCAATATGGAGAGAAATTAGGAAATCTGTTAATAAACAATATAGAGAATAGCTTAAAAAGACTCAAAAAAAGGTTCGAATCGGCGCCGATGGAAAAAGCCTATCGGGTAATGTTGGATGTTCTGGAACATGATTTTCCTTATTTGGTGGAGGAAATGCGAGGCATGGCTGCTGGAGCGAAAGTCGAGTTCAAAGAAATAGCTCTCAGTAATTTAAGTGCTGGATTTGGTGCATTTGTTAAACAAAATGAAGGCTGCTCGAACATTATATTTCCTCAGAGTGATCACGGTCCAATTTTAGGTAAGACACTCGATGGCTCAACACCAGAATCAGATATTGCTGTAGTGCGACTTATTCGGCCTCAGCAGGGTTACACAGTTCTTTGCGAAACTAGAATCAACGGTATTTCCACGGAGACCGGGATTAATGACAAAGGTCTTGCTGTGGGAGAATCATCAATCCATTTTCGAACTATTAATCCCAGAGGTATTATTCGGAATATCCTTCCCCGCCTGTTGTTACAGGAATGTGCCAATGTTGAAGAGGGAATTCAATTCCTTTCCCGTTATCCCGTACTCAGGTATGGTTTCCATTTCGCTCTCGTGGATAAGGCGGGTAATGCGGCTATTGTTGAACGTTCGCCTACTGAAATGTACGTGAGGCGAGCTGAGGGCAAGACTATTTTTTGCACCAATCACACAGCCACTCCGTGTATGCGGAAATTAGAATTGAGCCGTGGACCAGTGGGTGATAAAAACAGTGATGAACGCTATGCGAATCTGCAACGCATCACATCCAGTTCTGATTTTAAATTAAATTTAGACACGATGAAAGATATCCTGAGAAATCATCGTGTACCAGGTGGCATTTGCCAGCACGGCGAACTTGAAATGTATACCCGTCGGGCTTATCTTATCATATTGAATGAAGGAAAACTTTTAGTTGCTCCTGGACCTGCCTGTCGTCATAAATTTCAAGAGTTTCGTTTGCAAGGAAATGAGAGGAAATGAGAAAATCGTCATGAATTCTGATAACATGTTTGCTCTTGGAATTGATTTTTCAGACTGTAAAAGGGCAGAATTATTGGAGGCAATTGAAGTCTTGTAAAAAACCATTATTGTTAAACAAACCGAAGGAATTGCTCGACATTACAAAAGTAATTTATGAAAATATAATAATGAATAATGAGGTGAACCATGCATCATAAAGACAAGCACAATAAAGGAGAATTAAGTCGTCGGGATTTTTTGAGAGATGTATCTTTAGGAGTAGCCGGGGCTGGTATCATTAGCTCCCAAATGTCTTGCGCTGGTTTTAAAATATTTGGAGCGAAAGATAAGAATTCTAAAATGAAATATAGAAGGCTGGGACGAACAGAGTTGATTGTTTCAGAAATTAGCCTTGGTGGACATTATGATGGCCCAAATAATGAACAGAAAAAATCCAAAGAACAGTGGCAGCGTAATGCCGTTTTTCAAGAGTGTTTTAAATCAGGGATTAACTATTTTGATACGAATACAGAATATGAGAGAAAGTCATTAGGTATTGCCCTGAAAAGCATACCTGGAATACGTGAGAAAATTAATATTGTGACTGATATTAACGATCGTCAGAAGACGGGACCGGATACTTACGATTTTCTGATGAAGATGATTGACGAACAGCTTAATAATCTACAATTACCTTATGTTGAAGTTCTACGTTTCACCACAGTTATTAAAAGAACGCCTCCGGAAAGACTTGAAGCCGCATTCAAGGCATTTAAGGAGATAAAAAAAGCAGGTAAAGCAAAATTCTTAGCTGTTGCGCAACATGACCCTGAACTTTTATTGGAATGGATCAACAAATATGATGAAATCGATATCATCTACATGCCGTACAATTATTTTGCTTCAAAGGCTGAGGAAGAGCTATTTCCTGCCGCAAAGAAGAAAGATATTGGAATTGTTGTCATAAAGCCCTTCAACAAAGGGACAATTTTTGATCCGAAACTGTTAGAGACCATGAAATTTGGCAGTGGTTCTCGATCGGTCATTGAAAGAGCAGAAAGGGAGAAAAAAGAGAGAACACCTGACGATTTAACAAAAGGAACAGATTTGACCCTTGCGCAAGCCAGTCTACGTTATATTTTATCTAATGAAAATATATCCATGGTTATACCCGGCATGGAGACCGTTGACGAAGTGCGAGAAAATATTAGAGTAGCTGGAAGCAAAAATTTTGGCAGATTGGACCAGAAAATTTTGGAGAAATATGCGGCTCACTTTCATGAAGTATTACCTGAAAATTATCAATGGCTAAAATGTTGGAGACATGCATGAAAAATATCGTTATTTTGTGTTTATTCACATTTTTCTTTATACCACAAGCAACAGCTCAAGATTACAATAATCCATGCTTTTTTTGCCACATGAATATTATTGTTGAGATGAAAGCCGAAGCTACAAAACACTGGGAAGCAAGTGTCGATTGTGAAGCTTGCCACGGACCGAGTGGTGAGCATGTTGATGTAGAAGATAATTCGATTAAGCCAGATTCTATTTGGACAAATGAGAATGTCCATAATCTTTGTAAAAATTGTCATGATGACATATTCGAATCTTATAAAAAAAGTGTACATGCCAGGAATTTGCTCTGTGAGAAGAAGAAAGATAGTTGTCCCAAGACTCCAAGTTGTATGTCATGTCATGGTGCTCATGGACAAAAAGGAATGACAGAAATACAGAAAGTCTGTCTTGAATGTCATACGCCATTACCCAAAACATGCAATGCTGAGCCATCGAAAGAAAAATCTGCTGAGAACTCTTTAGCTTGTAAACATTGTCATAATAGTCATTCACTCGAGGATAAAACGAAGTCATCAGATGAACATAGGGAGAATTAGCAATATGAAGCATCGATTAGTGAACTCGAATTGTTTGATCAAATTTCTTTTTATATTTGTAGTTTTTTTAATACCATTTTCAGGCATACCGCAGCAAAAGTTTATTACTATGGAATCCCGCACTTTTCCGGGCGGTCATAAGGAAGATGGTATGTGGACCGCTATTTCGGCGGCAAGTGACGGAAAGGTTTACATCGGATTAAGCACCTTTGAGAATTCCGCTCATTTTTACATTTATGATCCCGTAAAGGATGAATTCCGTCACAGGGCAGAGTTGATACTAATTCTCAAAGAAAGTGGGAGAGGTATAAGATCCAATGCCAAGATTCATACTCCTTTTGTAGAAGCTGCCGACGGGAGAATTTATTTTGCTTCGGGTAGTATGGGACATGGGCCTGATGAATTTGATCCGCGGTCCTGGGAAGGTGGTCATTGGTGGCAATATGATCCTAAGACTGATGAATTGAAGGACCTCGGTTTGATTTTGCCTCAACAGGGTGTCTATGCCTTAGTGATTGATGAGAAGAGAAATATACTTTACGGTACCAGCGCCTGGGGACATTTTATCAAATTCGATATCAAGACCGGGAATACAACAGATATGGGTCGAATTAATAATCGACACACGATTTGTCGTACGATGGTTATAGATGACGAAGGTAATGTTTATGGGAGTTATGAATCCTTTAAAGTATTTCGATATAATCCTCTATCCGATCGGATAGAAGAATTAAAAATTGAAATTCCAACTGATAAGACAATCTGGCCAATTAAATGGCGAACGTTTAGACCTAATTGGAGAGCTGTTGTTTGGGACGATATGAGTAAAAAAATTTATGGTATCGATCGCACTAGTTCAATACTGTTTGAATACGATCCCAAAGCTGGCAAAGAAGGCAAGATAATTGAATTAGCCCAACTTTGTGCTGAGGATTATCTTAAGGCTAAAGTTATACCCTATGCCACATTGGCTTTTACTTTGGGCAAGGATAGGAAAATTTATTTCGCCCCAGTTGCTCAGCCATTTGATTACACTGCAAATTTAGGTCTAATTGAGGGCAATGTAACTGGGAGCCTTCATTATACACATTTCGTGTCCTATGATCTGAAATCGAGAAAGAGAGAACATCATGGAATAATTAAAGTAGAAGATGATGCTATCCTTTTAGGGGTTGGTGGAGCTACCACCGGTCCTGATGGTACGGTCTATTTGTGTGGAGCTGTACAGGAGAAAAATTCTAAAAAAGCAGCAGGAAAAGTGGGCGGCCATGAGCTTTTTCAAATGCGGTTAATTATATATCGCACAGAAGATATTAATTAGTGTCCGTCTGAAAAGTCGCTGTCAGGGACAGCTACTATCCATATATTGGTTAGTGACGGTCCCTGACCGCAATATATTGTACCCTATAAGAATATACTTTTACGGGTAAGAATTTCATTATTGCTGTCATTCCTGCGGATGCAGGAATCTCCTTAATAACAAGCAGTTAGGAGATATCTATGTTCACAGGTATGACATGAAAAACCGAACCGTAGCGAGTATAAACAATCAGTTTTCGGACAGAAACTAATTAGTTACTAATAGGACATTCAGACACAAAAAAACATTCAAAATTTATAGGTGATTTCAAGATGCGTATTTTTGTAAACCATGTACTTATGTTGCTATTCTGTTTTAGCCTAGCTTATGGTGATGGAGACGAGCAAGGAATAATTTTTGAATCTCGATCCTTCCCCAAAAATCTCAAAGAAGATGGCTTTTGGGCAGGGATACATGCGGGTAAGGATGGTAAAGTCTACATCGGTCTAAATACAGAGGGTGGTGGTTCAGCGCAATTTTACATTTACGATCCCCAAACCGACGAAATCCGGCATCGAGCTGATATGTCCGAATTTCTGGGAGAGAAAGGTAAGGGTATCCAGACACATGCTAAAATTCATACCAAGTTTTGTGAAGACAACGAGGGTAGAATTTATTTTTCAACAGGTAACATGGGAGCTGGACCAAATGAGGTAGATCCTCGCACCTGGAAAGGTGGCCACTGGTGCCGCTATAATCCCAAAACTGACACCCTCGAAGACCTGGGGCTTGTGCTGCCATATTATGGTGTCTATGGATTAACAATTGATCCAGTACGGATGAGGCTTTATGGTACAGCCTCCAATGGTCATTTTGTCATCTTTGATCTTGCCACTAAAACAACCATCGATAAGGGACGAATACATTATCACGCACGTTCGGTAGCTCGAACCATTGTGGCTGATGATGAAGGGAATGTTTATGGAACCTATCTTCCTGATCGTATTTTCAAATACGATGCTAAAAATGATTGGTTGTTAGATTTTTCGATTCAAATTCCCTCTGATCCTGATATTTTGCCGCGCACTCATTCAATTTATAAGAGATACATGAGGGCTGGAGTCTGGGATGAGGTGAATAAGAAAATCTACGGTGTAGAAGGTGGTACGTCCTATCTTTTCGAGTACGATCCAAAAGTAGGCACAGAGGGACAGATTCGAAAGCTGGCACAACTGCTACCCGAAGATGAAACAGATCTACTTAGACGTGCCCATTATGCTTCCTTGAGTTTCACATTAGGAAAGGATCGAAAGATTTATTATCTACCCATAGGCTCCCTCGAATTTCCGGAAGAAAATAAAGGCATCGATTTTTTCAGTTGGGCTGGTCAGGCCCATCTAATTACTTATGATCTAAACTCGGGTCAGAAGCGAGGTTTGGGTCGTGTATTTGTTGAGGATGGATTACGGGTGATTGATTTTCTCAATAGAGCACCCAGTGGTGGCGCTACAACCGGACCGAATGGCGCCATTTATTTCTGTGGATTTGTAGAAGAAAAGAACCCTCAAAAGGCTAGTTCCACCTTTGGCAAAATCCCTGCAAGATTGAGGCTGCTGATTTATCGGCCACAATAGTTTGCGAGGTGAATCAATATTACAAATTGTAGAATTTTACTAAAGTTACAGGATATGAAAGAATAAATATCTATTAGTGGCTTTTCTATGATGCGTTAATTTTATGTCAATAAGATACGGAGATCATAAAGATGAACGATAAAAAGATTTGGAGACGGCGGCAGTTTTTGAAGTGTGTTGCCAATACTGGGCTCGCTGGAGCTTTAATGGGTCTAACTAATTTTTCTTGTACAAAAAAACAGAAGCGACCCAATATTCTATTAATCGTTACAGATGATCAAGGCATTAATGATGTGAGTGCGTATGGCAGTGAAATCCCTACGCCTAATATAGATGAAATTGGACAAAATGGAATCCGATTTACAAATTTTTATGTAACTGCTCCAGTTTGTACTCCTTCAAGATATGGATTATTAACAGGAAGATATCAATATCGTTCTACAGAAGCCTTTCAAGAAGCCCTATTGCCACGCGATCCAAAACATGAAGAAGTGCATTTGTCAGAAGATGAGGTAACCATTGCGGATGTTTTAAAAAGAGACGGATATAAGACCGCTTTGATCGGTAAATGGCATCTTGGACATGGAGATGTTGAGTTTGGTCCAAACAATCATGGATTTGACTATTTTTATGGATTCTTACCTGGTTGCATTGATTACTATAAACATACTTATGAATCTGATCCCTCCTGGTATCGCAATAAAACATTAATCGAAGAAGAAGGCTATGCTACGGATCTCCTCACCGATGAAGCAATTCGTTTTATCGAAGAGCATAAAGATGTACCTTTCTTCCTCGATTTGTCTTATAATGCGCCACATTATGGCAGATGTCCCGATGGCAAACTACTTCAGTCTCCACCCGAGGCCAAAGAACTTCCTGAAAAATCTGTCGCTGATCGTGCTGTATATGAAGCTATGGTGAAGAACCTTGACAAAGGGATTGGCAGAGTGATAGAGACTTTGAGAAGGTTACAATTAGAAGAAGATACAATAGTTATCTTTTGCAGCGATAATGGTGGCGATTATGATTATGGAGGTAATAACAAACCCTATCGAGGTGAAAAAGGAACACTCTGGGAAGGTGGTATCAAGGTGCCATGCCATATTCAATGGAAAGGGCATATTCAACCTGATCAAACGTCAGATCAACCTATCATCAGTCTGGATTTTTTCCCGACTTTAATTCGACTCACCGGGGCAGCTTTTACGGACGGAATTTTGGATGGTCATGATATCAGTGATGTGTTATTGAATAATAAACCAGCGCCAGATCGATATCTGTTCTTCCGTCGTAAAAATCAGATTGCGGTACGTGATAAAAGTTGGAAGTATTTAAAAGATTCGGATGATAAAGAATATTTGTTTGATTTGACAAATGATCCTTATGAGCAATACAATCTTTTAGATGAAAGTCCTGAGCAAGCGCATTTGTTAAAAACGAAATTCGAGGAGTTTTTCCAAAACTTATAGTTTGTTCAAAACAGAATTAATTTGAGGAGGATTACATGAGTGATAAAAATCAATATTTATTTTTCATATTATTAATTATCTTTGTTATCAGAGCAGGTTTCTCATGGGCACAATCGCATATAGGAGCCGAACGCTTTGAACTACGTGATTTGGGAGTTCCCTATGTCAATGCTATTCCGTCTGATGAAAGTGCTATCACTTCATTGATCCTTGGTCCAGCGGGTAAAATTTATGGCGGCACAACTGGACCTGTCTGTCATCTTTTTGTCTTTTCCCCAATTGTAAATCGCGTTATGCCATTGGGTCAAATTGATGGGCATCAAAGCATCCATCACGCTCTAGCAGTCGGCAGCGATGGGATGATCTATATGGGTACAAGTTTGAATGAAATTAAGCAATACCCCATTTCCGATCCTGTACCGGGACACGGCGGTATCGTTATTTCATTATGGAATGATATTAAAAAACGCTATGCCAAATATGAAGGAGGACATCTATATCGTCATGATCCAGCTACTGAGAATGATGTAGCCGTTGAAATCGGGCAACCGTGCAAGCTTACGGATTTAGGTGTACCTGTTCCATCTGAGGGCATATATACCATAGCAGCTTCTCTGAAAAGACCAGAGATTTACGGTTTAACCTATCCCAATGGGCATTTTTTCATATATAACATTTCCACAAGTAAATTTTTAGATAAGGGCGAAATATATAAAAAGAAAGTATACGGTGGACCTAATAGGAGTCTGAGAAGTATCTCACGATCATTGATTTGTGATCATGAAGGAAATGTTTATGGTTCTGCTGATGATGAAATGCTTTTTAAATACGATGTTGAAAAGCAAGAAATTGTTCAATTAAAAATGCCAATTCCGCATATCTACATTGCTGTCGTTGAGGTATTCACAAAAGATAAAGATGGCTTAATTTACGGGGGAACATCTGAGGGTTTCCTGTTTACGTTTAATCCGCAAACAGAAGAAATTGTCAACCTGGGTAAACCACTCGATCAAATGCGCATAAGAGCTTTGACAGTAGGACTCGATGGAAAAATTTACGGTATCGCAGGAGAGCGTAAAGATCGTTGCCACTTCTTTTATTACGATCCTGATGCTGGGGGCTACACAGATCTGGGTATAATCAATGTAGATCGCACTCCATATTATATGTGGATGGGAAAACAATTTGATACTATGGCTACAGGATTGGATGGCACAATCTATATCGGTGAATCAGAACGGAGGTCTCATCTTTTTCTATTTTATCCTTGAGTCTGCTCTAAAAACCGATTCCATCACTAACTCATTGTAATTTGATCAAATAAATGCAGTTTTTAGGGCCATCTTATTTGTAGAGGATTTAGACTTCTGTAGAAGAGATTTATTAGTTAGAAGATATAAGGTAATTTTAAAATGTCAAACGGTTGTATTTTCTTAACAAAATACATACTACTTTTTTGCATGTTGCCCATCAGCTCAGGTGGTTTTGATCATCCAGTTGCAGATTTTTTTGTGATCCCTACTTCCGGATGGGATAAGTATTACGATCCTGAATATATCAGCGTTTCAACAGGAGAAATTACTTCGTACCATTGGGATTTCGGTGATGGCTCAACCAGTACTGAATTGATACCCAATCATAAGTACACACGTGCGGGCTTATATACCATCACTTTAATCGTTACAGGTCCTGGTGGAGCAGACACGTTAAAAAAAGAAGACTACCTAAAGGTGGAAGACTTTGCCGAATATCCCTTCCCAACTTATATCATTGATAAACCTGACAAAACTGCATGGGATTCTGTTTTAAATATAATTCAAGCATCACAATTGGATGGCTTCAATCCAGGTGATCTAACCTGGTGGGGTTCAAGTGATGCTCTTAAAATTAAACATGGAGGGGGTGGCAGAATTCTTTTCGGCTTTAGCAATGACACAATTTTTGTAGATCATCACCGAGATTTCTTCGGTGATAATTTAATCGTTGATGGCGAGAATAAAAATGTCCATTTCTATTATGATGGTCCTGATGACTGCGGTCAAACTGAAGGTCAGGATGCTTTGATTCGTATTCATGGGAATGATAATGTTTTTCGAAATGTGGGCATAGATCGTTTTCCTGAAGGGATCCACTTACGCGGTGGGAGTCGTAATTTGATTGAAAATGTCACTGTGAATATTGTATGTGAAGATGCCATGACTATGAATGGTAGTGGAAATAAGTGTATCGATTGCATCATCCGAAATTGTTCATATCAATACTCAGAAGATAAAACCATTATGGTGAATGATGGAGGTTCTCTTGCCAGGATGGTAATAACAGGATGTTATTTCAATAACGGCAACCAACCAATCAGGATGACCGGAGGTGGATTGCTTGTGGTACGACATTGTGAATTCACTGGTAATAACAACAACGGTCCAAGATTAGGAGGAAAAGAAAACCTGGTTTTATTTGAAAATAATTATTCACATGGTACAAAAAGTGGACTTCGTTTGAGCGATAAAGTGAGTGCTATTGTTAGAAACAATATTATGGAAGGCTGTCGGGATTATGGTATTAGAATTTACAAAGATGATAGCGATTGTTTAGTCCGTATTGAAAAAAATACGATAAGAAACAATGGAATTTATGGTGTAATAATTAGTAGCAGTGCTCAAGTTGATCTTGGCGGAGGATCTCTTGATATTCATCGATATGGATTACATTCTGGGCCTGGAACTGTTCCTGCGCCTAGTATAGGGAACAATGTAATTTCAAAAAATGGATTATTCGACTTGTTTAACCAAACTGGCCAAACAATCAAAGCTGAAAACAATCGTTGGGATCACCAAACTGTCCCAGAAGTTTTGGCACTCGATGTAAAAGGTGATGTTGATGTTGATCCATTGCATCCTCGATCAAATATACAGAACAAAATGATGAGTGAAATCATTGATGATCCAATTTTGTTAGAACGTTATCCCAACCCATTTAATGATTCGGTTGCTATACATTATTATCTGCATCAACCAGGTTATGTAACAATAGATGTATTTGATATAAGTGGTAAGCGTGTTAATCGCTTGGTTAGTGATAATTTCACAGAGAGGTTTGGAAAAGTATATTGGAATGGACGAGATAAAAATAATCACATCGTAAGTTCAGGAATATATTATATTAAACTTATTGTAAAATCCGATGGAATGACAAATGAGTATTCGGCAACAGTTAAAAAAGTCGTACATGTAGAATGATTAATAAGTTTAGAGGACAGGACAAAATAAGTTATCCTTTTATTGTTCATGACTAATTATTTTCAAAGGGCAAAGCATTTCTAATGTTCGCGTTTTATTAAATATCACTCTTTAAATTAAAGAGTTTTATAACTTATTGTTCACGATAAAAGGTGAAGAAAATGAAGAAATTAGATTCAGAATTCTATTTACTTTCATGGATTACTCTGATATTTATATTAAGTCTATTGATATTAGGAGAACTATATGCTGGGGTTACTGGGAAAATATCAGGTAAGATAATCGACGCAGAATCAAAAGTGCCACTTCCAGGAGTTAATGTAACTATCACAGGTACCAACTTAGGAGCGGCAACCGATATCGACGGTAATTATTTTATTATAAATCTACCACCAGGTATCTATGAACTAAAAGCAACAATGATGGGTTACAAATCTCAGGTAAAAACAAATGTCAGAGTTAATGCAGATCATACTACTAAGATAAATTTTGCGCTGAGTGGGACGGTTATTCCCGGGGAAGAGGTTGTTATCGAAGCAGAGAAAGAGGTAGTTAAAATGGACCTATCTTCAAGCTCAAGTGTGGTTGAAGCTGTGGAGATACAACAAGCAGCATTTAAAAGTGATTTTGATCAAGTGTTTATGATGCAACCGGGTTGGGGCGATTATAGAACCAGAAAAGCACAATCTTATAGCAGTACAAGATTTGGTGTATTAGAAGGCAGAGAAGAAGATCAAGGATTTCAAGTTCGAGGCGGAGCAGAATGGGAAGTTAATATGATGGTTGATGGCATTTCATTAAAAGATCCGGCTTCAGGGTATCAATTCACGAAACTTAATTTGGCTAACATTGATGAGGTTCAACTTTTAACAGGCGGCTTTAATGCTGAATATGGTGAAGCACGTTCGGGAGTAATAAATGTAATTACCAAGGAAGGAGGAGATAAATATTCCTTTTCTCTTGATGTAAAGATGAGTCCACCTGGCAGAAAACATTGGGGACCTGCAATCAATGACACATCAGCTTCAGTTTACACAAGCAGGGATTGTTTATATGGTCCATATCTTGGTTTTGGTGAATATTATGACCCAGATTCACTCTGTTACATTTCATTTGAAGGAACTGAATTTACAGGTAATAAAATTTTCGAGGGTTGGATAAACAGAGCCCGAGCCAGTACACCAACGGAATGGAGGCCGCTCCTGGCTGGAGCTCATCATGACGGACCGCCAACTCACCAGGATACACTAATGGTTGCTAATTTTCTCAGAGAAGAGTGGTTATGGAAAAATCGTCCTGAGCTATGGGAATATGGCGACGAATGGGATTATGATGTAGAAGGTACTTTTAACGGGCCTGTTCCTTTCGCCAGAAAAATTATCGGACCAACTTCTTTTTTTGCTTCTTATAGAACAAAATACTCTGAATGGATGTATCCAAGAGCTGGAGGTAGAAATGGTGGATACAATGATTATACAGCTCAATTAAAATTCACCAACAAACCGATTGCCAACATTAAACTTCAGTATAATCTTCTAACATCAAAACAATGGGGAGCTTATGAGTATCGAGGCGGTTGGCGGGGTGAAGATTTTCCATTTGGACATGTTCTACAATCACCTTATCAGGAATTTGTTCAGTTAGAAAGAGGTGATTTTGCAGAAGGATGGAAGGAAGATTGGAATGGATTATGGATGAAACCCACCTACAAGAGAAATCATTTTCTCAATAGTCTCCAACTAACCTGGGTAATCAGCCCAGAGACTTTTTTTGATGCCAGTGGGACGTATGCTCACCATTCCACAGATCTTATTCAAGCTGAGGTGAGAGATATCACGTTAATACCAGACGAATCCTTTTCGGATGAAAACGGTAATGGGGAGTGGAATAGCGGTGAATCCTTTACGGATTCCAACGGAGATGGGATATGGACTCCTGGAAAATATGCGAAAAGAATTGGAATTCCTGGCTACTGGCGATATTATGATGAGGCACCAAAAGGACGGTTACCAGGTGAGAGTAGCTTTGGAGTTAAACATTTAAACTGGCAGGATGATTCCTATACCAAAACATGGACGTTTAAGGCGAATCTGACCAGTCAAATAGACCATTACAATCAGGTAAAAGCAGGGATCCAGATTATTAAAAGCCACGAACACGTGTTCCGGATAAAACCAAAAGAAAACGGAATGATCTGGTATTTTGATGTGAAACCAGTGAAGATATCCGCCTATATTCAGGATAAATTAGAATTTAAAGGAATGGTCGCCAATGTGGGAGTAAGGATTGATGGCTTCGATCCTGAAGATAGATATTATGATTTTAATGGAAATCCATTCAATCAACTCTGGGGAAATAATGGACCTGGTACGCCTCTGCTCCAGAGCAGACAGGACAGTCTAAATCGCATTGCAACCTGGCATGGAGGCGGATTAAATCCAGGCGAGATTGCTGATTCATTAATGTTTAATCCACCCTGGAAGATTGTCTTGAGTCCCCGAATCGGAATAGCTCATCCTGTGAGTGAAAATGGAAAAATATTCTTTAACTACGGTCATTTTTACCAGCGACCGAGATCAATTTATTTATATGCACTTCATCAACGAGCTAATGAGGGATGGAGCCTGAGAGAGGCTGGGAATCCAGGACTGAAAATGGAAAAAACCATGGCTTGGGAAGTGGGGTACGAACATAACATTCTTAATATGTTCAAAGCGGCAGTAAGCGGTTACTACAAGCGGATAAGTAATGAGATAAGTAGTTTTCGATATCGTGGTGTTGATGATGATGTGGAAATTTATAGTTGGAAAAATAATGGCTACAGAAATATTCGGGGAGTGGAAGTAAAATTGGAAAAACGAGTTGGCACATATATCACTGGCTGGATTAGCTACGATTATGAGCTTCACAGTCAGGGGGAAACAGGTTATGACGAAGAATTTCAAAAGGGACATGATGATTATAATCAAAGTGGTGGTTTTTATTTCGACGTACCTTACGATACTGCCCAGGTTCGCAGATCAGTCTCAGGAATGACTCAGATTATTGCACCGTCTCGATCCCGAATACGCTGCAATATTGGTCTGCATACACCAACTAATTTTGGGCAGGAAATAGTAGGCATCAATATTTTAGGAGATTGGAATGCCAATTTAACATTTCGTTGGACTGAGGGATTAAAATTTACATATAATCCTGACGGCCTTCCTTACGTAGAAGAAAACATGCAGTGGAAAGGATATCGTCAGACTGACCTTAAGCTCTCCAAGCTAATTAAACTCGGAAATGTAAATGCAACACTTTATCTAGAGGTTTACAATTTGTTTAATACAAAAAATTTTAATATGATAAACTATTTTGGTAATCCTTCTAAAGATGGGGCACCGAATCCTGAACCACAGAAAATTTATTATGATTCTATTATTGACCATGGCTATCAACCAGGAGATACAGATAAACCTGGAATTATTCTTCCCTGGGGTCCACAGCACGCTCTTTATTTTCCAAAACGAGATATTTACTTTGGGATATCCTTTAATTTTAGATAAAATTATAAAAAAAACATAAAAAGAGATGACAATGAATAAAAAATCGATTATGAAACAGCGTTGGGATTGTCTTATTTTCATCAGTCTATTCATTCTGATCTTCAATTTGGAAGCACGAGCACAATCTCCTTTGTATATGGATATCGGCAGTTTTCATGCTGTATTTGCCCCTGATTTTTATGAAAGTTATGAACATGCAGGAGATATCTACTCAAATAAATATGGATCTGCTAATTGGATCTGCTGGCCTTCTGAATATACAAGAGAAAATGGAAGTGATGCTCAAGGATTACTTGGTGCTTCTGGAATTTATATCACCTTATCTGATTTTGCCGATAAAAATAGTGGACATCATGACTACTATTCTGCTGCTGTCTGGGGAGATAGAGGTCCTCATGGAGATCGGATCAAACAAGCTTATACCAAACCAGCCTGGGGCAGCCCTGAATCCAGAGCCAAACGATACCGCAAATGGGCAGATCCCACTGTGATAGTTGGTAATTTTGCACGTCCTAAAGAAGATGATGAAATCGATTCCAATCTTATTTCTGAAATGATGGTGGAAATAGTCGTACACAGTGATATCGGTATCACTGTTACCCGTAAGGCTTATGGCTGGAGTCAACAAGATAATGACGACTATATTATCGTAGAGTTTATCCTGGAGAATACTGGTTTTGTGATGGAGTACAATGATAGAACTAAGAAATGGGACACAGCAGTAAAGCCATCTAAGTGGCCACAGCCATTAAACGCCGTCTGGTTTGCCCTTTGTTATAGATTTCAACCAAGTGCTTTGGGATGTCAACAAAATGGAAATTGGGGGGATAGGCTTTTAGGAGGAAAAGGCCACGATGCCCAGCACATTTATATTGGTGAAACTTACGGACAGCCTGGTCAGAGAGACGAAGATTCGATGAGAGCGTTAATCTCCTGGGACGGGGATGCTGATGCTGCTGCTATCGGAGCAGATGACACTGGAAATCCGCATGTTCTGACAGGAGTTCTGCTTTCTCCACAGTATGTTGGTGTTTCAATTTTACATGTTGATAAATATCCACATCAAAAGGATATTACCGTAGTTGATGATCCTTTGCAACCAAAAACGACATTATGGCGAGGTGAAAGTCAGGACGGATATGCTTTTGAGCAGATTGATTGGAATATTCCAGATAGCATCGTCTACAACTATATTAGCAAGGGAATACACCAGGAAAATGAAATAGTAGGTGGTGAGACTCATGGCGGTTTGGATAATGTAATTGAAGAACATGGTTATTTTTTGGGTTTTGGTCCCTACGATTTTCAACCTAATGAGGTAGTAAGAATCGTTACTGTCTACGCAGCAGGAGGAATTAGTCGTCATCGTGCAATAGAAGTTGGCAAAGACTGGAAAGACGGCAAAATAAATAATCTGAGAAAAAATGAAATATTGGCGACAGGTAGAGATTCGATTTTAGCAACATTTTCTAAAGCTAAATCAATGTATGAAAAAACCGAAGGGTTAACCAGATGTCCAGAAGATATTTTACCTCCACCGCCGCCAGAGAGTTTTACCGTAACCAGTGAGATTGGACATGTGAAATTGGAATGGGATGGTTCAACTTCAGAAAGTGTCCCAGGTTTCGCTGGCTATAGAATCTATCGAAATTATCGACATGTGATACCACGTGATTTACCGAGTTATCCTGTGGACACACTTTATACAAGAATTTGGCAGTGTGGTTTTGGTACATCCAATCCTCAAATCGTCAATTCTTATATTGATGATGGAATTAAACCATTGTGGGGATATCGATATTACCTGACAACATTTGATATAGATGGCAACGAATCTGGAAGATATTATACTTTATTCCCTGACAATATCGAAGCACAATCAGGCTGGGTGCCAGATTCAAAATCTCCTTTAGATAGTGTGATGGTTATCCCCAATCCTGCAATAAACAAAGCCCGGCAGTGGGGTAGAAGAATTATGTTTGTCAATTTACCTGAAACTTGCACTATAAAAATTTACACACAGAGTGGAAATCTTGTTAAGGTGATTGAACACCCAAATCCAGATACACCTTCAGATGGCGATGAATATTGGTACCAGGATACGGTGAATAATCAATACGTTGCAGGCGGTGTTTACATTTACACTGTGGAGAGTAAGCAAGGTAATGCAATGGGCAACTTAGTGATTATCAGATAACTTTAGAGGAGAACTCACTAATGAAAAGCCGAATTTTGACTATTTTGATTTTACTATTTTTATCTATGAATATTTCTGTTAAGGCACAGGTTAGCAGCGTAGCCCAATCGGGAATGACATTTCTGGATATTGATATTGGTGCTAGAGCTGCCGGAATGGGAGGATGTTTTGTATGTGTGGATGAAGATGCCAATTCATTATTCTGGAATCCAGCAGGCATCGCGCAAATTAAAGATTTCGATTTTGTTATTAACGAGACTGCGTGGTTTGCAGATATGAAAGAATATTCGCTTGGCTTGGCTTACAGCCTCGGAAAATATGGAGCTGTAGGACTTTGTTTTCTAATTATGGACAATCCTGATGTACATGTAACCACATTAAGCTATGTGGGGGGAGTCGAGTCGTGGCAAGATGAAGGCTTTCAAGACATAATTGATCAATACGCTCTCGGAATTGCTTATGCCAGGCAGATAACTAACTTCTTTTCCGTTGGTGGACTGGTTAAATGGGTGCATGAGGATTTTGGCGTTTTTGACTATGACGACAGAGAAGAAAAAGAAGAAGTCAATGGTGTCGAGAGAGCAAAACGTGTTACAGGCTGGGAAGCAAAACAAAATATAATTGCCTATGAATTTGGCACACAGTACTATACTGGGTTCAAAGATTTGAGGATAGGTTTTTCAATTCGCAATTTTGCTCCCCGAACAAGATATCAACTCGATTATTTTGAGCTACCTTTGAATTTTAAATTAGGGATGGCAATGGATATTTTTTCTGTCTTGATGTCAGAAGATAAGATACATTCATTAACCTTGAATATAGATGCAATTCATCCAAGAGATTTTAATGAGAGAATACAACTTGGTAGTGAGTATTGGTTCAAAGATTTAATAGCTTTAAGAGCAGGATATAAGTTTAATAATGACCTCGAAAGTTTTGCATGTGGTGTTGGTTTTAAAAAAGATTTCGGTTCCTTTACGATAAAATTAGATTACGCCTATTCAGTGTTTGGAGGCATTTTTAATGATATTCATCGCATATCATTTGGAATTTCAAGGTGAAAAAATTGGAAAACAACTTTTTTATCAATGCCATTAAGTTAAGGGGAAACAGTCATTCTGAGCGACCGCAGGGAGCGAAGAATCTCCTGATTTAACAGAACTTAGTTTGTTTATTGATGGGATTCTTCGTCGCTTCGCTCCTCAGAATGACAAATATTCAATTAAATTGGCTTAACTTAATGACATTGACTTTTTTATAACAAACAACTTATGAAGGAGGTGAGCATTAAAATTTAATTTAATAATAGTCTAAAATTTATCTGAACCTACAAAAATTTAGGAGGACATTATGGACAATAAAAAGATATTTTTAATGATAGTTTTTGTTTTGTTGATTGTAATTTGGTCAAATGCTAGTTCTGTATTGGCACAAACAAAAATAGAGCTTACAGATAATCAAAAATATATTATGATACAAGATGTACAGGGTGATCCTGATCAACATGAACAAGTCTTTGGTATTGATAATCGTAGCAACATATTGCTCGATGGAAGTGAAAATTATTACTCAATTTCCATGAAAGAGCCACATGAGGGCGATGCTTTTGGTATTAAGGTGAAAGGTGAATACTGTGTGAATGATACGATTCGAAGGGTGACATTTACCCATTGTGGGGGTGGTATCTATGGCGGGCCCTGGGGAGGGGAAGGGGGATTGGTAGACGATTGTATTTTCATTGAAAATGATAGGTGGGGAATTCGTTTCGGCAGGTTCCCCAACCTTGGTCTCGAAATAAGGAATTGTCTATTCGAGGATAATAATAACGGGTTAGATATGAAATGTGTTCAGAGTATGTGGGTTCATGATAACCAGTTCACCGCCGATACTTCACGCGGAATAGTGTTAGAAAGTCGTGCAGAGTATACTTCCCGGGATAATATAATAGAGCACAATGTTTTTACAGGTCATGATTCGTATGGTATTGAGGTGACGGAAGAAGCGGTAAGCAATACGATCAGGGAGAACTTGTTTATCAATGATCCCATCCGGGTGGATAACGCCGATAATAACCTATTCGTCGGCAATTTTATAACGGATTGTGATACCGCGATATGGGTCACTGGCTGTGTTGGAAACGTTTTCGAAAAGGATACGGTCGAAAATTCTACTAATTACGACGTTTTATTAGGAAACGCTGCCGAGGTTTCGTTCATCGCATCGATCTTTGATACCCAAAAGGTCAATTTCGCTGACAGCGAATCCAAACTTTTAGTCAAATGGTATCTGGATGTGACTGTTACAAATGGCGGCCCTATAGAGGGCGCGATTGTTAAATGTTATAACAAAGACGGGAGCTTAATTGCCGAGACAATTACAGGCACTGATGGGAAAACAGATACTTTAGTCTTGCCTCAGTTCGTTATGGATTCAACTACTACTCTTTTTTATACTCCCTACAGCGTAGTAACCTCCAAAGAGGGATACGGCACAGATACCACGAATGTTGATCTGACAGAAAGTAAATCCGTTGAGATCACTTTAACATCAACTGGCGTGGCAGAGTTTGAAAGAATGGGTATTCCCCACCACTTTGCCCTCGAGCAAAATTATCCCAATCCATTCAATCCCAGCACTCTAATCAGTTATCAGTTACCAAAAACGTCAAAAGTCATTCTTAAGATTTATAGCATTAATGGGCAATTAGTGAAAACATTAATTAATGAATTTCAAAATGCAGGAAAATATACTGTAAAGTGGGATGGAAAGGATAGGAATGGGAAAATGATTCCCAGTGGCATTTATATTTATTCACTGATTGGAGATGATTATATGGAATCGAGGCGAATGGTATTACTACGATAAAAGAACTTTAACATTCAAAATTTGTAAAGGGGGTGGTTATTATGACATGAATTTACCTATTAAAAACTGAATTCGACTTCACGCTAAAATCGCAACAATGTTTTTCTAAACAACCCGTTAATCCGAACCTTTTCAAAAAGCGAGGAGAATTACAATGAAAAGTAACGTACTATTTTTATTATCGGTAGTAGTATTATTGTTCTTATTCATGAGCTATGGTAACTTAAAAGCTCAGATTAATTGGACTAATCCTCCAGACACTATTACCACTTCAGGCTATTACAAAGTGGATGTTGACACCATCGATTTGACAGCAGAAATAGACG
>Ga0209636_10002165_pt1 | contig 19942 bp, 15 predicted proteins | sample DeeMarSWOR152_54_FD_187464 | JGI IMG/M metagenome (GOLD analysis project Ga0209636, IMG submission 187464) | Marine sediment microbial communities from White Oak River estuary, North Carolina - WOR-1-52-54 (SPAdes) (version 2) | ecosystem: Environmental > Aquatic > Marine > Intertidal zone >...
CGAATTCGCCGAAGATATAGTGATCTTCATCAAATGGTGCGCCGTGGCAGATCAGGATATGGTTATGGATAGTCACCGGCCCCTTTTTCAGGTTGCAGAGGTACTCCATGTTTTTTTTCCGGACGTTTTTCTTTGTCCAGTGAATGGCTGCCGCGGCAATCGGATTAAAGGTCTGGATAGAGTCATGGTCACAGACAGCCTTATCATGGTTGCCCCGGATTATAGAAAGGGGCTTGAGAGCGCGCACTTTTTGGATGATTTCATTGGGATCTGCGCCATATCCGACCAGGTCGCCAAGAAAAATGTAGTGGTCGATCTTTCTTTTCTGGGCATATTTGAGAAGAACGAGCAGGGCTTCCAGGTTTCCGTGGATATCGGTGAAGATCAAATAGCGCATCTTAGACTGTTTTTTCCTGCAAAGAGTTGTACATTTTGTGGGCCTTATAAGAGCTCCTTACGAGAGGCCCTGATTCAACGGACCTGAACCCGAATTCAAGGGCAGTTCCCCGCAGCTCTTCGAATTCGCCAGGAGAATAGTATTTTCTGACTTGCGCATGGGATCTGGATGGCGGCAGGTACTGGCCGATAGTCAGTAGGTCGCAGAAAGCCATTCTCAGGTCAGAAAAGGACTGAATGATTTCTTCTCTGTTTTCTCCAAGACCCACCATGAGTCCGGATTTGGTAGCCGCGCCCAGTTTTTTGGCTTCTTTCAGCAAGCGTAAGGACCGTTTGTAATTCTCAACCGGTCGATTGATCCGGGAATAGCCGGATTCAGTTGTCTCTATATTGTGATTCAGTATATCGGGTTGCGCACGGATGACGCTCTCCAGAGCCATGTTGTCTCCCTGGAAGTCCGGTATCAAAACTTCGACTTTGACACCGGGAATTCTTTCTTTCAATGCCGCTATGGTTTCGGCAAATACAGAAGCTCCGCCATCGGGCAGGTCGTCTCTTGTCACTGAAGTGATGACTACATAACGGAGACCCAGCCGGGCGGCGGCTTCGGTCACTTGAGAGGTTTCATCTGAATAGGGAGGAGACGGATTCCCCTTTTTGACCGCACAAAAAGCGCAATCGCGCGTGCAAACATCGCCGAGTATCAGAAAAGTGGCGGTTTTTTTTGACCAGCATTCAGAGATATTGGGGCATTTCGCGCTCTGGCAGATCGTGTGGAGTTTTCCCTTTTTCAGGATACGGGAGACATAAAAAAAGCTTGGCTCAGAGGGAAATTTCACTTTCAGCCAGGAAGGTTTCTTTATGGTCTGAATTTCCTCAAGGTTCAACACTATGCCTGCTTGCGAAAGAATAATTGATTAAATTAAAGATGGTTTTGGGCTCAAAGTCAAGGAAAAATCCTAATACTCAATATCTCTATCTCTCTTCATGCGCCTGCGCATCCGCTTGCGTGCCTGAGCTGCCTTCATCCTCTTTTTCTCGCCGGGCTTGTAGTAGATCGAGTGCTTTTTAATCTCTTTGATGATCGCCTGCTGCTGGACTTTTCTTTTGAAGCGCCTGAGTGCGCTTTCGATCGATTCTCCTTCTTCAACAACGATAAATGCCAAAAATACTCACCTCCTTATGGCTGTGTAAAGGATTTTATAGCTGAATCTTGCCATATTGTCAAGGTAAACAAATAGAAAGGGATCGCGTCTTAACATTTAACATTTAAAAAGAATGTTGTCAGGCCTCATCTATATTAGAACATTAAAGCATAAATATCAGACATTTCACACCCATCATGAGAGGGCCTGACCTCAAAAAAAATAATACGAGGTCGTGTTAAAAAGGAGTATGTCTTAGCATTTAACTTATTATCCTTATTTCTCACCGAATAGGCACCGAATGTTAAATGTTAAGACGCGACCCCATCTAACTTGCTTAAAAACTTAAGCTATTGAATTTCGTATTAGAAAAGGAAGGGTAACTTTCAGTAATTTCTTATAATAATGTAATCGCTTATTTTCTATTATTCGATAGAGATTTTCTGGAGGATGTTTTGGATTCGAAGATTAAATCCGTATAATGAGGGAAAGTAAAAATGAGGGCTTTCACAACAAAAAAGGTATTACAAAACAGCCATTCTCTAAGAGGGATTATGCTGTTGGTGGTGCTTTTTGTTCTGGTCTTTCTTTCAACTGGCTGTGAAAAAGAGTCACAAAAAACAGATGGAGTTCAACAGACGCTTTCACCATACTCAGGTACGAGCGATGAAAGTCCTTTAGAGAAGGAGATAATTGTTGTTCATCTTCCCGGGCTTCCAGAAGACGCGAAAAAAATGGAGATGATCCTCATCAAGCCTGGTTCCCTCACTATGGGTTCACCGAAGGGTGAAGTAGAGAGTTCTGTAAATGACTGGCCTCTGCATGAAGTGACTATCACCAGGCCTTTCTACATCGGAAAGTACGAAGTCACTCAAGCCCAGTGGGAATCAGTGATGAGGAATAATCCTTCCTATTTCCGTGGAAAGCCAAACAATCCTGTAGAGAAGGTGAGGTGGCGGACTTGCCAAAGATTCATCAAGAAGCTAAATTCTCTCGGCCAGGGAACTTTCCGCTTGCCTACAGAAGCGGAGTGGGAGTATGCCTGCCGGGCAGGCACGAAGACGCGCTTCTCATTCGGTGATTCGTTGGAAAACGCAGATAGATACATGTGGTGGGAAGGGAATAACGACCCGAAAGGGACCAAAGAGGTGGGCCTGAAGCTGCCGAATCCCTGGGGACTATTCGATATGCACGGCAACGTCCAGGAATGGTGTGAGGACCGGTGGCAACTGCCATACGAAAGAACTCTTCAAATAGACCCAAAGGGATCCTCATCAGGGTCGTCATTTTTCTTTCTGTGGACAAATCGCGTTTTTCGCGGAGGAAGCTTTGAAAGCCGTGCTCAAAACTGCCGCTCATCCTATCGCTTCCGTGAGCAGTCGATCGACTTTCATTACAGCCTGGGCCTTCGTCTTGTGAGGGAGTAAAGTTCAGCTTTTTTCTTGGAAAAAAAAACAATTATCCCTATAATTATACCAACAGATTTGAAACCAAGAATAACGTTTTGAACAAAAGGAGGAAAAAATGTTCCGCAAGCAAGATTTAAAAACATGCCTGGTGTTTATCCCTATCGTTATTGTCATCGGTTTACTTGCCGGGTGTGCGGCAAAGACTGCTGACCCATGGGGTGACCCAAAAACCGGCCTGATCCTTCAGTACCGGATGGCGGAAAATCAAGTCTTGAAGTACCAGACATCGGGCGAACAAACTCAGAATATGGAAATCATGGGCCAATCCATTGACACCCAAAGCTCAAGCGAAAGTGGATTCTCAGTCAAATCAAAAGGTCTTCAAGAGGGCAATCTTCTTCTCGGTGTGACCATTGATTCTATGAGTATAAATATCTCCAGTCCTCAAGGCGATCTATCCCCTGATATGAGCACTGTCCTGGGAAAAAGTTTTGACATGACACTTTCTCCCTTGGGAAAAGAATTGGATGTCTCGGGGGCGGAATCTATTCAATACGATATGGGCGCTGCCGGAACTCGAAGTATTGAGTCAAGCTTCCAGGCCGCATTTCCTGACCTGGCAGGAAAACCAGTCAAAATCGGAGATACCTGGACAAGCACAGACACCATCACTGAAAAAACAGAAGAGATTGAAGTCCGGATCAATTTCGAAAGCGTGAATACACTGGAAGGATTCGAGACCGTGGATGGAATGGAATGTGTTAAAGTGACGGCTGATGTCACAGGGACAGTTGAGGGAAAAGGAGAGCAGATGGGTATGCAGTTGGCCATAGAAGGACAGGTGCAGGGCAAGGGAACATGGTATTTCGCCTTTAAAGAGGGCATCTTTGTTAAGGATACAACCACTATCTCTACAGACGCGACCATTTCAACAAGCGGCGCTCAAGCCATGACGATTCCGATGACACAGGAAATGAAGATGGAAACGAAACTGGTTAAATAGCCAGTCGAGTGAGCCGGGAAAGCGATATTATTTTTCCGTACGGTAGAAATTATTTTAGAGATTCCTTATTCCTGGTTAGCTCTGAGGAATAATTCGCGCTGTATTTTAAATTGTAGGTTTTGAAGTTTAATTCTTTTTTGCGCAGGAGACGGATTATTGACAAAATACATTTTTTGGAGCGTTCTCCACAACAATAAAAATATCGCTCTGACTGAGGATCTATCCAAATATGCCCAGGGAGAGACATTCTGGAAGGCGGTGTTGAGCCTGTGCGAGACGCTCCGAGAGTTTGTTCCCTCCGAGACGACAGAAGAAAGCGATTTCAATGCCCGCTTAAAAATGTATTATGAAACCGGAGTCAATAAAGTGGAGATATTCGTTGAACAGGAGAGCAACCGGTATGCTGTTCGATGTGCCAACAGCCGCAGTTTTATTGATGCCAGTGACGAGCAGGATGCCTTGTTCAAATATGTGGAAGTGAGGGCAAAAACTTCTTCTGTCAATACAGGGGACCCGAATAGAATCTAACTTCATTAGACTCTTCATATAAACAGAAATAACCATAAGCTCAGGGATTGAAAAGTGGAGACTTTTACAGGTTTAAAAGATTTCGTGGATAATCCTCATTACAGTGAACAAAGGCAAAAATCCTTGAGAAGCCTGGATATGAGCACGATTGATGCGCCTATAATTGAGATAATTGAGGATTTCACTAAACTGTCTTATTGCTTTACGTTACAGAGCTGCTACGGACATTTTGTGCACAAGAATCAGAAGGACGAAAAGAACACTGAGCCTTTGCCCGTTTCAGAAAAGATTACAAATGTTGAATACAGAATAGCCTACGTAGCTTTGTGCCTCGAAAACAGTGATGCAGGAAGACAGTTATTTAACGAGCTGAGTCGGGTGCCTGTCATAGACCCGGATACCATTCAATACGGGTGTGCTGAATGGTTCTGGAAAGATTACGTCAATTCTTATGCTCTTCAGGTCGAGCCAGAAAGATACAAGACAAAAGACAGATGCTCGGTCAGCTATCAGGAAGCGCTGCTCATAGAAAAGACCAGGAATGAATTCTTTGCTGAAATTAAAAGGATCATCACAAAGAGACTGAAGAAGAAAAATTGATCGAGTAACACTTCACTCTCAGAACCTCGAAGGATTCATTCAGCGATTCCATCCAAAAGAATCCGGATTTCTTACGGTTTTTTCAGGATTGTTTAAGTTGTGTGCCAGGGGCCTCGTCCTTATAATATGGTTAAGGATTGAGAGATAGATATAATACAAAAGAGAGATAAGTCATGATAAAAAATCCGTTTGGTGATTGTATAATCTTCAGGATCTCAATCGGCCTGGGAATCTTGGTTTTCCTGTGTGCTTTATTCAGCTGCGGAAATTCCGGGCAGATCTCGGAGGCCGAACCTCTTCCAAACGCTGAGCTTGCTGACGTCGCGGAAATGGAAGGAGAGGAGATTTTCTATGATGATGGCGAAATTGATGGTCAACATTCACCCTGGGTTGATGAAACGGGCGGGCAGCTCGCCGTTGTGTTCACTCCGCCGTTTTATCCGGCATTTCTGACTAAAGTCCGGTATTTCGTCAGTTTTGGAGGATATCCGACCACCAAATTTCGCGTGAGAGTCTACAAAGCTGCAGTGTCCGATGGCCCAGATGAAGGAAAAGAGCTTTTAACATCTGAAGTGACTGCTGCGGCAAATTCTGGATTCCGGTGGGTGGAAATTGATCTTTCTGGCCAGAATATCCTTATCGCGAGCGGTGACTTTTGTGTTTCCATGGAATGGCTCACAGCCCCAGGAGACGAAGGCAAGAATGCACAGTTTATTGGGGTGGACTATACAAAGCCAGACAATAAACGGAGTTGGTGGAAGAGTAGCTCAAGTCAAGACTGGAAAAGAATAGAGAGTATCGGTGACATTGGGGACCGGGATGTCATGATCAGAGCAACAATTGTGAAGAAAGAGTCTGATCAAGTGCCTGAACAACCCTGAAACAAAATGAAAGAGCGTGATTCACTTCCTATGCTTTCTTTTTTGACTGAGATTAAAGCATTGTGATAAAAACACAATATTAGGGAAGACGACAAGGAGTAGATTGAACAGGAAGTATGTTTATAGGTTTCGGCGACCTTATAAAGATAGCTATTCTCATTTTCGGGGTATTGTGGTGTAAAGAGATCTTTGGCCGCTTTCGAAGTGATTTGGCCGAGTTCAAGGATCCAAGGGAGAGCACCACAAGACCGGTCATTCTCTTCTTTTGGGCGGTAACACTTGGCTTTATCCTTTTTGCCCTCAATTTTGTTTGGGGCCTTGCTCAGCGTTTTATTTGGCCGATGGGTCGATAATCATCATTCTTCGAACACCTCCATGAATTGATCGACAAGTAAAGTTCCAGATAAATCTTCCTTTGCTCCCTCAATATCCACTTTATTATTACAGTTTGACTTCGGGTGCAGGGTGGAGGTCGAATACCAAAGAGTATCTTGGAATTACTGACAAAGAGTTGTCAACAGCACCAAGAAAAGCATAATATATATGTCTAATAGTGTGTGTCTAGTTGTTCGCTCTGTTCATTGCGACTCAATGAACGGAATGGTCAAAGTGAGAAGACTTGGAGAGGAGTGATAAAACGAATTCTTCAAATAAGCCGTTATCTCCAATAAAAGACGGCCCCTCATCGCAGTGATGCGTTCAGAGGGAAGGGCGCGACAGCAGCAGATATGTGCTTTGAGTAATAGAGTATAAGGAGTCAATGATGAAAAGAGATAAGAATGTGATTTTCATGATTGTTGTCGTATTGGCAGGTGTATTGTTAATGACCTACTGTGACGGCGGCAAGGGAGAGGGAGAGGTGCCCGGTTCGCCTTCGATTAATTTGTATTATGTAGCGAATAGAGAAGTGGGAATAATCTGGGATGTGGTGGACAATGCGGAATCATACAACCTGTACTGGAACAATACAGGAGGAGTAAGCACCTCGGATAACAGCATAACGAACCTTCATTCTTCTTACGTCGGTATAATTTATAATCATTCTTCGTTGAGTTTGTTTAAGACCTATTACTATATGGTCACAGCAGTGAATACTGCGGGAGAGAGCCCGCCCTCGAATGAATTGAGCGTGGTGCCTGTCTCTGTACCTCAAGAGTATCAGAAAATAATTTCCTCTGATTACGCGGATATGGATTATTTTGGATTTTCCACTTCCATGAGTGGTGAAAATATCATCGTCGGTGCACCGAACAAAGACGATGGAGGATCTGACAGTGGAGCAGCCTATGTTTTTATTCGATATGAGGAAGAATTCTACTGGGGAGAATTGAAGAAGATCACTGCCTCGGATGCTCAAGCTGGGGACGAGTTTGGCACTTCTGTCGCCATAAGCGGTGACTATGCCATCGTCGGTGCGCATTATCAAGACAGTGGAGGATCTGATCGCGGAGCAGCCTACATCTTCAATAAGGATCTGGGTGGGACTGAAAACTGGGGAGAAGTGAAGAAGCTCACCGCCTCGAGTGCCCAAGACTTGGACGAGTTTGGCACTTCTGTCGCCATAAGTGGTGACTATGCCATCGTTGGTGCGCAATATGAAGACAGTGGAGGAACAAGTAGTGGAGCAGCTTATGTTTTTTATCGGGACCAGGGTGGGGCTGACAACTGGGGCCAGGTGGTGAAGCTGACCGCCTCGGATGCTGCAGTTGGAGATCTGTTTGGCCGTTCTGTGGCTATAAGTGGTGATTATGCTGTGGTCGGTGCGTATTCTGAAGATGGCGCTGGGACTGATAGTGGAGCAGCTTATGTTTTTTATCGGGACCAGGGTGGGGCTGACAACTGGGGCCAGGTGGTGAAGCTGACCGCCTCGGATGCTGAAGCTGGGGATGAGTTTGGCAGTTCTGTAGCCATAGACGGTGATTATGTTGTAAGCGGTGCAATCGGGGAAGATAGTGGAGGGACTGATCGCGGGGCGGCCTACATCTTTTATCGGAATCAGGGAGGGACTGACAACTGGGGAGAGGTATTGAAACTCACAGCCTCAGATCCTGAGGATCAAGATGCGTTTGGCGGTTCTGTGGCCATAGACGGTGAATTTGTTGTGGTCGGCGCGTTTTATGAAGATGGCGATGAAAAAAACAATCGTGGGGCGGCTTACATCTACGGTCGGAACTCTGGAGGTCAAGACGTCTGGGGACAAGTGATAAAAATTCTCGCTTCGGATGCTGGGGATGGAGACAATTTTGGTTTTTCTGTCGCTATTGAAGGTAATTTTGTAGTTATTGCTGTACCTTATGAAGAAACTGAAGGGAATACTGATCGGGGAGCGGTTTATATTTTTTAACACCTTTCAGTTTGCGTTGAAAGTGCATCGGTTCCACTTCTTTGAATCTAATCCTTTCCTGAGTATTTTTTTATTTTTTCCTCTTCCCATTCAGAGTAACCGCATTTCAAAGCTGTCTCATACAATACGGATACAATGCTCTCCTTTTCATCCTCTGTAAAATATTCTGCCCAACGGGACGTTCTATTTTGTTTGACGACCTCACCTACTTTTATTCTCTCTCTGTGGGAGGAATTCGAGCTTGCAGGAATAGAATGGACAGTCGGAGTGCATAAGGAATCTGAAAAATTGATTTCCAGAAAGTTACAGATAGTCTTCAAGTTCTCTAACAGACTGTTGATGAGATTTTCATAATGGACTATCAGATAACGTTCTTGACCCAATTGATCCCTATTCTTCCATCCTAGATCGATTAAAGATTTGATACGGGAAGCTCCATCTGTAGCGTTAAAGCGGGATTTTCTTAATAGAGAAAATTTTTTCAAAGAGACTAAATTCTCCAAAGGGTCGCGGATAATATGTATGAATTTCACATTGGGAAACTTTTTAATAATGGAGTCGACATATTCTTCATTTCCTGGGGTTTTTTCTACCCAGTATCTGGTTTGGTTCTCCTTACCAGCCGTTGCGTACATGGCTGAAACAACAGCCATAAACGGTTCCATTCCCTGTTCCACAAAGTGTTTTAAGTACAATATAAATCTTTTATAGTTTTTTGGATCTTTGCCAAAAAGCCAAAAGGGCTTTTGTCCTAACGGATTAATCAAACGTTTTATCCAGTAGAGAGCAAGGGAATGGAATTTCCATTTTTTGCCATAGAATCTTCCCATGTAGTTAGAGTCGCCTGGCATGACATATAAATTAGGATGACCGTCCAGCAGTTGAGCCAATAAGGTAGTGCCAGACCTGCCAGGCCCGCAAATGAATACCGGAGATTCTATGAATGGTATGATTTCTTCAGTTCTTAGATTATAAGGGGCCCAATCTATGTCCACTTTCTTTAGCAGTAAATTAAAGAATTGTCTAAGCTCTTTGTCTAATTGGCGCCATGCTGAGCCCCTTGCCGGATACTCGTCATCCCTTTTTTCCAGCAGCTTGTCTATTTGCTTTATCTTTTCATCTATAGCGCCCATTGGGGTACCTCTATGTTATGAATTCTTCTATTCTATGATTGTTCGCATCAACACTAATTAACCTGGAATGTTCATATCAAAGGGCTGTTTTCTCTCTTTAGTTCAGTTTATTTTTTGCTGTGGAACCACAGTCAGCTCATTGTGTACTGATGTGATAGGCCTAAAAAATTGGGGGCTGTTGTACGTGTTCAATAATTCAGCAATGACTCTTTTATCTTCAATATCACAAGCAAAAATGTTACCTAATTACTGAGCATAAATAACTGGCTCCAGTTTTTTAACTAATTTTATATTAAGCCAAAGAAAGCTGGTTGTGCGCCAGGAGGAGCAAGCCCTGTATGCTGACGTTGTAGGGGCAGGCTTTTTCACAGTATCCAGGGCATTCGCCGCACACATCGGCCCTTTTGCCCGGGATGGCGGAGTAATTCAGCATGGCTTCCCTCTCCCGCCCCTGCGCCACAAAATAGTGGAAATAGCGCATGATCGTGTTCACCGGAACGCCGTGCGGGCATTGAGGCTCGCACACGCCGCAGGCATGGCGGCAGTAGAGCTCACCGCAGCCCTCCTTGTATGCGGCCAGCTTCGTCTTATCCTGTACGCTCAACTTCGAGCCGGACAGAGGAATAATCCTCTCCATCTCGTCGAATGTTTGCAGAGAGCAGCAAACTGTGTTGACTCTGGGATTAGAGAGAACGAACTTAATCGCCGCCGCCCTGATTTCTTCCGGGTTCTTGAGGTCATACTTGGCGATGAATTGTTCGGCTCTGTCGAACTTATCCTTGAATCGAGTCAAACCTTCTTTATAAAGCGGATGGATATCCTTGCCTTCCTTTTCAAGCTGTTCAACTCGTGACTTCAGGATGTAATACTTAGTCACGGGAGTAGACTTCATCAGAGTCGTTCCGATATTTTTTTTCTGGCACGCCTCGAGTACGCGCTCTGACTGGTCCATTTGCAGGAAGTTGTAGGCAAAAAGGAAAACATCGAACCGTCCGTCTTCGGCTGCGGCCAGGAGCACCTTTCCCATTGCTTCTTCGGGGTCCCTGAACCAGAATGACCCGTGGTTGGAGACTCCCACGAAATGAATCCGGCCTTCGGCCTTGAGTTCCTGCATAGCCGCATGGAATCCTTCATGTTTGAGGGCTTCTGCCTTTTCTGGCATATGCAGCATCATGCAGTCGATGTATTCTGTATCCAGCTCTTGAAGAGCTTTACGCACCCTTTTGATCAAACCCTCCTTTGTTGTGTCCCCTTCCATCAGCATCTTGGAAGTGATGAAGATAGACTTTCGGTCGCGTTCTTTAATGACTTTGCCGATTTTCTGGTGGGCACCAGGGTAACTCTCCCCGGTATCGATATAATTCATCCCCGCATCCAGCATGGCTGCCATCAGACTTTCATCTCCGACATAACCAACTGCCAGGTCTGAGACCTTGAAGCCGGTGCGGCCGAGAGTTCGGAAGCCTTTGATCCTTGGCTGAGCCGTGTCCTCTGCTTGCCTTCCGTGGTATCGCCGGCTTTCTTTTTCTCGTGCCCATCCGCTTTGAGTCGCCATGCCGGTGCCGATCAGCCCCAGGACAGAATTCTTTAGAAAATGCCTGCGGCCGAGATGCATTTTTTTCCTCATTTTTCCTCCCTTCATTAAATTACCTTCCTGTTTTTTACCTTGTCTGACCTGTGTGTCTTTCCTCGGTCCAAACACTTTTTTGTTGAGATTCTCTCTGCTCAAACATCAGAAACTATATTTAGGAACGGAATGAATGTCAATACACTCTATCATTTCATTTCATGCTGAAGATGCGTGGAACAGAGAGAGTTGTAAAATCCCTGGCATGATGCTATAAACGTCCTTTCGAGGATTCGATTCACACGGTTAAAATTCCTATAAAAGAGAGAATTCAATGGAAGAAAGATCATTGACCTTAAGAGGAATGAATAAGATTTCCATCCTTCACCTGGTCACATCCCTTCTTGTGATCGTTTCATCTTTTTTATCTCTTCGGCATTTCTTTATAGCGAACTTCCCCACATCGATTTTTGAGGGGTCATTCTGCGACATCTCTCCCTTTTTTAACTGTGACAATTCCGCCTATTCTTTCATCGCCCATGTATTCGGAGTTCCTCTTGGCTATTTTGGGATGGCAGTCGGCATGGCATCCCTGATGGGAATTCTTTTCCCATCCCAATCCTTCGAGCGAACGAATAAGTTTCTTAATTTTTTCAATGTCCTGGGTATTGTCGGTTTGATAATCATCTCAGTATTCGTGCTCGGAAATGTTTGTTTGTACTGTGTGGCTTACTATATATTCTCCTTCCTCAACTTCTGGCTTTTCGCAAAATACGGCATTGATTCAGAGAAAGGATTCATCAAACAGCATTTCCAGCCAAGCATCCGGTATCTTTTCGGAATCGGGCTCCTCACTCTGATTGGAGCTGTTAACATCTACGCCTACCACCAGGCAAAGATCGAAGCTCAGGGTGGTGGTGTGGCCAACAGGATCGTTCAGCAGTATTTCAGTCTGCCCAAAGTGAAAAATCCGAGCATCATTTCACCCTATTATACAATTCAGGCTACAGAAAAATTTGAAGACGCGCCCATCAGGATCATCGAATACGGAGATTTTCAGTGCCCGGACTGCTTCAAATTGAAGAATGACCTGGAGGATTTAAAAAAAGATTTTGGGGATAAGATGAACGTTGTCTTCCAGTTTTTTCCACTCGATGCAAAATGCAACTCTGTTGTAGACAAGGATAAACATCCGCAGTCCTGCGCGTTGTCCTATATTGCGGCCCATGACCCGAGCCAGTTCCTGGCGATTCATGATGAGATTTTCGATAATCTACGCAAAACAAGAAGCGATGAATGGGTGAAAAACCTTGCCCAAAAATACGGAGTCGAAGGGGCGCTCACAGATGAAAGGACAAAAAAAATCGTCCATGATCTCATCAACACCGGGAAAGAATACAAGCCGACATCTGACCGCTACACATATGGGATTCGCTCGACTCCGACCATGATCCTCAACGAAAGAATGATCATCGGAACTCTTCCAAAAGTCCAACTCCGGGCCATTTTCAAGGCCATTCTCGATAAAGGAAAAAAGGGTAAAGACGAAGCTCCCCGGTTCATAGAGGACTGGAGATAAGAATTCAGAAATCCCCTCCGCCATTTCCTTAGCTCTAAGATGAATATAGAAATGGTTCATAATTAATTATTTCGCACCATTTTCATAAAGCCCCAATCAGCTTTTAACAACGGTTTGGTGTCCCAATTTTAAAGGAAGTTTATTCAATCTCGGTCAACTGGACGCTCCTAAGCCGTTCTCTCCATATTTTATTGCAGTTGACAATGTCATTTTCCCTTTGATATGTTTTTTTCCCAGTGTCAGCTTAACAAAACTGTGCAACTAGTACACAGTCGGCCGAACATACAAAATAGAACTTAAAATTAATGAAAAAAGTTAGGAACAGAAAAACAATTTGGTTTATTGTTTCTGTTCTCCTGTTCTCTTGGATATTATCCCTAGGCTTAGCAATTTTAGACCTTAGCCGCAGCCCGCTTGCGGCTGTGATGATCTTCCCCATGATTGTAGCTGTTGTTTTCATGGTGATCTCGAAGGAAAAATTTTCAGCGGTAGGCTGGAAATGGCCGAAGCTGCGTTACATGCTTCTAAGCCTTTTCCTCCCTTTACTCCAGATGGCTGCTGTGGTCGCTATTGGATATACGCTCGACCTCCTCTCTTTCAACAGCCAGCATTATTTATCCCAAAATCCCACACCTTTTGCTTGGATGAATGTGATTCTTTGCATTCCTGCCATTTTCATCCCTTTTATCCTCTTATCACTTCCTCGCTTTTTTGTTGGATGGGTGAGTCATTTGGGAGAAGAATTCGCATGGAGAGGATATCTGTTCCGGAGACTTTCGGAGAGGGATGGGATAGTGAAAGCAGTCTTGGTTTCAGGTATTGTGTGGTGGGCCTGGCATCTGCCAATGTTTTGGCTCAGTCCTGTTATCAGCAGATTGCCTGTTGAGCGATTAGCCCTGATGGTGTTGCTTTCTATCCCTTCCATGGTGGGCACAGCATGTGTTTTTTCTTGGGCTTACGTAAAAAGTGCCTCGATTTGGGCGCCGACAATTATGCATCTATCGTGGAATTTATTCCGGGGTGTTTTAACAGGAAGATTATCCGACGGAGAGCCGGGGCTGTTTACAGGAGATCTCTGGTTGGTCAATGGGGAAGGTATTATCGGGATGATTGTGACGGCCCTAACCGGAATCGTATTTTTTTTACTTCTGCTCCAATCAGCCAGAGAAGAAATTCAAAAGTAATCCGAGTCAGATTATCCCGAGCTGCACAATCAGATCACTAGAAGTGAAAAAGGGGAGGAATCTGGGTACATCAGATTTAGCTTCCAGGTAAAACAGGTTTATCACGATCAGGGATAAACACTTGGAGGTTTCCGGACGTAATAGGTATACAAGAATAATCAATAGTGCATGGAAAATTATAGTAGGAGACTGGAGATGAAAATCCTCAGATTTTTGATTTTCTTTTTATGTGCAGCGCCTCTTTTTCCAAAAAAAATCGCTGAGCTTCCCGGAATTGATCACCCCGCAGCGATGACTATTGCCGATTCAATCCTTTACATTTGCGATAGAGAATCCATCCATATTTTCCAACTGAAACCTTTCCGCTTTGTCGAGAAGTTTGGCCGTAGCGGCGAGGGGCCCGGGGAGTTCAATTCCCCGCCCCATCTGGCCGTGTATCCCAGCCATCTTTTTATCAACACGATGGGCAAGATCATGAAATTCTCGAGGAAAGGAGAATTACTGGAGCAGAGCAAAATCCCGTTTACCTATTTTTATGTTTACTACCCGCTGATGCAAACGGGCTCGAATTACGTCGGCCTGCCGCTCAAAAGGGTAGAGGACAAAGTCCCGTTTATTCACACTGTGAATATTTACGATTCGAAGCTCAAGCTCATTAAGGAAATCTATCAAGGCATTCCACCGCAGCTCCTGCCTCCGGCAAGACCCGGCACAAAAATCATCAAACAGGATTATGAAGTCATTCCTGACTGTCTGGAGGTGGCTGTCCAAGACAATAAAATATATGTTGGCGATACCCGGATAGGATTTTTTATCGCAGTTTTTTCTAACACCGGGGAACATCTTTTTGATATTAAAGAGAAATACCGCAAAGTGAGGGTCTCGGACGAATTCAAAAAGGAATTCTGGCAGGAACTGCGGTCCTCCGAGAGATGGGAAGAGCAGAAGCAGAGGTTCAACTACCTGATCAAAGATTATTACCCGGCTTTCTACAGCATGAAAATCCAGCAAAAGAAAATATATGTGACCACCTATGATCAGAAAGATTCTCTTTATGAATTAGTGGTCCTCGATCTCCAAGGGAAAATTGTGAAGCGAGACTTCTCTTTTCCACTGGATCCGGAGTTCAGGGTGCTGACAGGCACGGCTTCCTTTAGCGATCAATACGCGGTCTATGACGATATTATTTACTATGTTGTCTTGAATGAGAGGACAATGCTTTACGAGCTGCATGCCAGTTCTATAGTTCAGTAATTCAGGCTGAAAATTCAAAGCTCCATAATTTCTGTGTCTGTTCGGATATGAACATTTTGTATCCGATTTCGGACATTGAAATATCGATTTTTCCATTTTTCTCGAGCTTTCTCTCCAGTCCCTCGATATGGCATGAAATTTGCCTGTTTATTGACTGAAAATCATATTATATTTTAAGATAATCGGAGACAGGAGCCACCATGTTTAAAAATTACATCACGACAGCCCTGAGGAATATCAGAAGATATAAAGGATATTCCTTCATCAATATAGCTGGCCTGACTGTGGGGATGGCTTGCTTCATCCTCATCTTCCTCTGGGTCTATGACGAGCTGAACTATGATACGTTCCACACCCACAGCAACCAGCTCTACCGCATCATTCTCAAGAAAGCCGATGATCCGGGTGACGTAGGGATACCCAGCGCTCCCTATATTCTCCCCAAGATCCTCAAAGAAGAGTATCCTGAGATTGTGGAGGTAACCCGGGTCAGAACCCGCGGCTACCCCAGCGCTGTCCGGTCCGGTGACATCGCTTTCTATGAACAGCGGTTCTTCTTTGCTGATCCTTCTTTCTTCTCCATGTTCTCCTATGATTTTATCGCAGGGAACCCGACGGCAGCCTTGAATAATCCGAATTCTGTGGTCGTGACAAAGGAGGCGGCTCAAAGATATTTTGGTGACGAAAATCCCATGGGAAAGATTCTCCACTGGAACAACACGCAGGATCTTGAGGTGACCGGCATCATAGAAAAAGTCCCTTACAATTCGCACCTTCAATTTGACTTCATGGCTTCACTCCAGATTTATGACAGTGAGCGTCTCTCTTCTTGGTGGCGCGAGGCCGATGGCTATGTTCAGCTTCAGGAAGATGTTTCTGTGGGGGACCTCAACCGCAAGATCGCCGGCATCATCCAGAGATACCATCCAGAAGATGAGTATAATATCGCTCTTCAGCCAGTGAGGGAGGCTCACTTGAATATTATACAGGGAGGCCGCAGTGACAGGAGAATTGTTCTTATCTTTGGCGTGATCGCGGTCATGGTTCTGGCCATTGCCTGCATCAACTTTATGAATATCACAACGGCCCGCTCCAGCATCCGGGCTCTGGAAGTGGGGATGCGAAAAGTGGTCGGTGCCAGACGGTCGGATATCATCAGGCAATTCCTGGGAGAATCCATGCTTCTTTCGTTGATATCATTCTGTCTGGCGGTTATGCTTGTGGATCTCTTCCTTCCGGTGTTTAACAGGCTTCAAGGCAAAGAAATGTCTCTTCTGGGCTCCGGGAATATGTTCGTTTACCTTTCGCTTGTTGGCGTGGCTCTTGTCACCGGCTTTATTGCGGGCAGCTATCCGGCGTTTTTTCTCTCCGCCTTCCAACCCGTAAAAGTATTGAAAAATGATGTCAGCAGAGGACGGAAGGGATCCGCTCTTCGGACTATTCTGGTTGTCAGCCAGTTTTCTGTGTCTGTGCTGCTGATCATCATGACTGTAGTTGCCTATAAACAAATGCAATATATCCGAAACACCGAGCTGGGTTTCTCACGGAAACAAATCCTACGTATTCAGATGAATGATAGGTTGAGAGAATCCTATAAGACTTTTAAAGAGAGACTGCTTCAGGACTCGCGTATCCTCAACGTCACTTGTTCCTCGGCTCTTCCCCACTTGCTTTTTAATGTCAATAATTTCGAATGGGAAGGCATGGATGCAGATAAAGAAGTGGAATTGAATTTTCTGTATGTCGACTATGATTACACGGAGACCTTCGATCTGGAAATCGTGCAGGGTCGGGATTTTTCTGAGGAATATCCGACAGACGCTTCAGAGGCGTATATAGTCAATGAATCGGCAGTCCGTTTTATGGGAATGACGGACCCGATCGGAAAAAGGGTCGTCCTGGCCGGCCGGCCGGGAAGAATCATCGGTGTGGTCAAGAATTTTAATCATCAACCACTGGTCTTTAATATCTCCCCCCTGGTCATGGGGATTCGGCCCAGCTGGTATTACGACCTTCTGATTAAAGTCAATCCCAGGGATGTAGAGGGGAGCCTGGCCCATATCGAAAAGGTTTTCAAAGCGACATCACCGGGTTTTCCCTTCGAATACATATTCCTCGATGACTTGTTTGAGTATGTCTATTCTCCTTTAAAGATAATGAATTATATATTGAACAGTCTTGCCTTTTTGGCGTTGTTCATATCCATCCTGGGATTATTCGGTCTGGCCTCGCTCCTTTTTGAACAGAAAAGAAAAGAGATCGGCATCCGTAAGGTCCTGGGAGCCTCGGTAACAGGAGTTGTGTTCCTGTTGTCGCGGAAGTTCCTCAAGATCCTTCTGATAGCCAACCTGATTGCGGTTCCCGCGGCCTATTTTGCTGCCAGGATGTTCCTGAATCTTTTTGTATCCCGGACAAAGTTGGATGCGGGAGCGATTGTGGTGACGGTAGCTTTCACTTTTGTGGTGGCGCTAATCACGATAAGCTATCAGGTCATCAAGACCGCAGTGGCCAATCCTGTCGATTCCATCCGCTGCGAATAATTCGTGACACCATACCAATTTTCGGATTATCCTGGGAATTAAAATGAAAATGAGTGACCTTCCTCTTGCTGATGTATCATCTGGAAAGATAGAGCTGTGTGTTCGTTGTCAGTAGAGATGTTTGTATGTCTTCCATGCAGGACCTTACTATTTCGAATCTCTACACCAGGTCTAATGCGGCACGGACTAAGGCAAAAAAGTTCTCATCCGGAACATATTCCGGTACACTGTTGCCTGTGCCTAATGCAAATCCCCCTCGCTCTGCCGCGCGCTCCAGCATGGCCTTAGACCGATCATAAATCTCCTCAGGAGTAGATCGGCATATAAAATTAACATCGATTCCCCCAATGATGGCTATACGGTCATGATACTCTTCGTATGCGTGTTCAACTGGCATTATGTTATCTTCGTAGGAATGACGGCCGTCGAAACGAATATCCTCGATAATATCTTCGATGATATTTTTAAAGTAACCGCACGAATGCAGGATGACTGGCTTGCCTGCGGCGTGAAAAATTTCTACAATTTGTTTGTACCAGGGGAAAACAAAGCGGCGCAAGGCATCGGTTGAGATAAGGGTGTTGCTGATGAATCCCCAATCGTCATTGGCCAAACCGGCTCCCACACATTCGGACTGAGCGACTTTCTCGTAATATCGAACGAGACGCGAACCGACCTGTTCGAAAACATCTTCGACCAATCGTAGATCATCAGATAGTTTGTAGCACAATTCACTGAAACCCATCAGCCTTACCACGTTCTCAAGAACGCCATCAGGTGAATAGGGGATTAACTTCATTCCCTTCGGCAAATCTTTGGATAGTTGACTCAGAAGTTCATAATCCGCCTCTTCAGGGTTTGGCCATTCAAAGGAATCGAATTCCTTTTGACTGCGGATCACTGCGCCTTCATTTAAGGAAAAAGTTTCTTTTGTCTCGCGAAGATCAGGATCCGTGAATTGAAAGCCCGGAAGCAGGATTGTGGCGAAGTCATACCCGAGTCGATAGAATGTATGAATGGTGCGTCTGTGCCATGCCATTTGATCGGATGGAATTGGGCCGGGGACAAGGCGGCTGTATAACCTCTCATTAAAATAGAACTCAAACAAGGTGGGTCTATCAGGAACTTCACGCCGAAGGACGGCTAACAAATTTTTAAAGTTCGGTTCGTCTTTTCTTTTAGGGATTTCGTCCCAGTTCATGAGTGTTTACTCCATTGGCGCTTTTTTTCAAGTGGTTTTGTCTGATTCGGCTTAAAAGTAAAGAAAATGATTTTTTTTGAGTGATCGTGTCATTTGTGGCGAAAAGTCTCTAGAATTTTCCTTTTGCAGCTTAATTTACACATGCTTTACGGGAAATATACATATCACACACAAATCGGTGAGGTCAATCATCCCATTGAGAAGGAAGTTGGAAGAAGAGTGCGGAAGATAGACACACAGAGAAGGAGTTGACGTGGTGAGTGCTTGTCAGTACAATGCCAAAAGTCTTTGGCGAAGAATGACCGGAATTGAAGAACTAACTCTTCTCCTGAGCCAACAACTCAGATAAAAAGGAGGATATCATGGAATCCATTGCAGCACAGCGCATTCCCTATTCGCAAATACGTGTGATGTTTGATGCGGCGAATAAACTGGAACAACAGGGGAAAAAAATCATTCATTTAGAGATCGGCAGACCGGATTTTAACACTCCGGAACACATTGTTGAGGCCGCCGTAGAGGCTTTACGGTCAGGAAAACATCACTATTCTCCGAATGCCGGTATTCTGGAACTGCGCCAGGCCATTTCAGATAAATTTACCTCCGAATACGATCTGGAATACGACCCTGAAACCGAGGTCGTCGTGACCAATGGAGTGGCTGAAGGAATTTATGTGGCGATCCATGCGCTTCTCAACCCGGGTGATCAGATCCTGATACCAGATCCTCGCTGGATCAATTATGATGTGGATGCCATCACCAATTTTGTCGACCCTGTTGACTATACCCTTTTTAAAGAAAGTCGTTTTCAGCCTGATCCTGAAGAAATAGAAGAGAAGATCACAGGAAGAACAAAAATGATCCTTGTGGCCAGCCCATCCAACCCGACAGGCAGCGTTATGGAAAAAGACGTCCTGGAGAAAATCGCTGAATTGGCCACTCAGCACGATTTGCTCGTGCTGAGCGATGAGATTTACGAAAAGATTGTCTATCCTCCTGCCGAACATATCAGCATCGCGACTTTTCCGGGAATGAGGGAGCGGACCATTCTACTCAACGGCTTCTCCAAATTTTTCTCAATGACAGGATGGAGGTTGGGCTATGTCCTCGGGCCGAGAGAGCTTGTCAATCCCATACTCCGATATCATCAGTACATGATCACTTCCACCAATACATTT
>Ga0209636_10002166_pt1 | contig 19942 bp, 18 predicted proteins | sample DeeMarSWOR152_54_FD_187464 | JGI IMG/M metagenome (GOLD analysis project Ga0209636, IMG submission 187464) | Marine sediment microbial communities from White Oak River estuary, North Carolina - WOR-1-52-54 (SPAdes) (version 2) | ecosystem: Environmental > Aquatic > Marine > Intertidal zone >...
AGAAATGATCGCAAAATTCGCCAAATCCAACCAAGAAGAAACAGACTTCAGGTTAGATCGCCTAATCAAATTCCAACTCATCCGCCGAATGCGAGGAGCTTATGTTGGTTATACGCTAAACTATGCTGGATACGACTGCCTAGCAATAAACGCGTTCGTTAAGACTGAAGTACTTGAAGCTTTCGGAAAACCTCTAGGGGTAGGCAAAGAAGCAGACGTATATGACGCGTTAAATCCAAAACAGGAAAGAATAGCCATAAAATTTCACAGACTCGGCAGAATCAGTTTCCGTCAAACCATAAAGAAAAGAAGCTACACCACCGAACGTGCAAGTTGGCTCTTCCAATCCAGACTTGCGGCAGAGAAGGAATTTCAAGCCCTAGAACTCGTCTTCCAACATGGCGTAGCTGTTCCAGAACCAATAAGTCAAAACCGACACGCACTTGTGATGGGAATGATTGAAGGAGCAGAACTCGCTGAATATAAGGAGATTCCCAAACCTAAAAGAGTCCTGAAGGAGATATTGCGGAACATCCGAAAAACATACTTGAAGGCTCGCGTCATTCATGCAGACTTGAGCGAATACAACATCATTCTGAAGCCTGACATGCACATCTTGATAATTGATTGGCCGCAATACGTTACAAAAGAACATCCCAACGCTCAACAACTTCTGAGACGTGATGTAAAAAACGTCCTACGATTCTTCAGACGCAAGCACATGCTAAAATCCAGACTCGAGGAAAATCTGGCTTATGTCATTGGAACTGGAAAAATGGCTATTTAGCCACATCTAGCATTATATAGAGCACGTTGTTTCCACGCAACAAGACGTTTCCGTAATTAGTGATTAAGTTGCCGTTTCGGTATTCGGTTGCTCCCTCCAGAAGAATGTTCATATGTCCATCACACTTGATCATCTTCCCTCTGTATTCGCAGCGGTTCTTAAGCATGATTCCGATGTGTGCATTCAATTGCTTGACCAATACGTTCAACGGTTTTTTGCTGGGCTCCATTCAAGCACCTTTAGTCTTGTTCTCTCATTCATAACCACAAAACATTACATATAAAAGTTTTATGAAAACATCCTCTAAATCCAAAGACAGTTTAATCTGTAATCTGAGCAAACCTCCAACAAAGATCGCCTTTTCATAGCTTCTTAAGGACAGATAAAGCTGCAATGCCTAAAAACGCTATCCCCGCCCACCACAAGTTATGTGTGAGAAACCAAACCACAACGGCGACAAGAGCCGCAGGAATTAGCATGAATAGCAGGCGAATGACGAGAATAATCAGTAGACCGATTATGACCAAGCCTACGAGTCCTAAGAGACCAGAACCTATGAGTTCCCAAAAATCCAACCCTGGCAAATTCAAGATCCTCCAAATTAAGATGTTGGCTGAGCACAAATAAGAATGTTTTGCTGCAAAAAAACTAAAAGCAGACCTGCGTACAATATGTAGCGGAGGATTGTGGAAATGAAGCATGAAATTAGATACAAACCATCCTATTCAATACTCGTCGTCAATTTACAACAAGGTGAAAAAATAACAGCTGAATCTGGCGCCATGACTTACATGGACCCTAACATAGACGTTCACACACGCAAAAGAGAAAAAAGCCTTCTGGGAAGTCTAGGCCTGTCGATCATTGGGCGTCAGTCCTTCTGGGTGAACGATTATACAGCTTCAAACGGACAAGGCGAGGTTGCGTTTGTTTCAGCGCCTGTGGGCGACATAGAGACTTTGGAAGTCAAACCAAACCAAGGATACATACTCCAAAAAGCCGCGTACGTAGCCTCTACAGAAAACGTCGATTTAGATGTGAAATGGGAGGGGTTCACTAAAGGCTTGTTTGGGCAAGGCTTGTTCATGATCAAAGTCACGGGCAACGGCACCCTATTCATAAACACTTTCGGAGCAATAGACAAGCACACTCTAAACCCTGGACAAACACTAATCGTTGACAACTTCCATCTAGTAGCCTTCAGCGACACATGCAACTATAAAGTCACAAAATTCGGAGGATTGAAAGAAACTTTGCTGGGCGGAGAAGGACTAGTAACTCGAATAACAGGTCCAGGAGACATTTATATACAAACAAAGAACCTAAGGGAATTCGTAGAATGGCTGTGGACACTGATTGAGCCAAGAGTCAAGTCAAGAGCACGCTGAGTATCCATTTGATCTAGGCCATGAAAAATGTTCAGAAATGTATGATGGTGCGGATCCTCGTTAGCCTTCATTCCAAAGTTTGCGTGCTAATCTAGTTATAAGAGCCGAGTAAACTTCCTTGAAATAGGAGCAATGCGGGGAACACTTCTTCATAGTTCCATAGGCATGAAATGTTTGAGCTATACAACCTCCGCTGCATAGATGCCTCCATTCGCAATCTCGACATTCAGGAATATCAGAAATGTCTAAACTTCGAAACATTTTTAGGACTTCGGAATCCTTCCATATTTGCGACAAGTTTTTCTCACGGACGTTTCCAGCCTTGAAAGGAGTCTCCTGAAAAGAGTTGCATGGATACACGTCACCGTTGGACGATATGCTTAATATGCCCGTGCCAGCTTCGCATAAATTCCTAACCGGAAGTTGTTTAGTATCCATAACCACTGCTTCATAAGCTGTTTTAACACCGAGCCTTTGGCCCTCATCCAACACTTTCTTGAAGATAGGGACAGTTTCCTTCAAGGGAACTTCGAGTTCCGGATAATCTTTGGCTCTTCCGACCATGGTCACTTGGCTCAAGGTTATTGACCCCGCGCCAAGTTTCTTGGCAAGTTTTAGCAGATCTTCGGCTTCATGTAGGTTTGTACGCGTGATAGTCATCCCGATTGCCGTGTCAACACCAGCGCCAATCAGGTTTCTAATGCCCCTAATCGCTTCTTCAAAGGCGCCTCCTCTTACACGAGTGTGGATTTGGGATGATGCTCCGCCTAAGCCTACACACACTCGTACTTTGTTCCGTGCGCAAAAGTTCCCATCCTCTTCGTCGATTAAGGTCCCATTCGTTTCAATGTTGATCTTCTCTATTCCTAACTCTCTAGCTGTTGTAACTACAGGGCGGAGCACATTCTTTCTTATGAAAGGTTCGCCGCCCGTGATTACAAGCTCCGTTCCTCCCAGTCCTGAAAACTCTGTAATCTGATAGGCCCACTCTTGTTCGGTTAGCTCGTTCTTATAAGGCTCTCTTGCGTTAATATAGCAATACTTGCACTCCATGTTGCACGCGTGAGTTATATTCGCATACAGCTTATACAGTTTTCCAAAGGATCTTCTTGGCCTCGTAGGTTTACAATCAGGCTCTGTAGAAACAAAATCGTTCTTTATTAGAGATCTTGCGAACGATGTGATTTCTACTTTCGACACTTCACCGGGATACTGAGAACAAAGACAATCAAAGATATCACTAACTTTTCGGGTGCCATCGCAGAGCTCCAAAAAACCCTTTCCGATCTTATCCGTCACAATAATGTTTGGGTAATCCACATTAAAGGCAAAATAGAAATCATCTAATTTCTTAACAATTAGCTTGGCAACTGGGTGAAGTACTGTATCATCGTACGATTCTTCCGTCATTTTCGTCACCGAAAAAAGAGAAAGAGAGAGGAGACGTGCAGTAGATCTACATGGCACCTATCGTAGGACCCCACACGCCTGGCGTGCAGAGTATGCTTGGTGGGCAGCATCCTGGGTATGGTGGCCACTTTTTGGGGGAAGCTTCTTCGACTTTCTCAACCAAAACTTTGAATTTCATATTTGTCCTTCCTGAATAGCTATCTTTTTCTGATATATCGTATATAAAATTTTTGGTTGATGTTCTAGGTGAAGCAATGGAAGCACAATTCGTTGTCAGTTTTGTTTGCTTGCGAGCCTAAGCAACGCTCCAACCATACCGTAGAGCATAAAGATCGTTGTAACGACGTACAGTGCCCATATGACATAGATCTTCATATCCGATACGGCTCCTGTCAAGATTTGAGGTGTCAAAAGAATTATTGACACAACTCCAGCTTCTAGTGCAAGAAAAACCCAAAAGTACGCAAAAGTCAGCACAAAAACCGGAAAAACCAGTGTATATAGAGCAAGTATCTTCTTCTCCCTCATCGAATAATCGGAAAGATACTCTCTATAGTCCTTGAGTGAAACCCTTCTGAAGACCAAGCGCAGAATTTCACGCAGATTAGACATGCCGTGCTCAAGCAAGTTTGGAAACTTCAGTAAGGTCTGCAAGGCAAAGTAACCATCCGTACGCATTATGGGAATAAGGCTTGAGAGAACTGAGGCATATAGGAAAAGAGCAATCAAAATCCAAAGCATTGCCGGCTCAAATCCTAAAAAGAACAACAAGGCAAAGACTCCTGCTAAGAACAAGTCTAAGAGTGGACCTGCTACAAAGACCATCACTCTTTCACGATCTTTCATCACGTAAACATCTGGAGTGTCCGTATAAGCCAAGGGAATCAGAAAGTGAAACTCTATCCCCGTTTCCACAGATCTGCCACCATAGAAGGAGTAAGCCAAAGCATGTGCCAGTTCATGTAGAATTCTTAAGACAAAAAAGGCAGCAAATCCACCGAGAAAAACGTATGACGGTAGTTCAAGTCTTACCATGCCAGAAAAGATAGAAAATACCATGGGAAGACTGTAGAAGAAAATCGTGAGACCCGTCACACAGAAAACGACATAGGCAACCTTGGATGGCCAAGTTTTCACAAAAGAAAAGGCCCTACCCAGCTTTCGCATAGGCCTATCGCTAAAAGTCATAAACTTTATCTTGAAGCTGTACCACTTTCCCACATCCTTTTTCTTTTGGCATGGGTGCGGCAAGTTTTTTATGAATCCCTCTTTGGCTAGAAAGCCTATAAGTCTTCGAATTTCTATGGTAATCCCGAGTTTTTCAAGCTCATTTTCGATTTCATTTGTGGTTCTGGTTCCATCAAACAGTTTTATGGCTTCATGCGCTTGTTCATGTATTTTGATGAACTCAAGCGTTTGGGGATGCCTCAGTAGATAGAACTTTCCGCGTTCATCTTCCTTAAAGAACTTGATCTTTGCATCCTCTATCAACACAGGCTTGAATGACCTAGGAATGTTTAGAGTGCTGGCTTCCCTCGGCTGCAACCACCTGTTCTCCAAACTGTTATTTGATGAATTTTACACATGAGCAAACAATGATAAGCAGACAGTCTTTTTAACTTTTTATGTAAGCTATTACGCACAGTAGTGTTTTAACACTTGAATAGACTTTCAAACGATTATTGCCTCGCTATTTCCAACATGGACATAGAATGAGAGGAAATGGTTCAGATGTCAATGTTTATGTCCAAAAAGGGTTAAAGCTTTAGGAAGTTCATTGTGTGGTGGAGACAATAACATGCATGAAATTCAAGTTGATGAATAAAATCCAGGGATCAATGAATTGGTTAGGGTTGTATGGGAAGACGCGAAAATTTCCAAGGCGAAAGCAAGAGCGCCATTAGAGCCTATTGTCTTTGATCTAATAAACTGTCTACATGCACGTTACGATACGCAAAACAGTTTAATAACTAAAGAGGTTTGACTTGATGAGCAAAGGAGGTTTTACGGTGATAGGATCTTCTAGAACTTCTTCAACAAAGTCTTCGGCCATTCGAAGGATGCTTGAACTCTCGGCGAGAATGGAAAACGTCGTCCATTTGGAACAAGGTGAACCAGACTTCACAACACCAAGCCATATTTTGGACGCAGCTGTAGAGGCTATGAAAAAGGGCTTTACACATTATACGGACGTTAATGGAACGTTGGAACTGCGTCAAGCTATGGCTGAAAAACTTGAGAAAGAAAATGGCATCGTTGCTGATCCAGAAACAGAGGTAACAGTAACATCCGGTTCTCAAGAAGCAATGTTCATTGCCGCGCTAGGGTTTCTAAATCCAGGTGACGAAGCTTTGATTTTTGATCCATACTACCCAGCGTATTTTGAAGATACGCTGCTAGCGGAGGCAGTGCCGGTTACAGTCCCTCTCAATGACGATGAAGATTACCATGTTGATATGGAAGCCCTGGATGGAAAAATGACGAAGAAGACAAAGATGATATGGTTGTGCAACCCATCTAACCCAACAGGTCATGTATTTTCCAAGGATGACCTAGAAATCATAGCTGAAGTGGCGAGAAAGCACAAGTTACTGGTTTTCGTGGATGAGATATATGAGAAACTTGTCTATGACGATTTAAGGCATATTAGTCTAGGTTCGTTACCCGGAATGAAGAGTAGAACTATTACAGTGAACGGTTTCTCAAAAGCCTACGCGATGACTGGGTGGAGGATAGGTTGTGTAGTGGCGGAAAAGAAGCTCTCAGCTATAATGCGTAAATTACATTATCACACAACTCTTTGCCCCAATGCAATTTCACAAAAGGCTGCTCTAGCTGCACTGACAGGGCCACAGGACTGCGTCAAAGAAATGGTTAAAGAATACGACAGGAGAAGAAAGCTGGTAGTCAATGAACTCGATAAGATTGAGTCTTTGTCCTACGTTATGCCTAAAGGGGCTTTCTACGTTTTTCCAGATTTCTCAAGTTTTGAAGAATCAGATGAAGCAATGGCGTTGTATCTGTTGAAGAAGGCGGGGGTTGTGACGGTGCCTGGCTCGGGCTTCGGAAAAGCTGGTGAAGGTCATCTGAGAATTTCCTACTCAGTTTCGCATGAACAGGTTAAGGAAGGAATGAAACGTCTCAGAGAGTGTTTAGATTCATGAATGTAAGATACGTTGCATTATGCGCGTAAATTTAGATGTCGACTTGAAATGCCTCTAGACAAACTCAGGTTTTCTGTTCTTTTCCACACCACAGTGCTCGTTCATATTATCGTCACTTCTCTCCGGTCTGCATCCACTTTGACGAAGTCGCCAGTACCGATGACTTCAAACGGCTCCTTCTCCAATCTGTCCACCAAAGGAACCTTCGCTATGAACGCACTAACAACGAGCACTGTTTCCACGTCTTTGACAATCATTGCTTTGGGAGCAACATTGTTTGATGCTAGTTTAAAGAGACCGTCTATCTGAACCACGGAGCTAGCTTTCCCCGACGGGAATACTAGCACCTTTTTCGCGATGCTTCTTCCCTCCAGTTCATGGCCCTTCTCCCTAATTACGCCCGTTTTTGGATCTGTAAGGTAGAAGCATATTGCCTCATGAGAGACTAGGGCTTCACCCTCTCCATAGCCGCCCACAATCTTGTGACATTTCAAAGTGATTTCCAAACTTTCATCCCCATTCTCCTTTAATTGCGGCCTCAACGCAGTCTTTCAGCCTTATCACCACTGCTTCTCTAAATCTCCGATAGTAGGCGCATTTCGGCGAGTCTGTAACGCCGATTTTATGTCTGTAGGGATGCCAACAGGGTTCGTCTATGCACGTGTCTGGTACGACGTGTCCGCCAGCTTTTTCTATTATGTCTACGTAGCCGTTTCTTTCGGCCAAAAATTTGGCGGTGGCAGATGTGCAAACCCAGAATGAAACGTCATCGTGTATCTTTTTTCCTCTCAAGAGCCTTGCAGCTTCTTCCACTTGTTTGAGCGTGTAATGTGGGCATCCAAGCATGACAAAATCTATTTTCCCGCTTGCCCCTTGAAGTTCTTCGTGGGTTTGTTTAAGTTCTTTATCTGTCACAGTGATTTTGTCCTCTCGAACGTCGCCTTGAAAGGCATCTTCAACCGTTTGGGTCTCAACCGTGAATCCGGGTATGTGAAACATGGGAACCGCCCCAGAAGTGTTTAGCATTGCGCAAAGGTTTATGAACTCCTCAGTCGCTGGTCGCCTTGATATACCAGTGAATACGGGGATTCCGTAGCCTATCTGCTTACCAACATACTGCCCTAGGAGCGTGTAATCGAACTCATCCTTTAGAGTCGCTTCCACCTTCACTAGGAGCGTGCCCTTACGATTTTCTTTAAGGTGTAGCCCGTATTTGGGGGTCTTTCCGATAACTCCTGCAGCCAATGCGCTTTGAGCTGCTTCACGATTTGTTCTTGCGCCAATTACGGAGTTGACGTAGGGTGTGGCGCTCGATTCGGAGAAGGCGACGTGTTCACCGTAGAGAGGAATGTTCTCTGTAAGGTATGGCGTGCAGCACCAGCTAAGTATGGCGCCTATCTGCTTATAGCCTTCCTTTACCCTCCGAGCTACATCTGCCTCTTTTTCTGGAATTTCAAATATGTTATGAAAATACTCCATGTCATAAACTGGGTTTGTGGTGGTAGGAACTCTGCATGAGGCGCCTCCCTTGGCTAAGAGTTCAACGAAATACATGTCTCCTTCTTGACCGCTTGAAGCTGCATGTGCACGGGTTATAGGGATCAACCTTTCAGCGTCGTAGGCGTCTCCAATTGCTACGAGTAGCTCCATCGCTTTTTGTATTCCTTCGCCGAATTCTCCGTTAAATATTTGCTCTTCTTCCTTAGTTAGGTGCATCTTGCTTCATCTTCATTTTGGGCTGACTGGACGAACTGGTTGACACAGGTTTTGTGGGTGTCCTTCTAGGAACTTTATAACGTTGTCGATGCAAATATCAGTGCACTTCTTTGCCGCTTCAACTGTATGGAAACCAATGTGTGGAGAAAGTATCGTGTTGTCAAGTTTGAATAGCGGATTGTTCTTTTGTGGGGGTTCTTCTTCGAAAACGTCTAATCCGGCATAAGATAGTTTGCGTGATTTTAAGGCGTCGATTAAAGCCTTTTCATCTATTACTTTACCTTGAGAGGTGTTGATTAGAACACAGCCGTTTTTCATAATCTGGATTTCTTTTTCCCCTATTAGCCCTTCTGTTTGCAGTGTTAACGGCACATGCAAAGTTATTGCGTCGCTTTCTTTTAACAGCGTTTGAAGGTCAACGTACTTCATTCCAATTTCTTCTGCCTTCTTGAAGTTAGGGTATTTATCAAAAGCCAAGATTTTCATCTTAAAGGCTTTGGCGATTTCAGCAACTCGACAGCCAATTGCTCCTGTGCCGATTATGCCGAGAGTTTTCCCGGCTAATTCCCAGCCTCTGAAAGGTCTCCAATCGAATTCTCCTCTTCTGACATGCATGTCGGCCAGTAGCAATTTTCTGGCTGCCGCCAACAACAAAGCTAAGGCGTGCTCAGCAACAGCTTCAGTGGCATAGCCTGGAACATGCGCAACAGCTATCTTTTTTTCCTTCGCCGCTTCGAGATCTGCATAGTGACATGTAGTAGCCCATATAGAGACCATTTTAAGTTTCTCAGCAGAGTTGAGGACGTCTTCAGTTAGGTGACTCCAACCGACTATTACGACATCGGCCTCCTTTATTCTCTCCTTCAACTCACTAGGAGTCTTAGGTGCATCCTCAAAAATTTTCACGTCTGCAATGGATCGTAATTTTTTGATCTGGTTTTCTTCTAGATACACAGCGTCTACAACGACTATCTTCATTCCTGATCCTTTTTCCTAAAATGTCGCGAATGCATTTAAGTCTTGTTTGATAGATAAGGAAAAGTGAGGAGTCTGTTTGGATGAAGAAGGGAGTCCCTGTTCGTGATGGATTGAGGCAATTGCCCATTAGACCTGTTTATCTGGTGTCAGTTGAGCATGAAGGAAAAAAGAACATCATAAGCATCGGCATGTTTGCCTTCTTCTCTGGAAAGCCAACCTTAGTAGGTGTCGGTATAGCACCTGCCAGATACTCCTTTGAGCTAGTTCGTCAAAGCGGTGAGTATGTAGTCAATGTAGTTGATGAGAATCTCATGGAAGCTGTGCGAATATGTGGGAGAAAATCTGGGCGAGAAGTGGACAAGTTTGAACTGGCAAAACTTACTCCCGTGAGAGGAGTTAAGGTGAAGACTCCACTTATCAAAGAAAGCCCAGTAAGCATCGAATGCAAGGTCGTTAAAGAAGTAGAAGTAGGCGATCATGTCTGGTTTATGGCTGAAGTGTTGGCTGTTCATATTCGAGAAGGCTACAACTGGAAAGATGGTTTACTGTTTAAATGGATAGGTGAAGACGGATTCTACTATAAAGTAGGAGAAAAGCTAGGCGAATTCTAAACACAAAACATCTGGCGTTAATTTGGGTTCGAAACTTTCAGTGCTTCACCGTAAGAAGCGTCGATTTATAAACGTAGAAATGTACATTATTCAATGGTGATTCGCTTGTCATTTGTTATTGAAGTTACCGTAAAAAGTCAGAAGGGGAAATGCGCATTTGGACATAAGGTCGGCGATAAAGTAATCTTTGATGGCAAAGCAGTCAAAGGCAACATCTGCTACAGTGCACTTATGGTTTTACTTCCGAAGATTTTCGCTATGATTTATGGTGTAAAGTTTCCTTGGGCTGAAGACAGCAACGTAATATTCAATGCTTGCCCTGATGCTGAAAACCCAGTTGTGTTCGAAATTCGGCGCATTAGAGAATAACTGTTGGCAGTAGCCTACGTTGGATTATCAATGCCTTATCCGCCAGGTAATGGACATCTGAGCTTTTACTGAAAAATGAAATAGACATTGTGTTACTTAAACGAAGCAATTCTACCAATGATTAACCATTCATCGTGTGCAATTGGTCGGGCGGGCAGGATTTGAACCTGCGACAATCCGGTTTCTGCATGTACGCTTGATAGGCTGGGTGACACCCACCAAAGGCAGACGTCTACAGCGTCTCCGCCAGCTAATGCTATAAGCCTATGCTGACTCGGAAGCTCTACCAAGCTGAGCTACCGCCCGACCGAAATCTGTATGAGAATAAAACTGGATTTATGTGTTTCGTATCGATGATGCAGTCAACTTGGTTCTCTTGTATTCATGCACCCAAAGGGCACCCCAAATCACCAGAAAGGCTAGCGCAATCAGAAAAATCAGTATTAACATCCGAATAGCATCGAAAGCGATTTCTTCAAACATTTCAAATCAACATAAAAAGTCTCAGTCAAGCCTAAAAGCAAAGTTTCCAAAACCGAAATGAATTGTACACAGAGCATATTTTCAAAGATGATATATGTTCGCCTAGACAGCAACGGTTTTATAAAAACTCAACCTCATATAATTTCATCCTAAGCGGGGAAAGGAGAAGGCTTACATCACTTCCGATTTTTACGTCGTTTTTTCGCATATCCCAACAACGATACTGAGCAAACGAACGATATAGAAACCGTTAAAGAAAAAATGAAGCCTTCTTGGAGAGTATGCCTTTTGGCGGGCCCGAGGGGAATTGAACCCCTGACCTACGGGTTAAGAGCCTCAACCTAACCCCGTGTAGCGGTTAGTCCGCCGCTCTAGCCTTGCTGAGCTACGGGCCCTGTGTTTTTCGTAGTTATGCAATTATTATCACTTTAATAAATTTAGCTTCTCTCAGGCGTAGACGAACAGTTTTAAGTTTTGAGTTCTACTTTCAGCTGTGAGGGTTAGAGCCTTGGGCGAAATCGTTTTCGTTGGACTTGGCTTGCACGATGAAATGGGAATAAGCTTACGCGGATTAGAAGAAATTCAGACCGCAGACAATGTTTTCTTAGAACTTTACACGAATCTAATGCCTGATTTCTCAAAACAAAATTTGGAAAAGATGTGCGGCAAGAGACTTCACGTTGTTTCAAGAAGAGAGCTTGAAGAAGCGAACGGAGAACTTGTCCTAAAAGCTGCTGAAAGTGGCAAGGTCGTTTTGCTTGTTCCAGGTGATCCGCTTATAGCCACTACTCATGTTGCTCTCAGAATAGATGCAGAAAAACTTGGAATAAGAACGCGTATCATTCATGGAGCTTCCATTCTTTCTGCTGCAATAGGCTTGTCTGGCTTACACAACTACAAGTTTGGCAAAAGCGTGACGATACCTTTGCCAGCTGAAAATCCGTCTGAGACGCCGTATGATGTTGTCTCCCAAAACAAGGAGCTGGGGCTTCACACCCTTTGTCTGTTAGATGTCAAGGTGGAGGAAAATCGCTACTTGAAAGTTCATGAAGGATTGACATCGCTTTTGAGGATTGAAGAGAAGCGGAAAGAGAACACTGTAACAATGGATACTCTTGTCGTGGGAATAGCGAGAGCTGGAAGCAGCAATCCAACGACTAAGGCTGGTTTCTTAAAAGACTTATTGGCTTACGATTTTGGAGATCCGCCCCATAGCATAATTTTCCCGGGTAAGCTTCACTTCATGGAGGCTGAGGCTCTCATAGTTTTGGCTGGTGCAACGGAGAAGATCAGGAAGATTGCTGAATAGCTTAGGATCGCTTGGTTTTGTCGAAGCTGCATCCGGAAGATGTTCCGGTAATGTATATGAGCGGAACTACGGCGATATCTATCTAGGGTAATACTTATAAATCGAATGCAGGCAATACCCATGAATGGAAGCTTTGTTGAGGAGGAAGGTATTTGAAGTTTGGGATTCTGGTTTTTGCGGTGATTGTTGTTCTGCTTGTCTCGTCTTATGTAACGATTATCCCGAGCCTTGAATTGTGCAGTGAGAAGGCGCTTATGAAATCGCTTCTCTTAGTGGGTCATGAGGGTTCTTTCTCCCTTGTAACGCTTAGGATGGGTGACACTTTGGCGGTGGTCGCTGAAGTGGATGATGTCAGTAACGCTTACTTTCTTACGGTTCAGGACGACGCTGGCGAGGTTTTCTCAAAGTCGGGTGGAATAGATGGATCGTCTGTTGAGGTTGACGTTCCGCTTTATCCACCGAGTTTTGAAGCTGGGAAGAGTTACGTCGTGTATTTCCGAGTGTACGCCTTTAATTATCCGCTTCCTGGGGTCGTTGTGTCTGATTGGGGGATGGTGGGCTTTGCAGTGGAGGATTCAGAGACGAGGATCAGTTTCGAGGTTGGTTATGACGGTGTTTTTCGCTGTTTAGGTTTGTGTGCTAACTTGACCAATGTTGAGGGGTGTCCTTTGGTTGACGAGTCTGTGAGTTTCTCTATGAGGCCGGTTAATGGCAAGCGTAGGCTCACGGACGGCTGGATACCCATAGGATCAGCGAGGACAAATGGTAGTGGCATAGCACTCTCAAGTGTGGCTTTTGGCGTGCCGGATGGAAACTACTCGTTTAAGGCCTATCACAAAGGTGATGAAAATTTCGGCGAATCTGAAAACGTTACGGAGATCGAAATTTCTTCCAACGCGACTGGAGGTTTCGGTTCCGGTTTCGGCTGTGAGTTCAGCTTTGGGAAGGCTTTTTCGTTTGGTGATGAGGGTGATCTAACGATTTCGGTGAGTAGTGACGAGCCGTATGCGCTGTTGCGGATGAATGCTACTGCACAGTATGTTGTCGATGAGCCTTTGCCGGGTCCTCATATAGGTATGTTTTTCTTCTGCGACCGTTTGGGCGATCCTGAGAATGGAACAGGGTATTTAGGGGGATCCTGTGATCCGTTGATGACGGGGGGTCCTCCGTACTCTTACACAACTTCTCTTGAGTGGATTCCTGAGGTGGTTGGTCATCACGAGCTCATCGTAGGCGTTGTGAACGGCTCTCTTTCTGACATTATAAGGGGTATGCGTGGTGTTGGTCTACGTGTTTTGGCGGAGGTTGACCTTGAAGTTCAGCATTGTCCCTCAAACCTTGTTGTTCACTATCAGCATGCTGTGTATGACTCTGCTTTCCCTTTCAGCGTCGGCTTTTCGATGCCTAGAGCTTATGGCGCTGTATCTACGGATTTTTGTGCTGTGGAAACTCTTGCACCGAAGTTCACGTACAATGGGGCGGATTATGTGGTTGACAGTGGTGTCGAGTCGGCGGAGGCTAAGGTGTTTCTGAATGGCACTTTGAAAGCAGACCTGCCGACGGACGAAAACGGACTTGCGATTCTTCCTGTACCACTGGCGTTCTGTGGCTGCCTAACGGCGAATGTAACGGTTGTGGTTAGCCATGGCTTCTGTCAGGAGCAGAAGATCACGCGAGTGGTTACGTTCACGAACGTGAGTGTGGACGATTCTCCTGCAGAGGTGAACGATCTTTTCGGGTTTAACTATACCATAGGCACGCTTGATCAGGGTGAAAGCTTTTACGCAGGGGCTGCAATGCCTGTGAGTGTCAAGGTTAGTCTGCTTGACTTGCCGGCGTGGCATGTTCCTGTCTCTGTTTTAGCAGCTAAGTTTTGGGCACGTTGCTGCACGGATGGGTCGGGGTGGATGTGGATGCCGGATCTGCCTGGGCCAGTGCTTGATTATGTGCGTGTGACAAACGTGTTTAGTGATCTTGAGGCTCCCGCCGCGGCTGACGTGAATGATGATGGACAGGTTAATCTGTATGACGCGGTTATAGTGTTAGGCGTTTATGGGTCTGAGTTCGGAGATGAATGCTGGAACCCGATTGCTGACGTCGTCTGCGACGGAGTTGTAGACTTATATGATATGGTTGAGGTGTTGACGGCCTATGGAGAAACCGTGACTTACGAGGAAATTGATGACTTCAGCATTGTGAACGTTTCATTCGACAATGGTCAGCAGGTCTGTTTGGACAGTCAAGGTTGCGTGGAATTTCCTTTGGATGCAAGTGGTTTTAGTCTGTCTGTTGAGGGTCAATCTGTCGGAGCCGTCGTTGAGCTCTTTAGTGTAGATTTTGATGAGACGTGCTTAACTAACAATGTGGGAGGAGCTGAGGTGACGTGGCAGCCAGCGGGGACTGGTAAGTTTCTCTTTCAAGTCAAGTTGCCGTCAAACTTTGATCTCTTTGTTAGTGACGTGTGTGACACGGAGATATGCACTTCGGTTAACTTGGTTGATTATTATGTGGTGGAGAAGAGGCCTATAGATTTGTCTGTGGATTATGTGCCTGAGGAGCCTACACTTGACGACGAGGTTACGGTTATCGCAAACGTTTTTGATCTGGGGTTGGGAGAGCCAGGTGAAGGTTTGCCTATGGGCTTCGGAATTTTAGGTCTGACCTATCCGAATGCAGAAAAGATTCGGATCGTAATTGGAATTAATTACACGGACTCTTCCGGTGTCGCTACGATCTCCTTTGTGCCGAGGGACTACAAAGACGAATACAACCTTTTTCCGCGTTTCTATGTTATTGTTGGTTGTTTTGAAACTTCGTGCACCTTGTATTGCCAGGCGTATGTGCTTTTGGATACTAGGTATCCCACGAGGCTTGAGCTTCTGGATGAAGAGGTTATACATGCCGGTGTTGGTGATCAGCTCTATCTGGATTTTAGGCTTGTTAGAGCTGACAACGGCGAACCCGTCGAAGGGAAGCCTATCAACATGTACATGAACGGCACATGGCAGAATTGCACCGGGACGGATGAGAACGGCATTTGCACCTTTAACATCACTGTCGGGGAGGGGATGTGCTTTTTCAGGGCTTGGTTCCACTGGACCAAGGAGTGCGTGGGCAAGGAAGGCTTTGATGTCTATTATCAGGACTCTAACAATGTTACTTTCGTCATTTTTGCTGAGGCTGAGCCGATCTTTATGTTCTTCGATGTTCAACCCGACGAGCTCACGCCAGACTCGCTCATGACTTTATCGGCAACAGTCTTGGACGCGATGTCGAATCAGTCTAAGTCAAACTGTTGGGTTTGGTTCTATTGGTGTGCAGAGAACGGCACGTGTGGGACTGTGGGGTCTGACTTGACCAACACGGAGGGAGTTGCAAGCGTCTCGTGGCCTTATCCTAACGATGGGGGTATCTACGTGTTTTGGGCGCGAGTCCACGACAAGCAACAGATAGTCAGCAGCCCAGTTATGTTGACCGTTGGCGAGGCAACCACACTATCCATGAGCGTTGAGCCTGGTGAGGGCTTCGACTACAACTTTTCTGGCAGACTACTGTCTAACGGGAATCCGGTTGCTCAGGAGCCGATAGAGGTTAAGGTTAACGGAACTTCCCTAGGCTACGTTGAAACGGGCTTAGACGGAGGCTACAGCTTCTTGATAACGCTTCCGCCAGTCAACTACAACCTCACAGGCTATCAGATCGAGCTTGTCTACCACGGAAGCAACTCCCTAGACCTAAGGGGATTGGCTAAAACTCCAGACGACACAGAATACGCCGTATGCACGACTATTCAGTACGGCTTCAAGCCAGCCAGCAAAAGCATATGACTAATCGTAGAGTCACACTGAACAGAAGCGGTCGCAACCATAATCAGAAGCGATAAAAGCAGTGCCAATCATATAGCATAAATTCAGCTGAGGAGGAACCCATGAAATCACACAACCTAACGGAGCTTGTTTCCAAGTATGTGGCTTCTGCGGAGCATGCTTTGGCTGACGTTAAATTCGTCGAGAATCCCCCAAGCCTCGACGCAAGAGACATTAGAAAAGTGGTGGAAGCTGCCAAGTCATATTTGAAGGATGCTAAGTACTACAGGGATAAAAAGAAATTTGAAGTAAGCCTAGCTTCTGTCGCCTATTGCGAAGGCCTGCTCGACGCGTTAAGACTCCTAGGAGCCGTGAAATTTGAATGGCCAGTAAAAAAGAAGAAAAGAAGAAGAGAAAAATAGTTTTAGCTTCAGGCACATTTGATTTGCTTCACCTCGGACACGTAAAATACTTAGAAGAAGCCAAAAGGACTGGTGGGCGAAACGCTGAACTGATAGTCATAGTAGCCAGAGATAGCACGGTGGAAGAGAGGCGAGGAACAAAACCCATCATACCTGAAAATCAACGAAGAGCACTCGTTGGTTCGTTAAAAGTCGTGGATGAGGCTATTCTTGGCTATGAAGATTTTGACATTGGAAAGGTTATTGAAAAAATCAAGCCTGACATCATTGCTCTTGGATACGATCGAGGTGACATGGAGCGAGGTGTAAGAAATTACGTGGAAAAAAAAGGATTGGCGATAAAGGTTGTGAAAATCGGTAAGTTTGGAGAAGAAGAGCTGAACAGCTCCTCGAAAATTAAGCAGAAAATCATCGAGCATTATAAAAGATGAAGGACACATGTACAGAAGCTCTAAGAATTTTATGCTGACCTACGTGATTATCGCGCTAAACATTGTCATATACGTTTACACTGCCATACTCAGTGGGGACTTTGTTGTGATAGATTACTATGTTATTCGTGACTATGGCCAGTGCAACCTATTTGTTTTGAACGGTTGGTTTTGGCAGCTTTTCACAGCCATGTTTGTGCATGTTAACGTTTTACATCTTTTTGGGAACATGTTCTTTCTGCTCATTTTTGGACTTAGGGCGGAAGAATTGTTTGGCATTAGGGAGTATTTTCTCATTTATTTCTTAAGTGGGTTAGCTGGAAACCTGCTGACGCTACTTTTCGGACCTGATATGGTCTCTGCTGGAGCTTCTGGTGCCATTTTCGGATTGTTTGGAGCATGCACAATCTATGTTAGGCGCGCAGTCGGCCAGTCAATAATGGGCGCATTATTGTTTTCTTTCTTTTTGCTGATGATGAATTCCGGTGGAAATGTGAACAACTTGGCTCACTTTGGCGGCTTGGTCGCTGGCTTATTGATCGGTTACGCTCTGGCTTCAGGCCGTAGATTAAGGACAGTGTACGGATACAGCTATTCTTATCCGTGAAGTCATTTTGACTTAGAAGGTTTCACGAAAAATCATGATGGGGCATACCAAAACAGTATTCGTCTTTTATGGTAGGGTTAGAACTTCAACCTTCACCTTGTGTCCATCTTTAAGTCCAAGGTTTTTCCTTAGAAATATAGGGGCAATGACTTCGATTACTGAAGTGTCGTAGTGGCGCCTCAAAGCCAAGATCAAGGCACCTTTCAATTTATTTTCTATGATTGCTGGATAACATTTCACCGGTCCGAAAGTGCGGTTTTCACTTTCGAATCCCTCAATCTCGATTGCTGGATAGCCTTCAAGTTCCGAACAACTTTTGACATCATAATCTGTTGTAAGTTTCAGGTTAAGTGTGCCCGGATAAGGGTCAAAGCCAAGTTTTTCTATGAACTGCTTTTTGTAGTGCTCTCTTGTCACATAATAGGCGCCTTCGCCCAATCCCGTGAAGACGACTCCTTCCAGAGTTATTGAAGGAGGATAGGCGGCTTCCATTAAAAAGCGCAGGTTTGAATACAGTTTTTTCAACTCCTTTATGCCAGCATCCGTGAGGTTTATCAGGCATCCTTCAGGAGTTATGGTCCTTCTAATCCATCCTTCACTATCCAGTTCGATTAGATGACGTGAGGCTGTCTGCTGCGACATACATAGTTTCCTAGACAAATATTCCGTCGAAATCTTTGCGGTTCTCCGATGTGCTCCCATCTCAGCCAGCTTCAGAAGCGTGAAAAGATGACGCCACGTGCGCTTTTCTGTCATCGCAAAACCTCGTTTCTTATTGTACTTTAGAAATGAGACATCGCGAAATTTAAGTAGCTCGAAATTCTGCGCAAAAGTCAGGCTTCAGTACATGTCGCGTTCGCTTGGACGAATATCTCTCGTACGTCATGAACATGCGCCGAAACTTGCACATCTGAGAGTGTACTGATGGTGAAGGATAGAAGGTAAGTTCCATTACCATAATCCGCCACGGAAAGGTTGTTTGACGAGTTAATGGGTATCCAGCTTCCAAGATCTTCATAGAAAAGAGTTATCTTTTTGGCGAGAGTAGGTTCCTCTTTGTCGGAAACTTGACACGTTAGGTTCACAAGTTTTTCCTCGCCTTCCAGCTTCGTATACGATCCACTAATCACAACTGTTGTCGTTACGTTTACTGCATAATCTACAACAATATCCGTCATCATGTGGTCCAGCTTCAGTGTGAAATTTGTGTAGGCACTTGAGGCTCCTGAATTATTCGTGTTCCACGAAAGACAGATGCCAGAATCGTACCTCGAGTCATTGAATACCATGAAAGACAAATAGCACATTCCAAACTGATGCAGATTCATGAAAACTTGCGAAAGATTATTCAAGTTATCTTCCAAGATTGCTCTTTCTCCACCTTTCGAAACGTCCGCAAGAGAACTTATCATGGCATTCCTTGTGGCTTGTTTTAAGGCAAAGATAAAATCAGTAATCGAACGGCTGTCTCTGCTTTTCGCTTCTTTGCTAAGCTCATAGACGTAGATCGTTGTTGAAGAAATGATGATGGCTATTGACAGAGCTGCAACTACGAGAAGTTGACCCGAACTGTTTGCCCCAAACCTTCTTTTACACCTTCTCACGTAGCCACCGCCAGATACAAGTGAATTATGTAGCAGTGGAAATCGCTACCTTGACTCGCACAAGCATACTCTACAAAAGCTATGTCTTGACTGCTGAAGTCGCCATTAGAGACAACGTCTGTGTTGACTTGTTGCATCTGATCATTGTAGACTGTTAGGTCAAAAGCTATCCCTGCTGATAGAACAAGGTTAAGGGAGTCCCGCAAAGTATGCCAATCTTCATTGTCTATGTATCTAGCTAGGCTTCCGTCCGAATCCAGCTTCAAAAGAACTTGTAGTCCAATTGAAGCCAAGCCACTAGAGGCTTTGGTGTTTTGTGTGACCGATAGGTTTGCAGAAATAGCTAAGGATGAGAAAATGATTAGCACAGCTAGAAATGCTTCAATTATTCTAATTTGTCCCCTATTTTGGTTTTTCATTCTCTTGGACCTCCGAGCCAAACTGTACATTTGTAAAGAGCTAACTCAATCGAAACAAGGTATGTCCAAGCAAAAACATTCGACAGGGCTGCTGTGCTTTCGAAGTTCATTCCTGTTTGGAGTGGTATTTGTGGGTATGCGGTCCATTCCGTGAAGAACGATGTGGAGTTCCATCCTGCTACTACGATTAACGTTGAGCTTGGGTCTCGGAAATGCGGGATATCATACGTAGCAGATTGATTGCTGTTTGCAGTTTGCGTTAAAGTTGATGAGCCATTGAAGGACAAAGCGTAAGCATCTGATAATGTTGTTTCCAAAGAAACCAAGGACACATTCAACGTGTAGTTCAGCGGACTAAGCCTTAGAAAGGTGCCTCTAGGCCTAGGCTCTGCCGAGTTATGTGCAAAAGGGTATGCGCTGAAAGACACGATTTTGGGG
>Ga0209636_10002167_pt1 | contig 19935 bp, 20 predicted proteins | sample DeeMarSWOR152_54_FD_187464 | JGI IMG/M metagenome (GOLD analysis project Ga0209636, IMG submission 187464) | Marine sediment microbial communities from White Oak River estuary, North Carolina - WOR-1-52-54 (SPAdes) (version 2) | ecosystem: Environmental > Aquatic > Marine > Intertidal zone >...
ATTCAATTTAAAGGGTGGTGACCGATGGTTAGTGAAGGAAGAGGACGATTGTTCAGGAGAAAGGACGGCAAATACCTGATTTACTTACCAAAAGACCTAGCAGAAGACAGCATGTTCCCATTTAAAGTAGCAGATTCCATATTTGTTAAAGTAAGCTTCAAGCTAGGAGATAACAAACTCATTATTCAAAAATGGGTAGCGTCTGAACCGCCAGAAACTTGAAAATATCAAAAAACTACCATCTCCATTTTTTAATAATATAAATAGCTAATCAGAGTTGTTTTTTACGGAAACAGAGTGGTGAAAACTTGACGTTAAAAACAATCCTGAAAGAAGTGAAAAAAGAGCTTATGCAAAAAGACAAAGTGCGAGAAAACGCGCAGCAAAGCATGCGAAAAGCAACCAGCCTTTCTAAACAAGCCATACTTTTCATTCACCAAAGAAGGCATGAAGAAGCAAAAAAAATTGTCGAACATGTAAAGGAAATCATTTTCAGACTTCAAACTTTAGCTAAAGATAACCCAGACATAGTCTACAGTGGCATGTTTAGCGCGGCGCTTCAAGAGTACGCTGAAGCCAATATAATTCTAGAGCTAATTCAAAACTCGCGTTTTGTCACACCAGATGAGCTTAATGTGCCTTCGGCAGATTACGTGCTGGGTTTAGCGGATGTCGTAGGTGAATATAGGCGTTTGGCTTTGGACGCGCTGCGTGAAGGAGATGCTGAAAAAGGCGAAGAATGCTTGAAAACTATGGATAAAATATACGTTGAATTGATGGTAATGGATGAAGCGTACATGCTTGTTCCAGGGCTTAGAAGAAAATGTGATGTGGCACGAAGAATTATCGAAAGCACGCGCGGAGACGTCACTCAAGAAATGCGAAGACAGGCACTGGAAAACTATTTGAAACGGTTTGGACGAGCGCAGGAAAAAAGGCGACAGCCCCGAAAAGGTTAACCAATGAATCCTACTGTTGCCGCGATTCACAGATTTTCTATTTCGAAAGCTCATAAAGCGCAGCTGCGCTTGGCAGAGAAAATTATTACTGAAGACAGGTTGCCGCAAAAAATCAATTACATCGCGGGCGTTGATACTGCATATTCCGACCAACTAGCCATGGGCGCCGTGGCAGTTTTGGATTATGAGTCTCTGGAACTGTTAGAATCACAAATAGCCAAGTGTGAAGCAAAATTTCCGTACATTCCAACTTTGTTTTCTTTTAGGGAAATTCCTCCCGCAGTTGCTTGTATTAAAAAGCTCAAGTTGCAGCCTGACGTTTTACTTGCTGACGGTCAAGGAATCGCACATCCGTACAGATGCGGATTTGCCAGCCATCTCGGACTTGCAATAGCAAAACCCACCATTGGAGTGGCAAAAAGCAGACTGGTCGGTAAGCCGAAGACTACCTCAGGTCAGGTCTTTTTGGTTCAAAAAGGTCAGGTTATAAGCGCGGTGGTTACAACGAAAGAGGGGGCAAAGCCTGTTTACGTCAGCGTTGGTCACTTGGTATCGCTTGGGACAGCCGTGAAAATCGTAAAACACTGTGTGCGTAGCAGTCGAATTCCCGAGCCGCTTCTGACCGCTCACAGATTAGCTTCAGAAGAAAAGAAAAGGTTAATCCAGAAATCGAATAATAGGGCATAACAAGCTTACAAAACCGCAAAAGTCGACATAACAAAGGAAGCCGCAAAAAGCTTAATAATTTTTATCGCGTGAAAAAACTAGGTGGGCGTTGGAAAATGGAAATCTCATTTGAAGAATTTCAAAATCTGGATTTACGCATAGGAAAAATTGTAGAAGCGAGCCAAATTCCCGGTTCGAAAAACCTCATAAGAATTTTGGTTGATTTTGGAACGGAGAAAAGACAAGCAGTCGCGGGACTCCTGCGGTGGTACAAACCGCAAGACCTCGTCAATAAGAAGTGCGTTTTCATACTTAACCTTCAAAAGCGCAAGATGATGGGCGTGGAATCGCAGTGCATGATATTGGCCGCTGAGGATGACAAAGGCAATGTTGTGGTGCTGCAGCCAGAAAAGGAAATCGCGGAAGGAAGCAGAGTCCACTGAGCCTGATTATTCCTTTTCTAACGCAAAAACGGGGCGACAGTTTTTGATTCTTCTTTGCTTCCGACGAGATATGCAACCATATCGACGTCTAAATCAAGCCACTTCGCAATTCCAGTAGCCATAGTGGTATTGTGTTTGAAAATGATTTTTAGGTAAGGTAAAACCTCCTTCGAAGCGCGAGCAGCGGAGATGTGGCATTTACGCCTAATTTTGAAGCCTATTCGCGATTGCATCGCCCGCTCAGCCTTGGACCTAGAAAGCATCAGAATGCGACTTGGAAACTTGAATGGCGTCCACCCGTGAACCTTTGAGTTCTGCCTAGCCATAGCTACGCCCGCCGTCATGTAATCAATCACGTAACGGGTGAAGCTCCAATCTCGAGTGGAACGGATTCTGCCACGATAAACATCAGCCATTGAAAGAGCATCCATGGCTAGGGCTAGATCGTGCGGGTCAGTGAAATGTGCAGGAACATTCTCGTAAATCCATTCGAAAAGCATGTCTATGTCTACGTCGGCCATGTCTACTGCTTGCTTCGCACCCCAAGAAGTTCTGCCGTAAATTACCATTTTAAGCACATTGAAAATGTTTTCTTGCCGATCACGGTAGCCAAGCCAAGAAACATCATCATATGTTAGACGCTTTTTACCTTGAGCTAATGCCTGAACATCATTCACCGCTGAGCGAACGTCACCCTCCGAACGTTGAGCAATGAACTTCAAGGCGTTCTCATCAGCTTGAACTTCTTCACGCTCACAAATGCGTTTTAAATGTTTCATTATCCCACCTGCAGGAGGCTTTTTAAACGCTATAAGGAGGCAAAAATTGCGAAGATTCCTAAACCGCGGGTCATAGGCGTTGTTTGCGATTAAGACTACGGGGCACTTAGCGGTTTTCACGATTTCAGTGATTGCTTTTACCCCGCCCTTATCTGCATTTCCCGTCAGACCATCTAATTCATCAAGCAAGACCATTCTTTTTACACCAAAAAGTGAGCCGTATTGCGAGGCTAAACCTGCGAAACGATTTATAGCATCTTCTGTCCTGTAATCGCTCGCGTTTTTTTCCACGAGTTCCATGCTCAAGTCGTTGGCTAAAGCCTCAACGGTGACCGTTTTTCCGACCCCAGGCGGTCCATGAAGAAAAGCAGCCCTCTTTTTGGGTACGCCCTTGCTCCAAGAGTTTACCCAATCACTGAATTTTTTGATGGCTTCTGTGTTTCCAACGATTTCAGCAGTGGATTTCGGTTTATGTTTGACTACCCATGCCGCGTACAAAAATGACACCTATTTTACGTTTTCATTTCATAACCCGCTTCAACGAGTCTCGCTAAGAGAGCGCTCAATTGCACCTCCTCGTCGGAACCCTCTACGAGGCGATAATCTATCTCGCCTGCGATGTCTACTAGCTTTATTTTCCAGAGTTCTGGAATCTCTTCCGCTTTAAAAATCGCCGTGTGAATCTGCCGAATTATGTCGCTGCCAGCTACACCGTACTTTTGAATCATATTGCGCAACTGTTTTCTAGCACCTAAAAAGTCGCCTTTGATGGCAGTGTTTAGCATTTTTTGCACGTCCGCGGGGCTGGCTCTACCAGTTATCGAGTAAACCAGCGTGGCATCTACGGGTTTGTTCACTGATGCCGCAGATTGCAGCGTGTTTATCGCTTTTCTGAGGTCTCCGCCGCAGACTTCGAAAATTGCTTCAGCGCCGTCAGGTAATAATTGGACGTTCTCGCGGTCAGCGATGTGCTCTACGTACTTGTCATGTTCCTCTCGGGGCAGAAAAGTAAACCTGAAAGGCGCACATCTGGACTGAATTGGCTCAATTATCTTGCCGCTGTAATTCGCGCACATAACAAAACGGCAAGTTTCGGTATATCGTTCCATAGTTCGCCGTAAAGCTTGCTGGGCATCAGAAGTCATGTTATCAGCTTCATCTAAAATTAGGATTTTGAAAGGAATTTCGCCGATAGAGCGAGACCTTGCAAACGTCTTCACAGTTTCCCTAACAACATCGATGCCTCTCTCATCGCTGGCGTTTAACTCCATAAGGTGCTCACGGTAACCTTCACCGTAAAAGTCGCGGGCCAAACAGAGGGCGGCTGTGGTTTTGCCCGTTCCAGGCGGTCCAGCAAAAATGCAGTGAGGCACGTTTTTGGATTTAACGAAACTCTTTAAACGTTCGACGATTTCCTTCTGGTCGACCATTTCGTCTAACCGTTTAGGCCTGTATTTTTCAGCCCACATTTCAAAACTCAAATAGATAAGCCTCCCTTCGTGCTAATTAAATGCTCACAGTAATTATATTTGTTTTGGGCGCGTGAAAAATTTCTTTCACCAAGACAGAAGTAATAGGCGTTTAGAGATTCAGAATATGATTTGGTTGTATTAAAATCATTTTCGGGGTGTCTATTCCCTTAGATATACGTTTCATTTATTTCGCATAATTAACATTTCATCGCATATAGATGATATTCAATAGAATTATATAGAAACACATTTGTATTGGTTTTTCACATTTCAAGTGCTTTAATCTGAATGTTTGTAATAGAAGGAGAAACAAAAAATGAGCGAACGTGTACAAAAAAACAGTTCATACCTAAATGGGAAATCAACAGTAGGGACAACAACACGCTTTAAAGACACAAGCAGTATAAGCGGAATGTGCCCCATATGCATCCACGACTGCCCTGTCTTGTGCGAAATCAGCCTTTCAGCCTTCCGAGGCAGGGAAGCACTCTATCCAGAACCAAGCCAATTCGGAACAAGCACCGCTGGCGCTCTTAAAGACTACGGACTCGACTGGTCCCACTTCAACGTACAAGCCAGCCTCTTCAAAGCCCACGGCATCGAAGAAAACTCGGACGTAGCCATCTTTCCAAATGTAAACGTAGAAACCAAAGTGGGTGGAATACCTTTAAAACTTCCAATAATGACTGGCGCTTTCGGCTCAACAGACGTTGCGCGCGTACACTGGGAAGGCTTGGCTATTGGCGCTGCGCTTTCAGGAGTGATGATAACAATCGGGGAAAACGTCTGCGGCATGGACACAGAAGCCAAAATCGAGAACGGAAAATTGACTTACTCTAAGGAACTAAAGCGACGAGTCGACGCGTTCAGGAAGTTTTGGGACGGGAAATACGGTGACGTTGTAATTCAAACAAACGTAGAAGATCAGAGGTTGGGCATAGATGTTTACGCGTTATCGAAGTTAGAAGTCAACGTGATTGAACGAAAGTGGGGACAAGGAGCCAAAGCCATAGGCGGCGAAGTGCGCATAAGAAACTTAGAGAAGGCTATTCTACTGAAAAAGAGAGGCTACATCGTCATTCCAGACCCCGAAGACCCAACGGTTCAGCAAGCGTTCAAAGAAGGGGTATTCAAAACTTTCGAGAGACACAGCAGAGTTGGCATACCAAAAGAAAAACCCTTCATCGAAGACATAGAATGGCTCAGAAAGCAAGGCGCAAAACACGTTTTCCTAAAAACAGGAGCATATAGGCCATCCGCCGTAGCCTACACCATGAAGTTCGCCTCAGAAGCCAAAATTGACGCACTAAGCTTCGACGGCGCAGGAGGCGGAACAGGCATGAGCCCAGTGCCGATGATGGATGAAATGAGCATTCCAACAGTGTACCTAGAAGCGTTGGTTCTGAAGTGCGCGCAGATACTGAAGAAAAAAGGCCGTCATGTTCCAGACCTAGTTATGGCAGGGGGTTTCATTGAGGAAACCTCGATTCTCAAGGCTATTGCACTGAGCAATTTTGGAAAAAGCCCCCTGGTAAAGGCAGTGCTCATGGGGCGCTCACCAATAACAGCCGTTATGAAATCAAGCTACTTCGAGAAACTAGCCAAAGAAGCCAAATTGCCACGACTGTTTGCAGAGCGTTACGGCACTACACCTGACAAGTTCTTCATAGCAACGCCAGAACTGAAGAAGAAATATGGTGACCGTTTCGGTGAGATACCGTTGGAAGCCATAGGCCTATACACTTACTTGACAGACAGAGTGGGCGTAGGATTAAAACAGATGATGGCGGGCGCGCGAAAGTGGAAACTTGACCTACTCGAAAGAAACGACCTGATGAGCCTATCTGAGAGAGCGGCTAAAGTCACTGGAATTCCAATGACAGACGAAGTTGAAAAAGGCGCAATAGAAAAAATCCTCGAATAACAACCTTTTTTCCTTTTTTCTGTTTTAAAAAGGAGCAGTCAAATTCGCGATTTATGCGAGCAACCGAGCGGTAGCTTTAACCCTGAAAGCCCACTTCAACGAACAAATCAATCTATTTATAAGGGAGGGAGGAGGGTCTCCGTTCACAGATAGACTCTCCAACGTAGCTAACATGGAGTTTTATGCGAACTGGAGTTCTGTCAAAAGATATATAACGCGCAAATTCTGTATTGGTAGAAAAGTTTAGAGGTTTGAACAGTTGGGCGTTCTAGGGAGAGACAAAATGAAAGAACTTATCGATAATAACAAGTGTATATACCCGTATGATTACACGCTGCTCGACGGCGACGGTTACATCCTAACAGTCAAAGAAGAAACAACCGTACATTATCTGGAACATAAAAACTTGGTGTCCTACGAGGTTGTTTTCACGCCGCCGAATTATGTGGCGCATCTAACGGCCAAAAGCAAATACGGCAGAATGGGCTTATCCTTCCTGAACGCCGCCAAAGTGCACAGCGGCTTCATCGGACGCCTCGTGCTAGAACTCGTAAACTTGAGCAACGAGCGCCGCCCCATAACCATAAAACGCGGAGACCCCTTCATGCATATAGAATTCATAACCCGAGAAGGCGAACCCTCACCCTACATGGGCAAATTCCAATTCCAGTACTTGACTGATGAAGAGATACAAATGTATATTCCCATTCTAGAGAGAGTTTTTCCAAACTATGAAGAACTTGCCAAAATCTGGTTCAAGAACAAAAGGCTCCAAGTGTAACGCCCTTTCCTATTTTTGGAAAACGTGAATCTCCCGACCGATTTTGTGCCTTTCCTCCGCATCAACAAAAGACGACATCACCGCCAGACTCTTCTGCGTTATAATGCCTTCAGCGAAAATCTCCTTTTTAAATGGGAAAACTTTCGTGAAACCAACGCTCGCCGCTTTCTCTCCAATGGGCATGGTGATTGGTTGTTCTGAACGCGTTTGAACGTACGGAGTAACCAGCACTAATCTTCCATTTCTTCTAAGCACTTTGAACGCCTCTTCAACGAAACCATAGTACAACGGCTCCAGCTTTTCAATTATTTTTACGGCGTACGACGTGGTAGGAACATGGCGTAACGCTGGACCCAGATCCGGTTCCGTTGCCACGCAGTCTACCGCCTCCTGTCCAATTTTTGGGGCTAGTCTACATGCATCTCCCTGCAGAACTCTAAACTCTACCCCTGCAAGCCCGTACTCTCTCTTAAGCCACTCCAGATTCTCTCCTGCCGCTTCAACGCACCACGGGTTTATGTCCACGCCCACAACTCTCGCTTTAGTCAGCAACGCTTCTTGGAGGATTGTACCTACGCCGCAGAATGGATCAAGCAAAAACTTTCCCCACGTGCAGGAAGCCAAGTTCACCATTATTCTCGCCAGCCTCGGCGGCATGGCAAAAATCTTGCGTTGGTTTGGTTTGCCTATATCGCGTTTTTGGAATTCAAAAGGATTATGCACTGCTATAGTGGTGGAAATCCAAGTTTGTTCTTTGCCAATGCAGAATAATACTTCCGCCTTGTTTTCAACCAGATTTTTCTTTAGAACTTCAATATGGCTTAGCTGAGGGAGCTTTCTGCCTTTGGCGAACCCCATGAACTTTGATTTCTTGCCATAACCTGCCAACCCGCGTTTTATGGAGCTTCCAATGAATCGTTGAATGACCTTGGAAAGTGGGCACAACGACTTCTCTGTACAGTACACGCTAACTCCGAAAAGAGTCTTCTCAGACTCAGCCTTAAGCATCTCGTCAACCAAACCGCTGGATGCAACATCTCTGCCAATTTGTAATTTGGCTTCTTTGTTTTTCTTAAGAAATGCTTCACGCACAATCTCTGTTGAAAAGTTCGCCGCTGAATCGCCGATTTTTAGGGTTCCGCCCAAATCATCAATGATCGAGGCGCCAACTTTCTCCTTGACGCTGACTACAAAGAACTCTTTTGAGAATGAGCACACTACAAATTTGATTTTTCTTGCTTCTAGGAAAGAGGCAAGCTCCGCTAGCGAAAGGCGCCAATTCTTTCCTGGAATAAACAGTTGAAATAGCATGCTCACACATGCTAAAACTGGTACTAAATATATAAGCAAATGACCCCGCAAGCTCAAAAAAGCTCCACTAACTTCACACAGATAACTTGAAGAAGATACAAAAGTCGGGCGAATATAGTTACAAATCGTTTAAATATCGCTTAGGCTGTAAGCTAAAAAAGGGAATGCTCATGCATGCAAAAAATTATCGGGCTGTAAAGGGGCAGGCTTACACAAGAAAAAAGTTTGCAAAGGGTTTTCCACCCCCAAAAATAGCCAAGTTTACCATGGGCGACACTAAGGCAAACTTCGAGTACGAAGCGAAACTCGTAGCGTTGAAAAGAGCCCAAATTCGCCATAACGCCTTGGAAGCGGCACGTATAGCAACGAACCGCATCCTCACGGATAAACTCGTCAACGATTATCTCATGCAGATTCATCCATACCCTCACATTATTCTAAGAGAGAACAAGATGATTTTTGGAGCCCATGCAGACCGACTTCAGCAGGGAATGCGAAGATCTTTTGGAAAACCCATTGGCACAGCAGCCCGAATAAAAGCCGACCAAACAATTATAACAGTCAAAGTTAAAGCCAATGCGGTGGAGACTGCTGAAGAATCCTTGAAACGAGGCAGCGCAAAACTTCCCATTCCATGCAAAATAGTAGTCGGGAAAATAGAATCTCCAGATGCGACTGATAAGGTGGAGACGGAGACGACTTGAGCGAGACAAGAAAAGCCCTCGTTCTATGGTTCGAAAATCTGAGAAAAACCGACATCCCCCTCGTAGGAGGCAAGAACGCCAGTCTCGGGGAAATGATTAACGCTGGAATGCCCGTCCCTCCAGGCTTTGCCGTAACAGCCTATGCTTATGAAAAATTCCTCAAGCAAACGCGAATAGCCAAGAAAATCTATAAAATAATAAAAGAAACAATCACGGACCCAAATGACCCAAAACAGTATGATGCCGCCTCAAAGAAAATACGCAAACTCATCGAAAAAACTTCGATGCCGACAAAAATAGCGAATTCGATTAAAGCAGCTTATAAAGAACTTAATAAGCGGTTCAATTTGAAGGATGTTCTTGTTGCTGTGCGTTCAAGTGCAACAGCAGAAGACTTGCCTGACGCTTCTTTTGCAGGTCAACAAGAAACTTACTTGAACGTAAAGGATCCTAACGAACTTCTTGAAAAAGTTGTGAAGTGCTGGTCCAGCCTGTATACTCCCCGCGCTATCTTTTATCGAAACGAAAAGGGCTTCGCGCATGAACAAGTTTTCATAAGCGTTGGGGTCCAAAAGATGGTAAACTCCAGAGCCGCTGGAGTCATGTTTACGATAAACCCTGTAACCGGAAAAACGGACGAAATTGTGATTGAAGGCAATTACGGTTTAGGCGAAACCGTAGTGTCAGGCGCGGTGAACCCTGACGACTTTGTTGTCGATAAAAACACCTTGAAAATTAAGGAAAGACGGATTGCAAGGAAAACTGTTCAATACATTCGCGACCCAAACACGGGCGAAACCGTTCACTTGGATGTGCCCAACGACAAACAAAAAGAACCCTGCATAAACGAAGCAGAAATCTTAAAACTCGCAGAACTAGCAAAGCAAATTGAGCAACACTACGGAAAGGCTCAAGACATAGAATGGGCAATTGACAAAGATTTATCTTTTCCAAAGGACGTATTCATAGTTCAATCTCGTCCCGAAACAGTTTGGAGTGCCAAAACCACGGACACATCTACACAGATTGAAGAAAAAAAGCCTGAAGAAGAACTTAAGGTTGTTGCGAAAGGACTCGCGGCTGGCAAAAGAGGCTACGGCGTGGGCGTAGCAAAAGTTGTTTTTACACCAGACGAAGCAACCAAAGCCATGCAGAAGGGCAACATTTTGGTAACAGATATGACTAACCCCGATTTTGTCCCTTTCATGAAAATTGCAAGCGCTATAGTCACTGATAAAGGCGGTATCACCTCTCACGCAGCCATCGTAAGCCGTGAGCTTAGCATACCCTGCGTTGTGGGAACAGAAAACGCAACGCAAGTCATGAAAACGGGTCAAGAATACACTGTTGACTCGCAAAACGGGGAAATCTATGAAGGCGTTTTGAGCGAAGCCGCAGAGGCGGCGATAACGCCTGGAGCTGTCGAGGCAGTTGCTGTCGCTGCAGACACAGTACCTGTAACAGCTACAAAGATCTACATGAACTTGGGCGTTCCCGAAAAAATAGAGGATTACAAGAACTTGCCCTTCGAAGGCATCGGCCTTATGCGCATCGAATTTACCCTAGTCAGCTACATAGGCGATCACCCTTTGCATCTCATTGACACTGGAAGAGGACAACAGTTTGTGGACAAGCTGGCTGAAGGAATGGCCACGGTAGCTAGAGCCATACAACCCCGCCCTGTCGTAGTGCGTTTCAGTGATTTCAAAACCAACGAGTACCGAGAGCTGAAAGGCGGAGATAAATACGAAATCGTTGAAGCAAACCCAATGCTAGGCTGGAGAGGTTGTAGCCGCTACATAAGCCCCTGGTACCAAAAAGCCTTCCGACTAGAGTGCCAAGCAGTCAAGAAATGCCGAGAAGAATGGAGTCTCAAAAACGTCTGGGTCATGCTTCCCATGGTGCGAACAGTTTGGGAAGCAAAAAAATGCCTAGACATCATGAAAGAAGAAGGTTTAGAAAGATCACGAGATTTTCAAGTGTGGTTCATGGCTGAAACACCCTCCATAGCCATACTCGCAGACGAGTTTTCGAAGCTCGTTGACGGCTTCTCCATCGGCTCAAACGATATGACACAGGGCATTCTTATGATTGACAGAGACTCTGAACGCTTAGGTCAAATGGGCTACTTCGACGAAAGAGACCCTGCAGTGAAAAGAATAATCGCGCACCTTATCAAGGTAGCTCATGAAAACGGCTGCACAGTTTCAATATGCGGCGAAGGACCATCGAACCTGCCAGACTTCGCAGAGTTCCTTGTCCGCGTTGGAATTGACAGCATATCCGTAAACAACGATGCCGTAGTGGCCACGAAAAACCTCGTTGCAAGCATAGAACAGAAAATAATTCTTGAACGCCTCGCTGAGCAAGCTGCCATAGCAAGTGGGCGTCCCCTCAAAAAACCAAAACAAGACTGGGAATGGACGCCTTAATACAGCGAGACACATAATAGTGCAAACCTTACAATCTCCTCCTATTATTATTTCGGGCAGAGACGTTGTGTGGGCGCATAAGTATGAAAGGTTTCGATTTTGAGGAAGAACGAATTAAACAGGAAATAGCCAAACTCCGCGCAAAACGCGTTCTACTGCAACTGCCTGAAGGCCTAAAACCCGAAGGCCCCCGCTTAGCCGAGATCATCGAAAGAACAGGGGCGGTTCCCATAATCTCGGCAGACCCATGCTACGGCGCTTGCGACTTAGCAACTGCTGAAGCAGAACGTTTAGGAATAGATCTAATAATACATTTTGGGCACGCAAAACTGGTGAAGTATGAAAAGGTTCCCACGATTTACGTGGAAGCCAGAGCAACCGTAATAGCTGATGATGTTGTAGAGAAATCCATCCCGCTGCTGAACAAATATGATAAAATAGGCTTAGCAACCACGGTGCAACATGTACAATTGCTTGCTCATGCAAGAGAAATCCTTGTCCGAGCTGGAAAAACAGTGATGATAGGCGACGCTGGACGAGCTAATTACCCGGGACAGGTAAGCGGGTGCGACTACAGCAACGTTCGATCGATAGCCAACGACGTTGAAGTTTTCCTCTTCATCGGCGGTGGACGGTTCCACGCGTTAGGCGTAGCCCTCAGCACATCCAAACCTACGATTATCGCAGATCCTTATGAAAAAAGAGCTTATCCAATAGATGAAGAAGCACAAAAAATCCTAAAGCAACGATGGGCTTGTGTTGAAGAAGCCAAGCGTGCCACAACCTTTGGCATCCTAGTCGGGTTGAAACTAGGGCAAAAGCATCTCGATGATGCCTTAGAAATCAAGGAAATGACCGAAAGAAATGGAAAAATGGCTTTTCTTTTTGCAATTAGAGAAATATTGCCAGAAGCGCTAATGGAGTTTCCAACTGTCGACGCGTACGTGAACACTGCCTGTCCACGGATATCTCTTGACTCTCCCTCGAAATTCCAAAAGCCCGTGTTAACCGTAAACGAATTTATGGTGGTCTCCGGCGAATCTTCATGGGAAAAACTGCTCAAAAAAGGCTTATTCGAAAACTAGACTTGGAACGGTTTCTATCCCAAATAGAGCCTCATCCGTCTCCTCAAGCGAGGCTTGAGCAATACACCGTCTCAGAAGCGATTGCAGCGACAGTGCTTTACCTAGCTGCCTACACAAATGACGACATTATTGGCAAAACCGTTTTAGATTTGGGCTGTGGCACTGGGAGGCTCGCTTTAGCCGCTTCTTATTTGGGAGCCCAGTGTGTGGTAGGTGTTGACATCGATAAAATGGCGATAATCACTGCTTCTGAAAATTCGCAGAAGATGGGATTAAAAACCAATGTCAGCTGGGTTGTTGGTGATATTATCGCGATAACGAGCAGCTTTGACACGGTGTTGCAGAATCCACCTTTCGGCGTGCAAAGGCGGGCTGCCGACCGAAAGTTTTTGGAAAAAGCTTTGGAGGTGGGCAACGCGGTGTACTCGCTTCATAATCACCCGCACAGAGACAAACAATTAATTAAAAGGCTGAAAGCAAACCCTGGAAGTCTACTACAGGTTGCTCCTTCTCCGTTCATCAAAAAGTTTGTTGAGAGCAAACACGGCGTGGTCAAAGCGGTTTACGCCGTGCTCATGACTATTCCACGCATGTTTGACTTCCACACGAAAACGAAACATGACTTTGTAATTGACCTCTACTTAATAAAAAGAAGCAACTGATAAACCGAAAAACTTGGGGTTTTGCAGCGTTTTTGGACGGAGTAATCAAAAGGTTTATTGAGAAGCATAGAAACTTAGGATATACCCATTAAGAGAATGCCTTTGTATTGCTTATATCTCACGGCAAAGGGAAATTACATGAATCTGAAATCACCTGAACATAAAAGCGGTCATTTAGTGTTACCTGGAGAGCGTTTAGGTGTTATTGAAGAGTTTATTCCAGATTCTGGCACGTATGCAAAGGATGGCGTGATCTACTCTAAGATCGTTGGTCGCGCGTTAATTGATCTGCTGAGCAAACGCGTTTCTGTTTACCCATTAATTAGCGGAGCAACCGTTCCAAAAGTGACAAGCATTGTAGTAGGGCAAGTTGGCAACGCCCAATCTGACAACGTTCTAGTTAGAATCTTCAAGATAGGTTCTAAGAGGCTTTCAGGTGTTTTCACGGGCATCCTTCACATTTCCGACGTGCAGGAAAGATACGTTAAATCTATGGATGATGTGTGCAAGCCAGGTGATATTATACGAACTAAGGTTATTAGCGACAAAAACCAGATTTACCACCTTTCCACTAAGGATAAAGACCTAGGTGTAGTGTACGCTTTTTGTTCGCGTTGTTCAAATTTGCTGGAGCCCAAGCGGCATGAAATGCGGTGTCCGAAATGCAGTAATGTTGAAAGGCGTAAAATCGCCTTAGATTATGGAAAAGCGGATGTATAAATGAAAGAGGGGACATGTTGCGATTGAAAGTTAAAGTGTTAAAGAAAACGGCGAATGAGCTTAAAATAGAAGTTGAAGGGGCAGAGCACGGTCTCTGTAACCTGCTGCAGAAGAAGCTTCTAGAAGATGAGAAAGTGGATCTGGCTGGCTATGATGTGCCGCATCCTTTGGCGTCTAACCCTGTGATTTATGTTAGGATGAAAGGCGCTGTGAAACCTGAAAAGGCGCTAATTAAGGCTGCGGAGAAAGCTCGCAAAGAGAACAACGCTTTCAGCAAAGCACTGGAAAAAGCTCTCAAGGCATAATTTCTCTTGCCTTTTGCTAACCCTAAACACCGACGCATAATTCTCCAATTAGCTTGCCATTGCCCTGATAAATTCTTTGGCGAGTCTACCCCTTCATTATCCCTTTATTTATGTTCAATCTATAAATGAGTGAGGGGGTAGCCTCCGCTGAGAACCGGCCAAAAACACGCTAAACTTATAATACGGCGACAAAATACCTAACAACCAAACTATCAGGAAAAACCATTTTGGAACAAAAAAGCTTCCGCATCATCAAACCCGAAATCCGCGTCCTAGGCGTAGACGACGGCCCATTTATTCCACATACAAAGGGTCAAGTTCCAGTCATAGGCGTGGTCTTCAGAGGAGGTTATTGGCTTGACGGCGTACTACACACCAAAATAGCAGTAGACGGCTTCGACGCCACTGAAAATATAGTTTCCATGATAACAAGCTCACCCCACTATAAGCAGTTGCGGGTGATAATGCTAAACGGCGTAACATTCGCCGGCTTCAACATAGTAAACATTAAAACACTCAATGCTGCGACAAAGCTTCCCGTCATAACAGTTACACGCGAGAAACCCGATTTCCAAAAAATCCACAAAGCGCTCAAAAACCTGTCCAAAAGCCAAGAACGCTGTAACATGATTCTCAACGCAGGAGAACCTTTCGAGGTGCCCACTAGAAGCGGGAAAAAGAAAATCTACATGCAAGTCGCTGGAATCTCTCGAGATGACGCTAAAAAGATTCTGTGGTTGACTTCAACGCGAAGTAATATCCCAGAAGCCCTACGTGTTGCCCATCTCATAGCGTCAGGCATAGCCTCAATATAGACTCGAATTAGAAAAAGTTTAAAAGAGACCATGCAAAGGGAATCCAAAACGGATAACGGAGTAACAAATCATGGAATTCTGCCCAAAATGCGGTTCCCGCCTTGAACCTAAGAAAACCAAGAAAGGCAAAGAAGCGTCGTTAGTCCTTGTCTGTCCCAAATGCAGTTACAAAAAGCAAGAGCCAAACAAGAAAGTGGAAACGAAAATAGGCAAGGTCATACAACACAATCCGCAACAATTTGTAGCTGTAATAGGCAAAGAAGAACAAAAACTACGGACACTCCCAACCGTTCGAATTGAATGCCCAAAATGCGGAAACAATGTCGCTTATGTCTGGCAAGTGCAGACGAGAGGCGCCGACGAATCTTCAACTCAGTTTCTGCGTTGCACAAAATGCAATTACACGTTTCGCGAGTACAGCTAGCGCAGGTGTCTTCTCGGCGCAAGTGGTGCTTCTAGCTGAACAGGACTTCTTCAAGAGAATTTATGTATAAGCATTACGCTTAAGTGTGTAAATCTTTATAACATCACTGTGTAGCATTAGAAGGGAGGAAAAGGGAATGTTTAAGCTTAAAGTATCTGACGCTAAACTCTTGAGAGACATGACTACTGCAATATCTATTCTCGTAGACGAGGCGACCTTCAAAATCGAACCAGAAGGCTTGAAACTGCGCGCGATGGATCCGTCCCGTGTTGCCATGATCGATTTCGAATGGCCTAAAACAATCTTTGAAGAATATGGGTGCGAAGCACCTTCAAAAATGTGCATAAACATAAGCGAGTTACTGAAACTGATTAAGAGGGTTGGCAAGGACGAGGCAGTAGAGTTGTCTCTTGACGAGAAAACAGGACGTTTGCAAGTCAAAGTAACAGGAAAATATAGCAGGAACTTCACTATGCCCACGCTTGAAGCATCAGAAGAAGAAGTTCCGACGCCAAAGATAACCTTCAATGTGAAAGCCAAGACCACCACGCAAGGGCTGAGCCAAGCAATAGAAGACGCGCAACTGGTAAGCGACCACGTACGAATAGAAGCTGATGCAGAGAAACTGGTTCTGAACGCTTCAGGCGACTTGATGGGCGCGACAATAACGCTTCAAAAAGGAAGCGATACTTTGCTGGACTTGGAGACAAAAGAGAATTCAAAGGCGACGTTCAGCCTAAGCTACTTGTCCGAAATAATAAAGGCGGCATCAGCCACATCTGACATTGCCACTCTTGAATTTTCGAGCGACATGCCCGTGAGAATAGACTTTCAACAAACAAAAGAGGGGAAACTGACTTTCTTCCTTGCTCCAAGAATCGAAACCGAATAATGAGAACTATAGCACGCGAATGGAAACGATGAGATTCACTCAAACCGATTTGGCAAAATATCCCTTTCTGAACGAAACCGCCGTACATATGAAGAAACTAGGCTTGAAAATTGAAAAATTGGCAAATACTGAAATGGAACAAATTCTTAACCGTGCTGAAGAAAGAGTTAAGAACGCAATTTTGTCTGTTTCCGTTGGCAAACAATGCGAAAACGCTGTGGAAATCCCCTCTTTTCCTGTTGCCATTATGTTGGCGATAGCTGCCAAGAATTTCTTCATTAAGAAACGATATGCTCTCGCCGAGGCAAAATAAGCTTTCAGTGATATGCAAATCGAAAACCGTGAAAGAATTGGGACAATTGCGGTGGACGTCGGTTGGAATCTTGAGCCGAATCAAGCCTCTGCGAGACCTCTTGAATTCGCGCTCAATTTCACTGATTACTTAAGGAATACCGCATATTTACGTGATAAGAAGTGGAAACTTGTAAATCATCTTTTGGCAAACTGGAATGTTTACCTAAACTAACACACAATCAGAATAAACCAGCATTATTTTCCGACATAATAAAATGCGCATGGCAAAGTAACAAAGACGGAAAGGCCGAAAGCATAATCAAATCAAACGTAGCCAAACTGAAACAATTAGCAAGAAAATGCGACCTTCTAAACCCCGAAGAGGTAAAAGAAACTTTAGCAAAACTAAACCTAGAAAAAAGGACTAAAACGATAATCGGCACAGCATACACAGACTTCTTGAAATATAAGGGGTTAAGATGGCAAAAACGCGAGCGCAAAAATATGATAGAAAATGGTTGTCAATTATAGGGAATAGGCTTTATATTCTTAGAAAAGAAGTAAGAAGTAATTATTGGGTGATAATATAACATACACTTTTTCCAAGTTAACAATATCCGATTGCATTCATTATCCCTTTTTACCAAGAGCTAGAAAATACGTTTCAGGTTTAGAATTAGACTTTGAGTCACTGCCTGCATTACTGGAAATCAGAGAACGTGCAAAGAAGCGTGTATCTTCAACCTTTATGCTTGAATCAGCTCTCTCTCAAGAACCTAGAAAGGTTTATGAAATTGAAATTGCTTCATACGCTTTGGCTGTTCTATATGTTGCAGGAATATCAGACCCTGCTCTGACTGAAAGGTTTGCTTTGTTCGAAGCCCAGAAAGTGAACACATATCTAAGAAGAGAGAGAAACAGTGAACTTCTTCTTGAGATTTCCAAAGCATTTAATTGGGGTGTTAAAAAGAACGATGACGGATCTTTATCCGTTCACGTTTCAAAATTTCTAGAAAATTCAACAAGAGGAAGGCTGCATCATGACTCAAAATGGAAACTGGTTAATAGAAATATGGAGAAAGGATGGGTACACGTAACACCTGTTGAGTTAGCAAGGCTTCTTCAAGAAGATGTCAAAAATCAAATAGAGCAAAGCGCTAAGCAGAAACTTGGAAAAATTCCAGAACAAATTCAACAGGACATAGATGAATTAAAAGCAGAATTCCTGAAAAGAAAGCCTCAGTTTGAGGAAGTCTTCCAAGTAATAAAAGCCCAAGAGTCGGAATATCCTCCCTGCATAACCGCTATGATGAAAAGAACTTCGCAAGGGCAACACTTATCCCATGTTGAAAGATTCACTTTAGTAACTTATTTACTACATCAGGGAATAAGCGTAGATACAATTGTATACATGTTTTCACAAGTTCCTGATTTTAAGGAAGATAAGACACGATATCAAGTTGAACATCTTTCTGGTGTAAGAATGGGAAAAGAGCCGTATATGCCCTACAATTGTGCTTCACTTCAAACTCATGGCATCTGTTCAAAACCAACCGACCCAATATGCAGAACTATAAGAAACCCTCTTTCATATCATCTTAGAAAAAAAGGCTTCCGAAAAGTTAAAGAGGCCTAAACTCGTAGTGCACACAATTTAATCAACTCTTTTTCCATCAAGCATCAGTCAATACCGTTTCGCTCGTTCTCGCTTTGCTCGCTCTCGCTCAACCTCTCATGAACAAGGGGCAGGGGACTCACTCGTTTCAGGCTGTTTTAAACGTCCCTTCGCTTTTTTGCTCGCGCCTTCGGCATTGTTCTCCTCATAGCGTGCGCCAGGTGACGGAGTTGTTCAAGATTTTCTTAGATCATAATGAAAGGCTAACTCGCTATCAAATTGAGCATATCGCGGGTGAAAGAGGTTCCAGAACAAGATATACTCCGCTCCGGTGCGTCACCCTGCAGACCCATGGTGTTTGCGTAAATAGGGATGCTTTATGTCTCTTGGTTCATCATCCCTTAGCTTATTATAGACGTAAAAAGAGGAGGTCGAGCCAAGAAAGTTCACCAAAAACAAGTTAGCATGTTTTTTCTAAAAGTTAGTAATTCACTGCCAAGGCTTATGATTCAAGTGCGCCTGGATGTCTTATCAGTTAACAGATGACTTATGCGTCACTTCTGATGTCTACGTGATTCTCCCCCGTATACCACGAAACGAAAAACATGGCAAATTTGATTGATGAAATCGAAAATCTCCAGCTAAACGCTTCAATACTGGTTATAGACAACTCCAGTCCAGACAGAATCACAGAGGTCGTAAAGAGTTTCTTTTAATCCCTTATGTGTTCTGATGGCTGGAAGAGAGTGGTGAAGCTTTAATCTCGAATAATAGTCGAGGTGAACCGTTAAATGTGGGTACGTGAAATTATCTAATCGATACAACAGGGGCAGGGAATAGGACAGCTATGTCTTCCCGAGATTTCGTTTGTGGAAAATTTTCTGATTTTTACAGTAACCCATCCATAATTATTCCTTTTCCTTCTTTGCTTGACCAGAGGGAACTGGGTTTTCTCCTCTTTAAAGAGCGAATTATGTTAAGACATAAGGGTTTTAAAAGCCCGAACGATCTAAAGTTGTTTCTCAGCCAAAATGTTCCTTCAGATGTTTATCACTCTTGCGCTTATTACGAAAATCCAGAGGCGGAAATGGATAAGAAAGGTTGGCTTGGCGCGGATTTGGTCTTCGATATAGACGCGGACCACATTCCTACATCCTGTAATAAAGTCCATGACGAGTGGGCTTGCAGCAAGTGCGGTTTCAGTGGAAAAGGCATTACGCCTGAAGCTTGTCCAATTTGTAAAGGACAAAAGTTTGACACTAAAACATGGTCTTGTGAACTATGCCTAAAATCCGCTAAAGGGGAAACCTTAAAATTGATTGATATGCTGGAGAAGGATTTTGGGTTTTCCCACCAAGAGATGGGCGTGTTTTTTTCTGGGCATCGTGGATACCACGTTCACATCGAAAATGAGGCTGTTAAGACACTTGATGTTATGGCTCGCAAGGAAATAGTTGATTATGTTTCTGGATTTGGACTGTCAATGCTAGATAATCAAGCGAAAGCTAGGTCTAAAAGGAGAGACGCGTCGCGTGTTTTCAGCTTGCACGATTTCGGCTGGAACAAACGCTTAAAACTGGGGCTCAAAAAATTCCTAATCGCGACTACAAAAGAGAACTTGAGAAATGCTGGATTCAGACACTATGCTGCCA
>Ga0209636_10002168_pt1 | contig 19934 bp, 18 predicted proteins | sample DeeMarSWOR152_54_FD_187464 | JGI IMG/M metagenome (GOLD analysis project Ga0209636, IMG submission 187464) | Marine sediment microbial communities from White Oak River estuary, North Carolina - WOR-1-52-54 (SPAdes) (version 2) | ecosystem: Environmental > Aquatic > Marine > Intertidal zone >...
ATGTTTTAGACCATATTTCACAAGCTGGCATCAGAAACGTAGGCGTAATAGTAGCCCCAGAAACAGGCAGGGACGTTAAAAACTATGTTAAAGACGGCTCTGCATGGAACATAAACGTCAACTACATAGTTCAGGAACCCCTAGGGCTCGCCCACGCCGTGAAAACAGCTAGAAACTTTCTAGACAAAGACGACTTCATAATGTGCCTAGGCGACAACCTAATCGGTAAAGGCATCAACATTCTCCTACAAAAATTCGAAAACGAAAACTTAGACACCCTCATCCTACTCAAAGAAGTCAAAGACCCAACAAGATTCGGCATTGCAGCGCTAGACGACCAAGGCAACGTCACCAAGCTCGTCGAGAAGCCGAAAACTCCACCAAGCAACCTAGCCCTCGTAGGCGTCTACGTATTCTCAAACAAAATCCACCGAGCCATAGAAAGAATAAAACTTTCATGGAGAGGAGAACTCGAGATAACAGACGCCATACAAGAAATGATAAACTTAGGCTTCAAAGTGAAAGCCGAAAAGCTGGACACATGGTGGCTTGACACAGGCAAAAAAGACGACATCCTTTTTGCTAACGCTAAAGTTTTAGATGAAATCGTCAAACGACAGACAAACGGAAAAATTATTCAGAGCAAAATTGAGGGAAGAGTCACCGTCCAAGAAAACGCAAAAATAGTCAACAGCACCGTCAGAGGACCAAGCATAATCGGCGAAAACTGCCTCATCGAAAACTCCTTCGTAGGACCATACACAAGCATAGGCAACGAAGCCCACGTTATAGACAGCACAGTTGAATACTGCGTAATACTAGAAAACGCCCTAATAAGAGGAGTAGAAAGACTGGAAGAAAGCCTCATAGGAAGAAACGCAAAAATCCTAAAAAACCAAAAACGTAAAACCCTCAAACTCAACATAGGCGACTACTCAGAGGTAGAAATATGAGAGAATATCCACTCAAAGGCGTAAAAACTTATGAACTAAATATACGTCCAGACGAGAGAGGTTTCTTCGCCGAAGCCCTAAGAAAAGACTGGAAGGAACTCCTCGAAGATAAATGGATAACGCAAGCAAACATAAGCTACAGCTACCCCAACATAGTCAGAGCTTGGCACAAACACACGAGAGGACAAATAGACCACTTCCTAGTACTGAAAGGAGCCATGAAAATCTGCGCCTACGAAGAAGAAACAGGAAAAATGGCTGAAATAATAGCAAGCGGCGAAAAACCCACACTCGTCAGAATATCAGGCAAATACCTACACGGAACAAAAACCGTCAGCAACGAACCATCCCTAACAGTTTACTTCGTTACAAAACTCTATGATTATCAAAACCCAGACGAAACCCGCAGACCATGGAATGACCCAAAAATAATCCCAACCGAAATAAACGGCAAAAAAGACGACCCAAGAGTCGGCAAACCTTGGGACTGGTTCCGCCCTCCACACAAATAAGAGGCAACAAACGATGAAAGTATTGGTAACAGGTGGAGCAGGCTACATAGGCTCCATCCTCTCTAGAATCCTCCTAGAAAAAGGCTACGACGTAACATGCCTAGACAGACTCTTCTTCGGAACCGACTCAATAAAAGACATAACAGACAAAATAAACCTAATCAAAGATGACATCAGATGGTTTAAACCAGAAATCCTAAAAGGTATAGACGCTGTTTTCGATTTGGCAGCTCTCTCAAACGACCCCAGCGGCGAACTCGACCCACAAAAAACCCTAGAAATAAACTATAGAGGAAGAGTCAGAGTAGCCAAACTTTCCAAAAAATATGGAGTCGCAAGGTACGTTTTAGCTAGCACATGTAGCGTCTACGGATTCCAAGAAGGAATCCTGACAGAAGAATCCAGCCTAAACCCATTAACAACCTACGCAAAAGCCAATATGCTAGCAGAAAAGGAAATCCTACCATTAGCAGACAGGTCCTTCTCCGTAACAGCCCTCAGACAAGCCACAGTCTATGGGCTATCTCCAAGAATGAGATTCGACCTAGCAATCAACGGAATGGTCCTAGGCTTCTTCAAAAACGCAAAAATACCAATTATGAGAAACGGAAAACAATGGCGCCCCTTCATACACGTAAGAGACACCTCAAACGCCTTCATAAAAGTCCTAGAAGCAGACCCAGAACTCGTCAACGGCCAAGTCTTTAATGCAGGCAGCAACGAACAAAACATACAGATCTTCGACTTGGCTAAACTTGTGGCAGAATCCATTAATTTGCCATTCAACTACTATTGGTATGGTTCACCCGACAAAAGAAGCTACAGAGTAAGCTACAACAAAATCGAAAAAACACTAAACTTCAAGTCACATTATACACCCAAAGAAGGAGCAAAAGAAGTATTTGATGCCCTTAGAGATGGAAGAGTATCTGGAGACGATCCGCGAACAATAACTGTCAAATGGTATAAGCGCCTCCTGCACGAGCGCATCAAAGAAGTTGAAATCAACGGAGTATTACTATGAAAATAACCATCATAGGCTCAACAGGACAACTCGGCACAGATCTCATGAACGTTTTAAAACATAAACATGAAGTCCTAGGCCTCACGCACCAAGACGTGGAAGTCACAGACTACAGTAGTTGTCGCATATTAAAGGAACATAACTCTGACGTAATCATAAACACCGCCGCATTCCACAAAACAGACCAATGCGAAGAAGAACCCATAAAAACGTTCTCCGTAAACGCCATCGGCGCCAGAAACATGGCTAAAATATCCAAAGAGATTGGAGCCACAACCATATTTATAAGCACAGACTACGTCTTCGATGGCTCCAAAAAAGAGCCATATACCGAAGATGATAACACAACCCCAATCAATACCTATGGAATCTCAAAACTAGCAGGCGAACTCTACACAAAACAAAACCCAAAACACTACATTATCAGACTTGCAAGCCTATTCGGAGTAGCAGGAGCAAGCGGTAAAGGAGGAAACTTCGTCGAAACAATGATAACGAAAGCCAAGAAAAACGAATCCATACGCGTCGTTGATGACATGTGGATGAGCCCAACATACACAAAAGACGTGGCCACAACAACAAAAGAGATAATGGAATTGAAGTTACCATTCGGAACTTACCATGCAACAAACCAAGGCTACTGCACATGGTTCCAATTCGCCAAAGAAATATTCAAAATCACAGGCATAAGCCCAACCATAAAACCAACAAAAACGCACCAACTAAAAATGAAAGCCAGAAGACCCAGATTCTCGGCATTAAAAAGCATAAAAATGCCAAAATACGGCATACAAATGAGAGAATGGAAAGAAGCCCTTCACGATTACTTAGTCGAAAAAGGACACATTCACGCCAAACAACCCCGCGAATAAAACAAATCTCGAAATTAAGGAGTGAAGTTGGCAGGTATGCATGAAAAAAGATTTCTTTCATTACTGTCGCAACAGAATTAGCAATAAGCAATACCCCATTTGAAGGTAAACTTACATGATAAATAGGTCAAAGCATGCCCATCATGAATAAGTTAACATTATCTCCAAAAACACACGCGTATTTTACTGTTATTCAACGCGTATCATGCGTTCCTTTTTGTAGTCGGTTATAACCTTGATGTGCCCTCGAAGCGCATCATCGAGGCTCGGATCGCCAGTGTCAACCCTTAAGCTTTTCAAGCTTCTCAATTTACCTTCTGCAGCAATCACAACTATGTTGTCTCGCTCTACCTCTCGGATTACCTCTGGACTTATTTGTTGGTTTCCTCTTCCAAATATGAAGCCTTGACCTCCTATCGGAGTGACAATAATCTGGGTGGTTTTCCCCCGGATTTTCTTTAGTATTTGTTTCTCGTTTACGTCTTTGGCTACTAGTTTCTTGTTACAGAAGAGGTCCACCCCCAAGAGAGTTTTCTTTTCGTCCAAGATGTCTCCGATGGTGCGGGTAGTTGTTCCCGGACCCATGAGGTAAACCACATCGGGTTTCATGTTTTCAATAACGTAGATTGCTATTGCCGCTTGATTGCGCATTTCACTCTCCGTCATCGGACTCGCCATCTTCACTCCTTGAATCAAACTCGGCTCGTAAGGAGTTAACATGTAACCGTAGAGCCTTGCAGACACTCTTCCCTCTCTGAAAGCTTCTTCATCCACATCCATTACCTCCGCTTCCCTGAGGGGCAGTTCCTCCCACAAGAACTCCATGGCTATCCTCGCTGCAGCTCTGGGTCCCACCGCAAAAACAGCGCTGTGCATCTTTACTCCTGTTGGAACGCCTAACACAGGAAGATTGGTGTCAACTGTGTTTAGTATGTCTCGGGCTGTTCCATCTCCACCACAGAAGATTATAAGATCAGCACCTGCATCTGCGATTCTCCCTGCAATATACATTGTATCTTCGACAGTGGTCTCTTTCTTTTTCTTCCCAAGAACTGTGTAGGCGAAACCACATTTTCGGGCTTCGTTTTCGCCCATACCTCCAGCTCCGACAATGAGTCGTATTCTTCCTTTGACGGTTTTTAATTCGGAGAGAAAGGATTCTGCTCTTGCTGGCGCCATGGGTTTTGCCCCGAGAATTATAGCTCTTTCGAGAATTGCTTTTCCGTCGGTGCCTTTAAGTCCAACGGCTCCTCCCATTCCGGCAATTGGGTTAACGATAAACCCTACGGTTTTTAGAGAAACGTCGTCTTTGCGGTTCATGCTTTTCACGGGTGATTGATGAAATTATCTTCGTTCTTCTCAAAGATACTTTTTCAGTGCATCCTCTAATGGTCCGCGACCGACAGCGCCAACAATTCTTTCAGCGGGATTACCGTTTTTAAATATTATGAAATGCGGTATGCTCATAATGTTGTAGCGGCTTGCAACCTCTGGGTTTTCATCCACATTAACTTTTGCGAAAACAGCTTTTCCTGCGTAATCACGCGTCAGTTCCTCTATCACGGGTGCCATGATTCGGCAAGGCATGCACCAGTCAGCCCAAAAGTCAACCAAAACGGGTAGATTAGCCTTCTCTAGAAAATTGTCAAAAGATGAGGATGTCAACGTGATTACACCCTCTTTTTTCTGTTCCTCGCTTTTTTTCAGTAATTCCTTTAACTTCTTTGTCCTAATTTTTTCAAGCTCTTCGTCTTTCTTCACGTGAATCACTTCCTGAAATAGCCATCTATTTTGGATTCAGTTGGAAGAACGATTATAAATGTTATGTTTGGACAGATGTTAATTATTAATAGACTAGTATCAATAGCCGAAAAGCTATCCCGCCAACGAGTATTGCAAACACGATTTCAAATACCGTAATTAAATATGCTTTTTTCCATCCAAACTCTCTAACCAAAGCAGCGATGGTGGCTATACATGGTATGTATAGCATAGCTACCAGGGTGAACACAATCATCTGAACTGGTCCAAAATCTGGGACCTCCGCAAAATTCGCTGTTCCGAGAAGAGTCGCGAGCATTATCAACGTCAGTTCTTTTCTTAACACACCGAAGATCAACGCTATTCCTGTGATAGCAGGCAAACCTAGCCAAGTAACCGTTACAGGGCTGAGGAAGTTTGCGATCGGTTTCAGTAAGTTGAGAATCTCTATTATTTTAATTACGAGACTGCCAACGATTATGAGTGGGAAGGCCATCTTTACGAATTCAGCCAATCTAAACCAAGTTTGCTTCAACACCGTTCTCAGATGAGGCATTCTGTAGTCACTCATCTCCATTATTAATGCGGTTGGCTCACCAGGCAAAGCCTTGAACGCCAATCGTCCTAGGAGGAAGATAATCAACAAGTTAATAATGTACAAGGCTAGGGCCCATTGAATACTTACAAATGCCCCAACCAGACCGAGGATAATAACCGTTGTTGCGGCGCAAGGTACCAGCGTAACAACGAAGGCTGTTAGAAGCCTCTCTCTTTCGGTTTCCATTATTCTGCACCCCAAACACCCTGGAACGTTACAACCTAAGCCGAGCATGACTGGAATGAAAGCCTTTCCATGTAAACCTATTTTGTGCATTATATTGTCCATTAGAAACGCGATTCTGCTGAGATATCCGGAGTCCTCAAGAAAGTACAATATGAAGTAGAAGGGAAGGATGTATGGTAGCGCTACTGTAACGCCGCCTATAATCCCCTCCATAACTCCACCCCAAACCAGTTTTCCAACAACTCCAGTTCCGAATAGGCCCTCAAAAATAGGCTTCAAACCAAAAAGTGAATCGCCTATAAGATAGGATGTGTAGTCCCCAAAAGTGAATATGGAGTAAAAGATTGCTAGCATTGACACAGCCATTATTGGATAGCCAAGAATTTTATGGGTTGTTAGGGTGTGTATTTTTTCTCTCATCGGCGGCTTTATTGGCGGCGTTATCTCTTGAACTTCCCGTGAGACCCTGCTTGCAACATCATATCGCTCAGAAGTAATTACGGTTGAACAGGAATGACCGTGAATCTTCTCAATTTCTCCTGCGAGCTTTTCTGCAGTTGCCACGATCTCAGGGCTTATTTTAAGAAGCTCTTTCTCGACCTCCTTATCTCCTTCAAGAAACTTTATTGCAGCCCATCTGGCGGGGTATTTAAACTGTATTTTTTCAACTAGGTTGGAAATTCTTTCAATTCTTTCCTCAATTTCTTTCCCGTATTGTGCCTTAAGAGGTTTCACATTTACCTTTTTCTCAATGGTCTCGATGGCTTTTTCCAGCAACGCGTAGATGCCTTTTCCACTCAATGCCACGGTTGGAATCACTGGTATTCCTAAAAGTTTCTCCAATTTTTTATAATCAATTTTTATTCCCTTTTTCTTAGCCATGTCCATTTGGTTTAGTGCCATAATCATCGGGGTTTCTAGTTCAAGCAGCTGTAACGTAAATGACAAGTTTCTTTCAAGAAGCGAAGCGTCTACGATGTTTATGACCATGTTAGGTCTTTCGACTGCTATGTATTCCCTTGAAACTAACTCTTCTATGGAAAAGGTTGATAGAGAATAGATTCCCGGAAGATCAATAACGTCTATTGTATAACCTTTAAAGTGGAGGGTTCCTTCAGCTTTTTCAACGGTTTTTCCAGGCCAATTTCCAATGTGTTGATGTAGACCTGTCAGCTGATTAAATATTACAGATTTCCCGACGTTGGCATTTCCGGCTAAAGCGATGGTAAGTTTATTTCTGTTCACCTTTTTAACTCCACGAAAATTCTTTCAGCCATTCCTCTGCCTATGGCTAGCCTTGAACCCCTTACGTAAACTTCTAATGGTCCATTGAGGGGCGCTGATTTCACCACCGTTACTTTGGTGCCGGGGGTTAGACCCATATCTTCAAGCCTTTTTCCAAATCTCCAACCTCTTCTTGCTCTTCCGCCGTGCCCTCTGTCTCTCCCTCGACCAACACCAATAGAAGTTATGATTCCACTTTCTCCATTCCTAAGATCGGACAAACGCAACTCCATCATCATTGCCCCCTCATTTTTCCATCAGTTCGCTTAACATTGATGATTGATGCGACCTTGTAATCTAATGTATAGCGAGATTCACCGGCCCTAATGGTTATAGGACCACCAAAGGATGCCTTCTTTTCAACTTCTACGCGTACTCCAGGTGTAAGACCTAATGTGGCAAGGTGTTGCAGTACCTCGGCTTTCTCTTCGATTATTCTGATTATGATACCACTTACTTCAGGACTTAGATTCACCAAGGGCTCTGATTTTTCTTCGATTATTCCTCCACATGCGGTTGGTATTGGATTCCCATGAGGACAAGTTTTCGGGTGCCCCAACGTTTTTTCTAGAGGTTTGATTATGTCTGCTGGGATAGCGTGTTCAAGCTTGCAGGCTGCGTCGTGGACTTCGCTCCAGTCTAGGTGCAGGATGTCTGTTAACAGTCGTTCGGCGAGGCGATGCCTCCTCAAAACGTTTAAGGCTATTTTTCGTCCCTTCTCGGTTAGCGTTACACCCTTGTAAGGTTCATGTATGACTAAATCCCGTTTTTCTAAGCTCTCTACGGTGTTTGTGACTGAACCGGGTACTACCTTTAATTGGCGGGCAAGCTCCATGGTTTTGGCGAAACCCGTTTTTTTCTCTAGTCGATAGATTGCCTCAAGGTATTCTTCGGCTTCGTTGGAGACTGGAGCTTCCATGTTTTTCACCCCGGATGAAATTACGAGCTCTCGTAGTTTATTATAACACCGTTATATAAAACTTTTGCTGTTCCTTTTTATATTTCCATGCGCCAATAAATATTGGGCGAATCCGAGTTGCCCAAAAAATCTGAAGAACGCAAGAAAACTTCTCTCGGCATTGTTGGAATGACCTGCGCCAGCTGTGCTCAGACAATAGAAAAGGCTCTAAAAGAGCAGGTGGGAGTAGAGCAGGCAAACGTCAACTTTGCCTCAGAAAAAGCCTATCTAACATACGATCCCAAGGCAACAAACAAAAAAGAACTCATAGAAACCGTGAGAGCCACCGGCTACGACGCCCGTTTAGAGACGAAAAAGACCATTATAAGAATTGGCGGTATGACCTGCGCCTCCTGCGTCCAGACCATAGAGAACGCTTTGAAAAAAACTAGAGGAATCATAGAAGCAAACGTGAACCTTGCCACTGAAAAGGCGGTTGTCGTGTATGATGCGCAGGAAATCGATTACGAAGACATAAAAACAGTTATAGAAGGAACTGGCTATCAGGTGCTGGGCAGAGAGGAAGGCGCGGCTAAATACGATCAGGAAATAGAGGAAGAGCAACGGAAATTTCATGAAGCAAAAATGAGAATGATGGTTGCTTGGGCGTTTACAATACCCATCATGGCTTGGATGATCCCCGAAATGATTTTTGGACAAGCCTTGCCCAACCCAACCATATTCAACATTGGAATGATTCTCCTAGCAGTTCCTGTGCTGTTTTGGGCGGGCAAAGAAACCCTTCTGTCAGCGGTAAGAGCCGTGTCCCATGGCAACGCCAACATGGACGTTTTGATAGCCCTAGGTACATCTTCAGCCTTTATCACGGGTCCAGCCGTGTTCTTCAGCCCCATCATGAACTATGCAGGCGTTGCTGGAATGATTATGTCCTTCCACCTTACAGGAAGATACATAGAGGCAAAAGCTAAGGGAAGGGCTTCACAGGCGATCAGAAAATTGCTGGAGTTGGAGGCTAAAACCGCCCGAATCTTGGTGGATGGTGAAGAAAAGGAGGTTCCCATCGACGAAGTTGAAGTAGGCAACGTGATGATCGTTAGGCCAGGAGAAAAAATTCCCACAGACGGACTAGTGATTGAAGGTCAAAGCGCCGTGGACGAGTCCATGGCCACTGGAGAATCGATGCCGGTAATGAAAAAGGTGGGAGACGAAGTCATAGGCGCCACTGTAAACCAGCGAGGAATGTTGAAGGTAAGAGCCTCCAAAGTAGGGCAAGACACTTTCCTATCCCAAGTTATAAAGCTGGTAGAGGAATGCCAAGGCTCCAAGGTTCCGATCCAAGAGTTCGCCGATAAAGTAACGAGCTACTTTGTCCCAACCGTTCTGGGTCTAGCGGTTGTGGCTTTTATTCTGTGGTTGGTCGTGCCCGACACGATCAAAGTGGTGAGCCTTTGGGCTCAACCGTTTTTGCCGTGGGTTAATCCAAACTTGGGGGTTGTTACTCTTGCAATCTTCGCGTTGGTTGCGACTCTTGTAATTGCATGTCCATGCGCTCTTGGACTAGCTACTCCTACGGCTCTGATGGTTGGAAGCGGTATGGGCGCTGAAAACGGGGTGTTAATACGCCGCGGAGAAGCCATACAAACCCTAAAAAATGTAGACACAATAGTCTTTGACAAAACCGGAACCATTACTAAAGGAAAACCAGAAGTTACAGATATAGTTCCAACAGAAGGGCACACAAAAGAAGAGGTCCTTCGCTTGGCTGCAAGCGTAGAAATTGGATCAGAACATCCATTAGGAGAAGCCATTCTGAGAAAGGCAAAGAAAGAAAACATGGAACTGTACAAAGCAGACGAATTCGAAGCCGTGACAGGGAGAGGTGTGAAAGCCAAAATCGGTCTTTCTCCTCAAAAACTAGCCCTTGTTGGAAACAGAAAACTGATGGAAGAAGAAGACGTAGACTACAAATCCTTAGAAGATGATTTAAAGCGCCTAGAGGAAGAAGCCAAAACAGCGATGCTTGTAGCTGTAAACAGAAAAATCGCAGGAACCGTAGCTGTTGCCGACACTCTGAAAGAAGATTCTGTGCAGGCCATAAGGGAACTTGAAAAGATTGGACTAAAAACCACCATGCTCACTGGAGACAACAGACGCACCGCAGAGGCTATAGCCAAAAAAGTAGGCATCTCCAGAGTCTTGGCAGAAGTGCTGCCAGACCAAAAGGTGAAGGAAATCCAAAAGTTGCAGGAAAACGGCGAAACGGTTGCTATGGTTGGCGACGGCATCAACGATGCCCCGGCTTTGACAGCAGCTAATGTGGGTATCGCCATAGGAACAGGAACGGACATAGCAATTGAATCCGCTGACGTAACGTTGGTAAGAGGAGACATGTCCAGCGTAGTCACGGCTATAAAACTTTCACGAAAAACCTTCAGTAAAATTAAACAAAATCTGTTCTGGGCATTCTTCTACAACACCATCGCCCTTCCCGTAGCCATGTTGGGCTTGGCTCATCCGGTGATAGCTGAGGTAGCTATGGCTACGAGTTCGGTGACTGTGGTAACTAACGCAAACCTGTTAAGAAGAGTCCGTATTCGTCCAGAATACGAAAAGAAGGAAAATTAGCAGCTTCAATGTTTGAGTTAAAGGGGAGGTGAGAATGTATGGCGAAGGACCCTGTTTGTGGGATGGATGTTGATGAGAAAACGGCAAAGTACAAAACGGTGCACATGGGAAAGACCTACTACTTCTGCGCCCCTGGATGCAAAAAAGCCTTCGAAAAGAACCCTCATAAATACGTTAAGAAGTAACAACAGCCTAACTAAAAACAAAATAGATTATTAGGCTGTCTATGTAACTACTTTGGACAAAGGTGATGAACGTGGCGACCCCTAAAATAAAAGAGGTTGACGAATCTACCATTAGCCGGGCAATAATCCAAAAAGCAGCGGAAGACTGGATCAACTTCACAGAAACCGACGTGATAGTAGCGGGTGCGGGACCATCTGGCTTAACCGCTGCCATGTATCTGGCGAGAGCAGGACTAAAAACAGTTGTTTTTGAGAGAAAGCTGTCCTTCGGCGGCGGCATAGGCGGCGGAGGAATGCAGTTTCACAAAGTTGTAGTCCAGTCTCCTGCAGACAAAATCCTGAGAGAGATAGGTTGCAACTTACAAACATTAGAGGACGGCTTGTACGTCGTCGACACAGCAGCTATGATCGCGAAGCTAGCCACAGGAGCCATAGATGCAGGCGCGAAAATTATTTTCGGCGTCTTTGTAAACGATCTAATTTACAGAGACTCGCCACCTCAGATAAGTGGTGTTGTCGTTCAATGGACATCCGTCAAGAAGTCAGGCTTGCACGTTGATCCTCTAGCAATCAAGGCTAAAGCCGTTGTCGACTGCACAGGCCATGACGCCGAAGTTCTCGTTGTAGCATCTAAAAAAATTCCGGAGCTTCACATAACCGTGCCCGGTGAAGGATCTATGTGGGCCTCCCGCGCTGAACAACTGACAGTTGAAAACACCAAGGAAGTCTGTCCAGGACTTTTCGTTGCAGGAATGTCTGTGGCAGCGTTGCATCAAACACCGCGAATGGGTCCGATTTTTGGCGGGATGCTTATAAGCGGAGCCAAGGTGGCTCATCTAGTTGCCAGAAAAGTGCTTGGCAAGAAGGTTCCTAAGGTTATACCGTGGCCAATCTAGAACCCTTCAGCAACCTGCAATATTTTTTAGAATTGACGCCGAGATAGCGGAAGTTATGCGCGCACAGGCTAAGCCTTAATATTAACGGGTGTTCATGGCTACTGAAAGAGTTGAGTTTATGGGATTAGTAGACGCTCTTAGACGAGAATTCTCGTTCATTACAGGGAACTATCAAATCCTTATAGTGAGCTGGATTATAATGGACCTAGCTATGGAAATGCCTGTCCCAAACTTTCAGTATTACGTCCAAGCTCTAGGCGGAACGGGCGTGGCTCTAGGAATCATAGGTTTTGCCAACTTTCTCGCAATGGCGGTTGTGGCCTTCCCTGGTGGCTACCTTGCAGACAAATATGGGAGACGTTGGCTCATTACAACCATGACTTTTGGAATGGCTCTGTCGTTCCTATTTTTTGCACTTGCTCCGACATGGCACTTCATTTTGTTAGGGTCAATTGTGAGCAGCCTTTGTCTAATCTATCAGCCAGCGCTGTTTGCAATGTTTCAAGACTCACTTCCTTCAGAGCGCAGAGGCATGGGCTCTTCAATTATACAACTTATTCATGGAACCTTTAACACTCCAGGTCCCGTAATCGCAGGTTTTCTGTTGCTGCAATTTGGATTGGTCACAAGTATGCGAATCGTCTACATAATCATGACAGCTCTGTTTCTCACCGCAGCAGTGTGGCGACTTAGATTGAAGGAAAAGATTACAAACGGAGAACCAATTCGCTTCAGATTTTTTATTTCTTCGTATCCGAAGGCCGTCAAAGAAAGCTTTAGCGTCTGGAAGGTCGTGCCACGATCAATGTTGTGGCTGTTCGTCGTTCAGACTCTCGTAATGTTCGGAAGGTCAGTTACCGACGTGATCAACGCGCTCTACGCAAGAGATGTGCTTCTAATACCTGAGGAACAGTGGTGGCTCGTCTTCATTCCACTTTTTTTGACCATGGTCGTGGCTTCTATCCCCATCGGCAAGATGGTCGATAAAATCGGAAGGAAAATTCCGCTAATTTTCGGGCTCTTCGTTCTCGGTGCGGCTACGCTGATTTTTGTTGCTGGCGACCTCTTGTCCCTCATGGTTTCGATGGGTCTATTCGCAATTGGTCAATTGTTGGTAATGTCTGCGGTGATGGCGCTTGCAACGGATCTTGTAACTCCGGTGAATAGAGGCAAGGTAGTTGGGTTCAGGAATTTCTTTGGCTACATCGTAATGGGCTTAGGCATGTTGCTGGGTAACTACTTCTATGTAAGCTTCATTCCTCAGTTGCCCTTTTACGTAACGCTTGGATTGATCACAATAGCGTTCTTCATAGTTCTGTTTCTCGTACATGAACCCAAGAAACGAGTGGGTGTGCACGCACTTTAAGGAATGTGAACCGATATGTTTTATTTATTCTCCTTTATAAATAGTTAACAGTAGAAATGAGGTGATGGTATCTTGAGGAAAAAGAAGGAAGAGAAGGGCAAGGCTGAAGAGGTTGCTGAAAAAACTGGTGAAGTTGTAGGTAAAGGCGTTAAGAAAGGTTGGGGAATAGCTAAGGGCATCGGAAAGGGACTAAAGAAGGGAGTGAAGGGAGAAGAGAAGAAGAAAAAGAAATAGACAAATTGGAGCAGGTTCCATAATAAAATGCTAGTTTGAGTGCGCCTTTCATATACAAATCCAAAGTAACGGTTGTCACTCTAGGATCGTAACGCATTCTATGAAAAGCGTATTATAGAATAAACTTTCTCCCACAATCCTTGCAGTAATAGACTTGCTTGAACCCAAATCTGCACTTTCTTTTGCCTCTTTTGATGATTGCAGGAGAGCCACAGAAGCGGCAACGCTTAGCTTCCAAAACTTCTTCTAAACCGAATATGCTTGCTTTTTCTACTTTTTTGCGTGGAGCCAACCAAAACCGAACGGTATTGATATGTCTGCAACACACGTTCATATCAACGCAACAGAGCTCTTAGGTCAAGAGACTTAACAGTATCATACTCACTCGTAAGTTTTCTATATTCAAATTCCGAAGATGTAAGTTTCAAAATGCAACAACTGAAATAAATACCTTTAACTGCAACAGAACCACAGAACCTAAGAATGTGCTTCACCAACCGATAAGTGGACAGAAACTTAGAACGGAAGTTTTATAATTTGCAACTACGTTGTAGTTTTGGTGATCTGTCCTTGAGGGATCACGTTTGCCCTACGAGCTAGATTTTCATCAGCAACGCAAATAGTTTTTAAATTTTTGCAGTTAAATGGGTGGATAACCCAAAAAGGGATTAATGACGAAAATTACCTGTGGATGCAAAGAAAAAACCTTATAACACTGTTATATGGTATTAGTGGTTTGCCGGGGTGGCCGAGTGGTTCAGGCGGTGGGCTGCAGACCCGCTCTACGTGGGTTCGATTCCCACCCCCGGCTCTAATGTGTTAAAATGAAGCACACTTTATTTGGCTATCACCAAAGTTGGTGGAATTATGACAGAAAAAGCTGTGGAAGAAACCTTTGTGGCGCTGTTCGCTTTAACCGATTTAAGGCAAATTTTCAGAGACGCCAAGCCGACCTACCAGTTCAACAGCGAACAAAAGAAGCAGATTAGAGAGATCATTGAAAAATTGAGAAAGAGCTTGAATGTAATCGAAAAGGAGCTAATAAAATGAAACAAATGATTGAAGACATCGAAGTTAGAGCAAGAGAAGAACTGTTCATAAACATTAACCCCATCCAAGCTGCTGGTAGACTAACCCCAGAAGCCATGAAAGCCATAATCGCTTACGGAGACGGCTACTCAACCTGCGACTGGTGCAAAAAACCCTTTAGACTTGACAAGATTCGCAGACCACCAATAAATGAATTCCACCTTGAACTGGCAAAGTTCGTAGGAATGGACCAAGCTAGAGTATTTCCAGGGGCAAGGAGAGGCTTCCAAGCTGTTGTTTCCTCGCTCGTAGAAAAAGGAGATTCTGTGATCGTCTCTTCCTTAGCTCACTACACAGAGTTTTTAGCCGTTGAAGACGCTGGAGGCATTGTGAAAGAGATTCCACTAAACAAGGAAAACGTCATTACTGAAGAAAACACAGCTCAAAAAATAGAAAAAGTGAAGCGAGAGACGGGAAAACTTCCCAAGTTGATTATGATGGATCACTTTGACTACATGCTTGGGAATGAGCACAACATTAATGGAATAGCGAAGGTTGCAAAGTACTACGATATTCCCTTCTTGGCCAACTGCGCCTACTCAATGGGCGTAATGCCAATCAATGGGAGAGAGATGGGCGCTGACTTTCTAGTCGGTTCAGGGCACAAAAGTTTTGCGTCGCCAGCGCCTTCAGGGATATTGGCAACGACAGCCGAGTGGGCTGACAAAGTTTTCAGAACGACCCAGATGGTCGGTGACGTGACGGGAAGGAAATTTGGAATAAAAGAGGTTGAAATGATGGGGTGCACTTTGATGGGAGCCAACCTAATTGCCATGATGGCTAGTTTTCCTAGAGTGCGGGAGCGGGTTAAACACTGGGATGATGAAGTCAAGAAGAGCAACTATTTCATCGATGAATTTCTAAAGATCGAAGGAAACAAGGTTCTCAGCGAGATGCCTAGGAAACACACTTTAACTAAAGTTGACACTACGGGAAGCTTTGACAAGATCGCGCGAACCCACAAAAGAAGAGGTTTCTTCTTCAGCGACGAGCTAAAAAAGAGAAGAATTGTCGGCGAATTCCAGGGAGCCACGAGGCAGTGGAAGTTAAACACCTATGGACTTACATGGGATCAAGTAAAATATCTAGCCCAAACCCTTCACGATATTGCAAAGAAATATGGAATAAACGTAGCTTAACCGGATGATTGCTAAAGATGAGAATAGATACTAAAAAATTGCTTAAAGACGCCCAAAAGAACTATGAAAGAACATGGGTCGAATCAGCCAAACTCCTGAAGGTGAAAGGCAAATATTTTACGTTAGCCAACAAGAGGAAACAACACCCACTTTTTGACATCATAATCAAAGCTCGAAACATTTTCTTAAAAAGGGGATTTGAAGAAGTTATAACCCCCTTGATAACCGAAGAATGCAATGTTTATCTGCAATATGGACCGGAAGCACCCGTAATATTAGACAGAATTTTCTATCTTGCAGGGCTTCCAAGGGCTGACATAGGAATTTCGAAAGAGAAAATTTCCGAAATCAAGAAAATTATACCGCACTTCAACGAAGTTAGGGAACTCCAGCATATTTTCAGGAAATACAAAAGAGGTGAAATAGAATCAGACGATCTAACGGAGGCTCTTGTAGAAGAGCTTAAAATAAGGGAAGAAAAAGCAACACAAATAATTTCGTTGTTTTCAGAATTCAGTCAATTACAGCCAGTGCCAACCAAACTCACTCTTAGATCTCACACAACTTCTTCGTGGTTTCCAATTTTGAAAGAAATGCAGTATAAAGAAACACTACCCTTACAACTATTTTCTGTTGGTCCAAAATTTAGAAGAGAACAAAAACTTGATGTTAAACACCTGTATGAATCTTGGACGGCTTCAATGGTTATTATGGATGAAGAAATTAGTTTAGAAGATGGCCAAGAGATTGTGGAACATTTTTTCAGAAACCTTGGTTTTGGTGAAGTTGAGTTCAGGATTAAAAAAGCAACTTCGAAATATTACGCGCCGAAAACAGAGTTTGAGGTGTTCGTTGAGCATCCTAAAAATGGTGAATTCATCGAGGTGGGGGACGGCGGTTTATATAATCCTCTTAGCTTGGCGAGATACAAGATTCCTTATCCTGTTTTTAATTTTGGGGCTGGCTTAGAAAGAATTGCTATGATAAAGACTGGTATCGAGGACATTAGGAAACTAGTTTATCCACATTTATACGTTAAAGCGGAATATACGGATGAACAGTTGGCTGGGATGGTTGAGGTCGATCAAACCCCGTTAACTAGACAAGGAGAAAAACTAGTCAAAGCAATAGTTCAAACAACGATAAGAAACGCAAATCAACCGAGTCCATGCCAATTTCTCTCTTACAAAGGCAAATTTCTTGATCGTAATGTCGAGGTTTACGTCTACGAGTCGGATATAGGGAAAAAACTGATCGGTCCAGCAGCCTTGAACACCGTGTACGTTTATGATGGCAACGTTCTTGGTGTACCAAAAGAGGGATTGGAGAATGCTAAGATCGTAAAGATGGCTAGAGAAAAAGGCGTTTCCACAGGAATTCGTTATCTCGATGCCATAGCGGCTCTGGCTGTAGCTTCCATTGAAAAAAACATAAGTGCAGGAAAAGTTGGTGAAGTGGATCTTAGAGTAAGGATCGCTAAGCTTCCGAGCGATGTTAACGTAAGTGTTCAGGCTGCTGGAGTGGCTTGTATTACGAGCAAAAATAAGAAAATTGTTGTTAAAGGACCAGTTTTTGTTGGAATAAAAGCAAACATTGCGTAATGTTTCTCTTTTGTGTTCATGGGCAATAAGCTTCTGAGATACCGTTTATCATATTATTGTTAGTGTTGGAGATAACTTTTATAACGGTGTTATAGAAGTAATACTCGACTGGAGGCTCATAAAGTTGCTGGATGTGACGAAAATTAGGCGCGACTTCCCGATACTGAATTCAGGCATTATCTACTTAGACAACGCCGCAAGCAGCTTGACTCCTGAGCCGGTAATCCAGAAAATGTTGGAGTTTTATCATAATTACCGGGCCAATGTCGATCGAGGTATCCACAGATTTTCACAGAGGGCTAGCGAAGAATATGAAAAAGTTCATGCCAAGGTTGCTGACTTCATAAACGCTGAATCCGAAACAGAAGTTGTACTAGTAAGGAACACTACAGAGGCCATAAACCTTGTAGCAAATGGTCTTAACTGGAAGAAAGGTGACAAAATCGTAACATCTCTCATCGAACACCACTCTAATTTCATAGTTTGGCTACGCCTAAAGAAACGATACGGAGTAGAGGTAGAAATCGTTAAACCGAACAGAGAAGGCTTATTTGACATCGCTGATTTCGAAAAGGCAATAGACAATAAAACGCGGTTAGTGGCTTTAACTCACGTTTCAAACGTTTTAGGTGCTATCGCTCCAGTTGAAGAAGTTGCCAAAATAGCGCATAATCACAATGCCCATCTGCTGGTGGATGGCGCACAATCAGTGCCGCATTTGAAGGTAGACGTTCAAAGAATTGGCTGTGACTACCTAGCCTTTTCAGGTCACAAAATGCTTGGACCAACCGGGATAGGTGTGCTGTATGCTCGAAAGGAACTGCTGGATAATCTGGAACCCCTAAGCATTGGCGGAGGAACAATTGATGATGTGGGATTAGATCATTATACACTAGCCGAGAGCCCTATGAAGTTTGAGGCTGGTACACCTGCGATTGCTGAGGCTATTGGGCTAGGTGCTGCAGTTGATTATTTAAAGGAAATCCAGCTGGAGAACATTGAAGTTCATGAAAGAACGCTTGTGAAAAGGATGTACCAAGGATTAGCAGATATCCCCAGCGTTGAAGTCTACGGTCCCAAAAAAGCAGAACAGAGGACAGGTATAGTCTCCTTCAATGTAGGGAATCTGAATCCCCATGACGTAGCTTTGGCTTTAGACGTCTCCGCCGACATCATGGTTAGGTCAGGATATCACTGTTGTATTCCTTTAAACAAGGAACTTTTAAAACGACATGAAGGAACCGTCAGGGCCTCTCTATATCTCTACAATGCTGAAGCTGACGTTGAGAAACTGGTTTCCGCGGTTGATGAAATTGCAAGGTCGCTTGCATGAGTAAAACTTTTCCGTGAGAAATAGAATAACATTCCGAAGGAGCCTGTAGATATCTTTAAATTGTCATGTTAAAACCTATAAAAGACAAAGACTGAAAAATGGACGAGAGGGTTCATATGAGCGAAATGACTACCCAAATCTTGGAAGATAGCCTCGGAAAAATAGTTCTTGTGCGATTGAGGGGCGGAAGGAAGTTGCGGGGAAAACTGAAGGGTTTTGATCAGCATCTCAATTTGGTGCTGGAAGAAACAGAAGATACATCAGATGTAGAAAATGTGAAAAAACTTGGCGAAATCATCGTCCGTGGGGACAATGTTGTAATCATTTCTCCGCCTCCAAGGTGAGAACCCGTGGGAAAAACGAGCAAGGGCACTTCGTCTTTTGGGAGGCGTGCAGGAAAAACCCTTCACATTCGATGCAGACGGTGCGGCAGAAGAGCATACAACGTGAGGGAAAAGCGGTGTTCGGCTTGTGGTTACGGAGAGTCAACCAAGATCAGACAATACTTGTGGCAAACTAAAAACCTAAACAGAGAAAGACTAAGTTAATCTTACTTTTTCACTTCTTCCCATTCTCTTGAACTTTTGGTAGTCGCGCGCGAACATTAAAAAGTATTTACTGTATATATATTACATGTAAAAGAGTAGGCTTTGGAAGGGGAGGAAACTTCAAGAGGTGGGCACTGAAAACCTCGATAAAATCTTCGATCCGCAAAGAATAGCCGTTATCGGAGCAAGTGACAGAGAAAACTCTGTAGGCTTTAGACTGCTTCGAAATTTGATTGGGGTAGGATACAAAGGGGTAGTTTATCCCGTCAACCCTTTTAGGCCCACTGTGCAAGGCATAACCGCCTACCCAAATATCAAGAGAATCCCGCGGCAGGTAGATCTTGCGATCATAGCAACTCCGGCGCATACCATTCCACAAATCATCGAAGAATGCGGGGCAGCTGGAGTTTTAGGAGTAATTATTGTATCAGCAGGTTTTAAAGAGGCTGGAGAAGAAGGAAAAGCTCTTGAAAAACAAATTATTAAACACAAAAACCACTACAACACGCGTATCATTGGACCAAACAGCCTTGGGGTAATGCGCCCAAGAATTAAGCTTAACGCCAGTTTTGCAAACAAACCAGCCAACTCTGGGAAAATAGCATTCATTTCTCAAAGTGCGGCGTTATGCGCTTCGGTTCTAGACTGGGCTTCAGAAGCCCATGTGGGATTTAGCGCAGTGGTTTCAGTGGGTTCGATGCTCGATGTCGATTTCGGAGACTTGATCGACTACTTCGGGACCGACACTCATACAGCAAGCATTGTACTTTATGTTGAGTCTATCAAGAATTCCCGGAAATTTCTGAGCG
>Ga0209636_10002169_pt1 | contig 19927 bp, 19 predicted proteins | sample DeeMarSWOR152_54_FD_187464 | JGI IMG/M metagenome (GOLD analysis project Ga0209636, IMG submission 187464) | Marine sediment microbial communities from White Oak River estuary, North Carolina - WOR-1-52-54 (SPAdes) (version 2) | ecosystem: Environmental > Aquatic > Marine > Intertidal zone >...
CAAGAAAGGTTATCAGCCACAATTAAGATTAAGCATGCAACATTTAATAATAGTGGAAAATAGGGAGAAGCCTCTCTTGCCCAGCGAACGAAGAAGAGCAAAATATGACATTTACGCAGACATCATAGAAGTGATTGCGAAGAAGGGTTTATGCTCTTTAACTAGAGTTTCTTATGGAGCAAACATGCCTGTAGATAGGACAAAGAAAACCTTGAATTTTCTAGTTTCACACGGGTTCATAAGAGAAGTAACAGTGGGTGACCGCAAAAAATACAGAGCAACAAAACGGGGTCTAGAATATTTGGAAACATTCAAGCGTATGCGAAGGTTCTTCGCCGCGTTAGAAGAACCTGTAACGATAAAGATTCCAAAGGTTGTTCTTCCGGGCCGCATTACTACAGGATACAAGGATCTTGATAACATGTTGTTTGGTGGGATACCTGAAAACTACGCAGTCATATTGACTTCACCTTCATGTGATGAAAAAGACCTTCTAATCAAGAGATTTCTTGAAGCAGAGGCGAAAAAGGGGCAAATCACGTTTTACGTTACTACAGAGGTGGGTGGTGTAAGGGCTTTGGTGGAAGAATTTCAGTCAAACTTTTACCTTTTCATTTGCAATCCTCAAGCAGACAAAATGATAAGAAGCTTACCCAACGTATTCAAACTAAAGGGCGTGGAAAATCTTACTGATATTAGCATTGCATTAAGTTCAGCTTTTCGCAGATTAGACACATCACTAAGTGGACCAAGAAGAGCCTGCATAGGAAACATCTCAGACGTTCTGTTGCAGCATCATGCAGTCCAAACCAGAAGATGGCTAACCGGACTCATTCCGGAATTGAAATCAAGAGAGTTTACAACTTTAGCAGTAATGAATCCCCATATGCATTCTCCACAAGAAGTTCATGCAATGCTAGGACTATTCGAAGGAGAGATCAACATCTACGAAAGAGAAACAGAGAAGGGTTTTGAAAAATTCCTGAAGATCAGAAAAATGTATAATCAAAGATACCTAGAGAGCAAACTGCCCCTAAGAAGGGAAAAACTAAAGACGTGAAAAAAAAAGAAAAAGCAACCGTAAGGTTTAGACCACTCAATCTCAGAGTTTCTATGGGTCTACTTCTCCCCAAATAACGGCATGTTAGGAAAGACCTCAATACCATTCTGATCTATTGAATATGGCACGAGGCTCGGGTTGACCTTGGCTCCTCTCATCTTTTCAACTTGTATCGCTCTCGTTGTAGTTCCTCCTGAAAACAGAGTCTGCATCATGATAACTCCGTGAACCAGAAATTCTTCTTCCAAAGCATTTCGTTCAAGACCCAAGTACCCTAGTTCAGTGGTCACAAGACTCGTAACTTCCATATCCGCCAGTGATTCAATCAAATCCACGACTGCGGTTCTTCGTTCTACAGGGTCTGGAAATCGGTAGGTAAGTGCTGCTAAAGTGTCCACTACAACCCTTTTCGCTCGCCCACGCCGTTCTGGCGTAGTGTGATAGATTTTAACTTGTAAATTCTTGATTAGTTCATCAATGGACAGTCGCTTACCTCGTAAGCTGCGGGACTCTTCTTTGTACAGCTTCTCTCTCAGCATAGCCACTCGCGACATTCGCGTGGCATCGATGAAGGCAAATTTTTCCTCCTCCTCTGCTTTCCGAAAATCCCATCCAAATTGTTGCATTTCAGAGTAGAAGTGATTCTTACTTTCGTCTAGGCTGACAAAAACTCCACTTTCATCATTTTCATACATTCCTCTATACAAGAATTGGCCGCACATAATGGTCTTTCCCGTACCTGGTCCTCCGATAATCAGAATGACTCTTCCCTCCGGAATGCCACCGCCAACCAGCTCATCTAAGCCCGGGATTCCAGTAGCAATTTTTTTTGGCATTATGTCTCACCTAACGACTTTAGATAGCCCCATGTCAATATTTATACCTTATGCATATGGAACGCGTATCTGTAAGGTTCTGTAAACGCCTCACGAGTTAAAAAGTGGCGCGCATATAGAGGAACACACGTGATATAGTAACAAATTGTGACTACAAATCGTGAGTTTTGTTTTTAAGTCCCCAACAATACAAGTTTCTATGTCGGAGGAGTCAGATAATGAACAGTAGAATAGCTGTTCCCTCAAGGAGCAAAACAGCGTTGGATTTTGTTGAAGGAGACTTAGGGGTAGGCAGACATGCAGTCATCGAAGGAACAGGGACACCGCCTACACTGAAGGTTTCTGGCACAGTTTACTGTGAAGGAGACAACACCTTTGAGTGCAACCTCTCAGCAAACAACCTAGAAGCCGAAGATAACGTGACAGTCCATGGAGACTTGGAAATAGAAAAAAGTGTTGAAGTGGAAGATGGTCGCCTAGAAGTTTACGGGAAAATGACTGCAAAACGTGTAGGTGTAGCTGCGGCTCTGTATGTTACGAAGGATTTAGCGGTTGAGGAGGTTGATGTCTGTGGAAGCCTAAGAGTAGATGGAAAGGTGAAGGCTGAAGACATAGACGTGTGTGGGAGCTTTAAGGCTCAAGGAGAAGTAGAGGCGAAGGAAATAGATGTGGGAGGAAGTGTTTTGATCGAGTCTGAAGTTGACATCACAGAATTGGATGTAGGAGGCACGGCGAAAGTTGGAGGCGGGAAAATTCGCGAAGTAGAAGTGGGAGGAAGCTTCGAGGCGAAGGGTTCGCTAGAATTTGAACAAATCAACGTAGGCGGAGTCGTTCGACTGGCAGGCAAAAGTAAAGGTGGTGATGTAAATGTTGGAGGATCATTTAAAGTTGAAGGAGACTTGGAGTTCAAAGACATCGATGTGGGAGGCAAAGTAGAGATAACTGGTTCTGGCAAAGGCTGTGATATTGAAGTAGGAGGCAAAGTGAACGTTGGTAAGTCGCTAAAGCTTTCAGGAAATATTGAAGTAGGCGGAGAGGTCGAAGTTGGCGAGGACGTTTCAGCCAAAAACATCGAGGTAGGCGGGGTATTGCGCTCAAGGAAAACTACTGCAGAAGAGCGTGTAGAGGTTGGCGGTTCAATAATTACTGTGGAAGGCGTAACGGCGCATTTTGTTGAGATAGGAAGAAGAGGCAAAGTCCGTGGGCCTATAAAGGCAGATCAAGTCATTATTGGCAGAGATGCACATGCAGAGGACATTTACGGAAAGAAAGTTCTACTCAGAAGTGGAGCACACGCAGAAAACGTTTACGGTGAAGACATCACCATCGAATCCCACTGCCACATAAACGGAGACATGCAGTATACTGGAGAGTTGAGAATAGGCGATCACGTTTCGTTGGTTAAAGCACCGCAAAAAGTGGACAAGCTTCCCTTCTAAAGAGAACGAAACTATATTTTTTTGGGCATCACCAAGTCTGCTATGTCCACACTATGCTCATAAATCTGCCTCAAAAAAGAAGTCACTGCCAAAATATGTGGTACGACATCAAGCGACTGCGCTCTAGCAACCTTTTCAATATTTGTAAATATTCTTTCGACTTCGCCTCGCATATCCTTCACACTTTCTGCAAGGTCGATGTTGCCTGCAAAAAAAGCTTTCAAAGCGTTTTCGTGAGCTTCAAAACAAGCCGTGTGAAAGGTCACAAGTTCTTTTTTCAAGTCCTCAGCTAGTTTTACGCTTTTTAGTTCAACTGTTTTCAATGCTATGCGTACGCATTCGTCACCTATTGCCTCCACTAGACTTGCTGCTAGACGGTAATCCAGACATTCAATCGAAGGTACTCCCAGTTTCTCACTTAGACTTGGATTCTGAATTATTGTGCGCAAAATACGAACCAAAAGAAAATAAAGCCGGTTAACCTCGTCGTCACGGGCTATAACGCTCTTGGCTAAAGACATGTCTCCGTCCAAAAAGGCGTTAACCACATCACGATGCATACCAGCAGCAATCGCATAGCCTCGGCGAAGAATTTTCTCTGGTGGGAAGCCTGAAGGATCCAGCAAACACTGCAATACAATGTTTGAATAATCCTCCTCAACAATTTCCAATCCTATTAGATGGCTAACGGTCTTCTTAACAGCATCTCGCACCTCAAAGCTAATACGCTTCTTCGCCTCAACACGAATAATGTCAAAGCCAAGCAGATACTTCCCTACAATTTCACGGTTTAAATAACGCCCAGGCTTCAAAGTAATAATCCTAGCGGAAGGCTCGACACCATACTTAGGGTCGATAAGAAGCCTACCATCACTAGCTTCGCTAAGGGACACTACGGCTCCTCGTTTCAAACCATGGTGTTCAGCCCAAGCCTTTGGTATACAGACAAAAAATGTGCCCCCAGGGGTACGTTGAACCTTGCGCATTTCACTCATTCACATCACCATATAAACAGAGGAACTTATGGACATCCGGATACTAACACATCTAAACAGGACTCCCGTATATAAACTTAAAGCATAAGTGTTAAAATTGAAAAAAGAAGTTGTAATTGGTATAGACCTAGCGGGAAAACCAGAAAACCCTACAGGGTGCGCTCTGGGAAAACAAAGAGGTGAAAACAAACCTCATCTACACAGATAGAGAAATATTAGAAGGTATCACACGCAGTAAACCGGAAATTATAGCAATTGACGCTCCGTTCAACCTTCCAAAGAGCGGGATGCTTAGAAAAGCGGATAAAGAAATGATAAGAAAGGGATATCGGGTTTTTCCACCAAGCCTCCCAGCCATGAAAAGACTCACAGTGCGAACCATGACATTAAACAAGTTAATAGCAGAAAGTGGACACAAAACAATAGAAGTGCATCCTACATCAACACGCAAAGCCTTGAACATGCCATCAAAAGACTGGGGAAAAATTCAAACCATCTTAGAACGTATAGGTTTAGAAGGAGACCTCAAAGCACATGGTTTGACATCCCACGAAATTGATGCAGTTACCGCTGCTTTGACAGCGCATCTGCACATGCAAAACAAAACAGAAGCCTTAGGAGATGAGAGAGAAGGTTACATAATCGTTCCAAAAAAGCAAGATTGGAGAACTCTTCAAATATGAGTGAAACAGAAAAACTGCAAAAAGCGGTAAAATTTACAATCGCAGCAGGGTACCAGCTCAACAAAGAAGCGTTTGAATTCCTAAGCATGTTAGCTACAACAGAAGATCCAAAGGAAATCATACAGAAGGCTGTGCAAAAAATCGATGCCTTGAAGGAGAAACCGTTGTTCATTGACAGGAATTTTCTAGAGGAGCTCATGGGAAAGCCAAAGTCCACAAAAGAAGTTCTAATTCAGCCGTTAGAGGCACCACTCCAAACATCACCAGAACCGCAAATAACAGAAGGTAAAAGACCGTTCCACCCTTACGCAAAAGAAGTTGAAGCAAACATCAACGTAATTGAAGACCCAAGCAGCAAACTAAGCTCAAACGGAACAATCGAGGACTATTTGGAATATTTCCGAGACAGGTTCAAGCGAATGGAAAAGTTGTTGAGGCAAAGGATAGATGCCAGAAGCGCTGCATCTGTTATAGATGCTTTAAAGGCTCCGGCGAACACAAGGCTCAAAATAATCGGCATGATAACGGAGAAGAGACAATCAAAAAAGAAAATGTTTCTAACAGTTGAAGACTTACATGCAAATGCCACGGTGCTGGTGCCACAGAATGCTCCCCAGGGACTATTGAAAAAAGCGCGGTTGCTTCTGCTTGATCAAGTTGTCTGCCTAAGTGTCGTAAAAACAAGAAGTCGTCTCCTGGTTGCTGAAGACATAGTACTGCCGGAAATAGCCCAGAAGCCCAAACATAAGGCTCCAATTCCGGTTTACGCGGTGTTCACTTCAGATATGCATGTGGGCAGCACCAAATTTCAGAGAGAATCTTTCAACCGGTTCGTATTGTGGCTTAACGGCAAATATGGAAACGAAAGGATGAGGGAGATAGTAAGTCACGTAAAATATGTTTTAATAGCTGGCGACATTGTTGACGGAATAGGCATTTATCCCAACCAGATTAAGGAACTAGCAATCAAAGAAGTTTACGAACAATACAAGTTAGCTGCAAAGTTCATTGAACAAATCCCAGATTATGTAGAAGTAATAATTATACCTGGAAACCATGATGCCACAAGAAAGGCACTGCCCCAGCCAGCAATTTCAAACGAATTCCTAGAACCACTACAAGAATCAAGAAAAATTCGTTCCCTTGGAAACCCATGTTTCTTAAGCCTCCACGACGTAGAAGTACTACTATATCACGGACGTAGTCTAGATGACATTATTTCCACTGTTCCAGGCATGGCGTATAACCATCCGGAAAAGGCAATGACCTTACTATTGCAGAGTCGCCACTTGGCACCAGTATACGGTGGAAAAACGCTTCTATCACCTGAGAACAGAGACTTTCTAGTTATAGAGCGAATTCCAGACATTTTCCATGCTGGGCACATACACTTGTTAGGATACAGTAACTATCGAGGTGTTTTAGTTTTGAATTCAGGTGGATGGCAGGAACAAACAGACTACATGCGTAGGCTTGGGGTTGTTCCAACACCTGGAAAGGTTCCGGTTGTAAACCTGCAAACACTGGATGTTACAGTTGTTCCATTCAATTAGGATAGCCCACGCGCAATTAATCGTGCAACACGGATTGGTTCCGGAATTCTGCTGCAAACCGACAAGGCTCTAATGAAATCACTAGCCCATTCAACACGCACGCCTACAGTTTCAACATAGACCGGAGGTCCACCAGCAGAAACAACAACTTTGTGGTCTGCTCCCAATTTCTCGAACACGCCCCAACGGATCCGCCAATCTTCAAAATGTCGCTCAAGAGCCCCCTTTACAGCTTCATTGTTGGGTTTTGTCCTTGATACAACAATAATTGGTTTCCCGAATTCTTCATAAATAGCTGTTGGGTCGATGATGTTAAAGCCTGCAAAGGAAACGCCAGCAAGCATAACTACTTCGAATGTCCAGTCTCTCAGAATTTTGGTGAGTCTTTCAGTCGCATCCAAACCGTCAACAGTTATCCTCGTGGTTTTTACGCTTTCAACTTTCAGTCCTTTGAGCAGGACAACAGCAAGAAGAGCCTTTGGTGTTGTGCCCTTTTGGAAGGTCCCGTCTTCAACCCCTACCACGGGCGTGCTTTGAAAGGCATCTCGGTTCATGTTTGACCAAACGTCCAAGCCTGTTGTCATTGGCGAAAACTCCTCTAATAAGGGTGCGTGTCACCTCCAATCGAATTCTCTTCGTTCGCCCATATCTTCCCATGCTTACAACCTGTGCATTTAATAATCCTGTTGAGTCAAGCTCATTCACCAATGTACTCACACGTCGCTGCGTTAACGGCGTAACACCCAACTCTCCGCAAAGCTCTCCGTAAACTTCGTAGATTTCGCCAGTAATAGCACGGTGAACCTTTGCCTTCTTTAGGTGAAAAACGCTTAGAATAACAAGCTTCGAATGTAAAGTGAGGTCCATTAGGGCTTCAACAACCCGGTTGTGTTCAATGTTTCTTTCAGCCTTTCTAACATGTTCTTCTACAACAACGTTTGCGCCTTCCCGCTCTGCAACTTCGCCAGCAACACGCAGCAAATCCAAGGCTCGTCTAGCATCACCATGCTCGGCGGCAGCCAATGCAGCACAAAGGCTTAGGGCCCCGTCAGACAACGCATCGTCATGAAAAGCCATTCGTGCACGTTCAAAGAGAATGTTTCTCAATTCGCTGGCATCATAGGGCCTGAAAACAATTTCCTCTTCACTAAGTGAACTCAAAACACGTGGATCTAGAAACTCTTTCAGTCGCAGATCGTTAGATATACCAACAAGGGAAACCTTGCTGTCGCGCAACGTCTCATTTATCCGTGTGAGCTCGTAGAGGAGAATATCGCCGCGGGCTTTTATTAACGCATCAATTTCATCTAAAACAATTATGAAAATTATTTTCGAGGAGTCTAAGCCCGTTCTGAATCTGTCAAAAACTTCTCCAACAGACAAGCCGGTAAACGGAACAGACACACCTGTGCTCTGACCTAAACTCGCGAAAACACGATATTCTGTTCCTGCCAAACGACAATTAACATAAAAGAATTTGACCGGCGCGTTAAACTCTTTAGCTTTGGCACCTAAATGATTCAGCACATACTTTGTTACAGCTGTTTTACCTGTTCCTGTCTTCCCGTAAATGAAGATGTTTGAACTCCTTGCACCTTTCAACACAGGGGCCACTGTTTCCCCAAGACGCTTAATCTTTTCCTCACGATGAGGCAGCTTATCCGGCAAATAATCATGCCGGAGAACCTCGCGATCCTTGAAAATTTTCGCATTACTAATAAACTTCTCAAACACGTCATCAAGTATGTTAGTGTTGTTCATTAATGCCCTCCTTGTACTCCCATAGGTAATGCCTCAATTTCCAGTGGAGAAGATAAGCTCTCCCATACAGAAAACTGAATCAGCGACACAAAATTCCTAAAAGAAGAAAAACCGTAACATGAAAGACAGAGACCCCAGAGTTTCTGGTGGAAATCTCTAATAAACCATAAAGGATCTGTTGATTTCTTTGGTTGAAAGAAATATACTCTAACAGATAACCCAGTAAAATATATTATAATGATTATTATTCAATATTTTAGATATTTAGAAGAAATTCTTACCTAGAGTACATAATATGAGTGTGCGTTTGAGCTTCCAATGGAAACAGTGGGGTGCCGCTCTTTCACCTCACCACCTTTTACCCTTTACCAACTTATTTCCCACATTTTTCTTCCCCATTTTTTCGTGCAGTTTTGTTCTCATACCAGTTAAATAAATTGAACGGGATTATTTGGGTACCTGCTTTTGTCTATGTTTCATTAACATTTTGTGAATACCGTGTGAAGTTGATTTGGTGTTGTTTCTTTCTCATTTTCCTTTTTCAAAATATTGACTTTTTCTTGTTTCTTTTTTGTGAACAAGGCACCCCTACTCTTCTAGTGGAGATAACTGACTGGTGATTGTTTTGTCTGTGTTTGGTGTTTAGAGGAACTGTGAAACGTGTGACAATGAAAGCGGTGAGACTTTTCCTTCTTTTTCTTTTTCTGTTCTGAAACAACATTCTTTTCTGTTCTCCCCTTCACCATAACATCTATAACTTGTGAACTGTAAACTTGTGAAATACCTGCCCGGGTGTACACCATTAATGCCAGCGAGGAAGATGCGCATCGAACTATTCGATAGTGAAGGTAATAAATACACAATAGCCTTTGAAGGCCAAATAACCAGAGAGAAGGCTCTTCGCCTTCTAGATCTAGTGGAGTTGTTAGGTGGGATGCCCAGCGGTGGAACCAACCCTGGAATCAATGCCTCAAACACCGAGTTTTCAAAATATGACAAGCTCCGCATGATTATCCAAAAGCATTTTCCAATAGTCTGGTTCTCTTCGAAAGAGACTCAATATACCTATGAGCAACAGGTTAAAGAGCCGATAAGCCTCAGTACAATATCAACGTATCTTGCTAGGATGACAAATAAGGGGATACTTGTTAGGGCAGGAGCCTCTAACCGCCTGAGATACAGAACAGCCCCAAGTTTTCCACAAGCCACACTTGAACAGAAAATACCTTGATACGACGATCACCAAGTTTTTGATTAAACACAGTAGGAAAGAGGTCATCAACTGCGAGGTACACTTACTCAGGGAGACTCATGCAACTGTTGAAAACGGTTTCCACTTAGTTAACGAGAGCAGCTGTGAGAAATACCAATTGAGAGTGATTTCTTTAATGTCGACTGCCCAAGACTTATAGCATGTGAAATGCAGATTCACTTATTCATAAAAGATAGTAAGTAGTTGTACTCCCTTGAGTTGTGAAGGTGTATCGAAGGAGAAGATCCGGTGAGTGACAAAGTAAAAGAAAACTTGGTGGAGATGGAGAAGAAGCTAACAGAGTACATCAATAAAGGGCGGGTAATAGGATTTCGTGAGGTGAGAGACGAACCAGTAATGGCAGTTAAGCCTGATAAGTCTAAGATAAAGCCTTTGGCCAAGATTAAAAACTATGAAGGCAAATTCCTTGCCGTGGATTGTTCTACAAGAACGTTGAAAAGGGCAAACAACTGGGGCGTTTATCTAATGAGGGTAGCATATGCTTCAGTCAAAGGCAAAGAAGTAGACTGGGGCTATGAGGAAAGCATCACTAGTGTAGTTGGGGACCGCCACACACGTTATAGTTTCTTAAGGGACCGAAGGCTTCAACTGGAGAGCGAAATGGCTTTGAAAATCCTTAACGAAGTAGCTAAGAGTGACCTAGGCGGCACTAAGCTACTTCGTAGATTAAACAAGGGAGATTATATTCTTTTGGATGGAGCCAGCTTCTTCGGCGGAAAAAGGGGATTCTATTCCTCACTGTACGAAGTAGCTCTTCGTGAAAAGGTTAACCTTCTTACTATAAGTAAGCAATCTCCAATGCTTCATGATGAAAAGGGGCGAGATTTCATGGCTGCAACATGCATGCTTGCGCATTACCCAACATGGGTTTACCACCCAATTAGAAAAGCAAATAAAGATGAACATCTATACGGCGATGTATCTCTTGTGAAATTGTGTCAAGATAGTTTACGTGTTTTCCGTTGTGATATAATGGAATATTTAACTAACCACGAAGTATCTGCGCTACTTTCCCCACTTACGGTTATTTCGGAAGATCCGAGATGTCTTGGGTATCCAGTTACCCTTTGGCTTGCTCATGATTTCTCCTCTCCATCTGACTCAAAATTACTTCATTACCATGATCAAGTTGAGGAAAAGTTGGCTGACGCTGAGTTGTTAGATGTACTTCGCTTGGAAGAACTGTCGTGTAACTTCCCAGATGAGCTTCACGGAGTGAAACATCCTTTTAGATGGGAGCGGATTGCGCATGTCTGAACCCGTAGGATTTATACGCGAAGTGCGGGGAGACCAAATTTTCTTCTTTGTTGACGAAGGAGTTAATTTGTGCTTTGGACAGATCGTTCGGATAGACTCAGGGGACAAGAACTTTTATGCTCGTGTTGTGGACGCTAAGAGTTCGTCAACCCTAGATGTAAGCGAGCAGCTTCGTGAAGCAGAAGGGAAAGAGTCCTTTGGTCCATATTCTAGCTACAGACAAGTTGAGGCTGTCCTTTTTCTCGAAGAGAAAGACAGTAAAGTGCGTTCTCCAACATTCAATCCCAACTATAGAGATAGAATATACACGACTGGAAAAGAAGACTCTTCTGCCCTGAGACTTAAAGGAGACTTGGAGATAGGCCGCCTACGTTCCGGCGAACATCTGCTAGATTCTGTGGGCATAAGTTTCGAGGCTATACCCCTCATGATGGGCATGTTCGGGATGACTGGATCGGGGAAGACCAATACAGAACTTGTCCTAAACGCCCGCGTTATCGATCATAGCCCCAAAACTGTCGGTCTCATTTTCGACTTTGCTGGCCAATTATTGACAGGGAAGGGCATAGAACCGAAGAGGGGGCTACGAGATCACCCGCTGTTTCACACCAAAGTCCACTACTACTCAGCCAGAGAAGGCAAGCTATGTATAGGGTTGCACACCCTTCACCCTGGGAGATTGCGAACCATCTTCCCTGAAATAGGTAAGCCTCAAGTAAGAGTTGCCAGAAGATTGTATGAAAAACTGGGCAGTAGCTGGATAGAAGAATCGCTTGAAGCTTATGGGGCAGAAGGATATGTGGGAGTAGGCAAAACCATCAACTACAAAGCCAAAAGCGTAATTGAAGCTCTCATGAGTAAGCTTTCTGACCTTTCACCAACCCTCTTTCCCCCTTCTAACTATAACTTCATTGATGATGTTATCAAAAACGTGAGCACGGGAGTCACATGTCTCATTGATATTTCAGGTCTGAGTTCTGAGGAGCAACACAACATCACCTGCCTCACAGCATCCAATGTTGCTTATCATTACAAGCGGATGTGGGAAGATAATTTTGAGGAGTGGAAAAGAATCCCGACTCTCCTGATAACCCTTGAGGAGGCTCATGAATTCCTTGACCTTGAAGTACGTAAAACCATATTTTCTGACATCGCTCTAACATACCGAAAGTATCGTGTTGGGTTGAACGCTGTGACACCGCGGCCTTCAAGAATAAACCCTAACGTCTTCGCAGAGCTTTGGACCAAGGTTATTATGAAGACAGAGTTGCGCCGCGACAGGGACTACCTCACCCAGAACACGCCTTACCTTGAGTACAGCAACACGGAAATAAAAATGCTCGACGTTGGCGAGGCTCTACTAATATCCGAACCAAAAATCAGGTTTGCTGTGCCAATAAAGGTCACACATTACCCAGAATATTTAGATGAAAAAGGAAAAGAAGACTATGGGCTTCCTGAATCACAAAAGCTCTCAGACATGGAGAAACGCCTCAAAAAGCTAAGTGGGCAGGAATCAGTTTCCTTACAGTGACTATGTTGTTTCGCTTTGTGTCTTTTTCAGAAGTTTTTCCATCTCCTTCTTAATACGATACTTAAACGGAATTTTGCTCGTATCTCTTTCCAAATAACCTTCTTCGTAAAGCTTCTTCATCAACCTTGCCGTATGCTCCCTACTAAGACCAATTCTAACCTTAATCTCAGGCGCAGTCTTGGGACCTTCCATAGCCAACATTTCCAGCACGGATAATTCAGTTTCAGTCAACGGAGCCAAGGCACTCTCCCTCTTTATGGGTATCACCGCCTCAATCTTTGCCTCAGGAACGATCCTGAATTGCTTGCTCTGTTCCTCTATGTCGGAAATTTTTGCACTCAGTGCTTCTTGTGATTCGACAGCATCACAAACCTTCTTATCAATTACATTCAACCGTGATAATAGCTTCTCCCCGTCTTCTAATCCAACACCAATTTTAGGTTCCAAAGCCCGCAACTGTTTCTCCACTTCTTCTACCCTTCCCAGCGCCTTATCACTTGTCGCAGAAATGGCTTCAACCTTATATGCAACAACCTCCAGCCTTTCAGTTTCACGCTTAAGCTGTCTATTGAAGCTGAAAACAATGTCTTCAACAGCCTCCCTCGCCTTCTCATATTCCTTCTGAACTCTACGGAGTTGTCTGTAATATTCGACTGCGGCACCCACAGTCGCAGTGAGTAAGACTCCCACAAGGATTAGTAAGACATCGATCAAATGACATGTCTCCGTGATTCACATGTGATTAGGTGTGATTCAATCACGTTACATCACACATCACAGTTCTACCATGAAAGATTTAAGAGTTGTGGTGTTTTCCATGCTTCGAGGTGTTTCATGACGTCACACATCACAGTTTCAAGAGAATAAGAAGTCTTGGTCTAGGGGCGATACTTGTACTGTGTATGAAAACTTCGTTCTTAGGTTATTTTTGGATTTCCAGCCTTTCTATGCCATAAATTGATGCGCATCTTTTCTTGTTTTTGTGAAGTTGTTGTTCAGTTTTGTGTGATTTGTGATGTCACGTGACCCCTTCCAATGGATTCGAGAGCTGTTTTAGGCTTGTTTCAAGTTCGTCTCGTATTATTTCTATGACTTTTAGATGCTCATTTAGTCCTTCGCTTTTGTTTGGTATTTTTTTGTATGCTTCGATGTATTCTTGTAGTTTGTTTGCTATTTCTATATAGGAGTCTAAAGTTGTGCTTTCGAAAATTCCCAAATACCCTAAAAGCAACACCGTGTAGATTGCTTTCACTACATTTTCTTTTGCCTGTCTCAACGTTCTGTTAAAGGCTCCACGGCTTATTTTCGCCTTTATTAGCCTCAATCTGGCTTTTTCATCATATTTCAAGGTTTTCCCAGCAATATTGTCAGATAAAACGTCAATTAACAACGTTTCAAGCTGTATTTTCGTTAAATGACTGTTTCTCGCAAGTATTTTTACAATTGGGTCGTCTAGTGAACTCATCAGCCACGATTGGACCCTTTCTTTCAGCTTCAACATCTTTCTCTCCGTAAGTTATCTCTGACGAATACAATTTTGTATACGGGCTACTCTTTTAAGATTATTGCAATTTCAGGTTTGTTATTGCCTATTTACGAACGTAAACATTTTATGCTGAAGGAAACAATGAATACTGAGGAACATCTCTTGGCCACAAACTTTAAACCAGCAGAACGCCTAAAACGCATAAAGCCTTCTGGAATACGCCGCTTTTTCACGTTAGCCCAAGAAATACCGGACGCTATTAACTTGAGTGTAGGTGAACCAGATTTTACACCACCGAAGCATGCGTTGAATGCTGGGTGGCAAGCGGCAAAAGAAGGTAAGACGCATTACGCGCCGACCAATGGCATTCCTGAACTCCGAGAGACTTTGGCGCAGAAAGCACATCGTGATTATGGTCTCAACTATGACCCAAACTCTGAAATACTAATTACTGCTGGCGGAACCGAGGCAATCTTCTCGGCACTAACTAGTCTAGTAAATCCCGGTGATGAAGTGTTAGTCCCAAATCCAGGCTTTGTGTTATATGAACCCAGTGTTCTATTAGCAGGCGGTGTTCCCGTTTCTGTTCCGTTGTTAGAGGAAAATGATTTTAGGCTTTCAATTGACGATGTGATGTCACTTGTCACGGATAAATCACGTGTGATGATTCTTAATTATCCGAATAACCCTACTGGTGCGGTTCTTTCTTATGATGAGGTTGCTGCTTTGGCAAAGATTGCCGTGAAACGTGACTTGATTGTGATTTCGGATGAAGTTTACGAGAAGATACTTTATGACGATGCAAAACACTATTGTCTTGCGGCTTTTCCGGGAATGCGCGAACGTACACTTGTTGTCAATTCCTTTTCTAAAACTTATGCGATGACTGGTCTGCGGGTTGGATACGTTTATGGATCGAAGGAGCTTATTTCTTCTGTTTGGCTTGTGCATCAATATACGGTTGCTTGTGTAAACAGCCTAACACAACATGTTGCATTAGCGGCACTAAAAGGACCACAAGATTTTGTTAAGGGCATGGTTCGAGAATTTGACAAGAGACGGCATTTAGTTTATCAAAGACTCAACGAGGTTGAGGGTTTTGATTGCACGCTTCCAAAAGGTGCTTTCTACGTTTTCCCAAATATAAAAGACTTCGGCAAGTCATCAGAAGAATTTGCAGAATTTCTGGCACGAAAGGCACATGTCACAACGGTTCCTGGTTCCGCTTTCGGCAGTTACGGTGAAGGCTATATTAGAGTTTCTTATGCCACCGCGTATGAAAAATTGGAGAGAGCTCTAGATCGCATAGAAAAGGCGGTTAAACAGATTAAGTAGAGGCTCGTCAGAATAGCACTGTGGTTTTGAGCACTAAATTGCAGCAGAACACGTGTGGAGCAAACATTATGTAAATACTAGGGATAGTTGACTTGGTATATTTTGCCTTTGCCGTTGTCGTAAAGTTTGGTAAAGTGTCTTGGATGCAGTGTATCATCGAATAGAAGACGTAGCAGCGTCACTTCAGAACCAAGTTCTGTAGGCTGATAAGTGTCACCGCTCACAGTTAAGTAATCGGTTGCGTTGTAACCTGCGATTTTAGCAATCCACGGAAACTTCTGTAAGTCGTCTGGTGTGAAAACCAGCACGTATGATACATCGTAGTTTTCCATGATTGACAAGGATTGCTCTTCTGTCAGTATGAATATCCTTGCTAGATCGTGAATCTTTTCGGAGGAACCTCATGTTCCAAAAAGTTGTGCTTCTAAGTTATGTATTGGGTCTCTGCTTGATCCAATAGTGTACCATATGTCTCTTGACGGGTACGCTTTTATTACCTCCCTATGACTCCATTCTCTAACTGCTCTACCATAGTCCCACCAGCAGAGCACTACAGAACCCGGAGATGTAAGGTTCTCGAGCTGTGCGAAAGCCTCCGGCATACCTTCTTGCTGGGAGAAGTACACGAGAACAGCGTCCTCTCTTTTCCCAAAGTCTAGTCTTAGAGCCAGTAACAATATTAAAGAAGCCAGAATGATAATGCTAATTATGGCGACAAACAGCTTGCTACACCAGAACTTTATCTTCATAAATAAGGCACCTCCCTTCAAAAGGGAAGAAAGAAGCTCTTCACTCTTTCATCATAATTTTTCTGCATTTTCTTTCAGTTCACTGAAAAATTCCGGACGCAAATCTTTCAATGTTGGAACAAACGTCTCAATAGGTCTTATGTCCGCGTAATTAACCTCGCCCATCACCAAGTCTTCTTCATTATATTTTGCCTTCACAAGAACCTTCCCGTTAGGTCCAACAAGTCGACTTCCTCCCCAAAACTGCAATCCATCTTCCACGCCCGTAAGGTTCACGTAAGCTAGAAAAACCGTGTTTTCGATTGCTCTTGCAGCCGTTAATATTTCAAAAAATGTTCGCCTGACGGCTGGTGAAGCGGAAATGCAGATTATTAATTGTGCTCCCTTTAAGCGTGTTAGCCGGCTCACTTCTGGGAAGAAGACATCATAACATATGATTAAGCCTATTTTCCCAAATTCCGTTTCAAATACTGGTGTCTGATATCCCGGACGGAAATACCTTTTCTCTTCGAAAACGCTGTGGGTTGGAAGGTACATTTTTCGGTATCTCCCGATAAAGCCGTCTGGACCTATGAGAACCGCTGTGTTATGAATTGTTGCTTGTGTTTTTTCACTAAGTTCCGGCATACCAAACACTATATGTGTCTCCGTTTTTCTTGCCAATTTTTCTAAAACGTTTGTTGATGAGCCAGGTATGGTTTCTGCCAGTTCGTAGATTTGGTCTCTCACTGTGTAGCCTGTTAATGAAAGTTCCGGGAAAATAACAAGCTCTGCGCCCTGTTTTTTCGCCTTTGTCACATTGTCTTCGATTTTCCTTACGTTTTCTGCTTTGTCTCCTCGCTTGCAACTTATCTGTGCAAGGGCTATTTTGAATTTTTCTTTCATGTGAATCCCTCTTTAGTATTTAATGGGTGAAATATGAAAGCCTAAAATCAGCTCCTACTGTTCGATATTGAATTTTTGTTGTCAGTGGCATTCTTCTCTTATGTTCCATATATAGCCACCTACATTTTATTTTGTCCACTAACTCCTTCCTCACGCGTAATTGTTGAGCGATTTCTTCTGCCTTCATGAAACGTTCCAACCCGTAGAGGATGAGGTCAAGAGTGTCATATTTTATTCCCAGTTCTTCTTCTGCAAGTTGTCCGGGCCATAACGCTGGTGTTGCTGGTTTTGTTACTATTTCCTTTGGTACACCTATGTGTTGCGCTAATTTTCGAACCTGCGTCTTGTACAAGTCCATTACTGGTGATATGTCTGCTGCAACGTCTCCCCATTTTGTGAAGTATCCAGTCATTGTTTCCGATTTGTCTGAGCTTCCACAAACGAGCATGTCAAGCCTGTTGGCATAATAGTACCAGTATATCATTCTTGTTCGTGCTTTTATGTTGCCTTTACAGAGTTTATCTACTGTTTCAAAAATGGGTATTGAATTGTAAAAAACCTTTAGAGTTGGTGTGATGTCAATCATCTCGGTTTTTAGCCCGAATTTTTCAGCAACAAGCTTTGCATGCTCAATGTCTTGTGTGTTATATGTTTCTTGCTCTGGCAACAAAAGTCCTAAAACCTTGTTTCCACCTATGGCTAACGCAGAAAGCGCTGCAGTTACACTGCTATCAATTCCACCTGACAACCCTAAAACTATGCCTTTTGCCTCGGATTTTTCCACATAATCTTTTATGAAACGCCTTATTTTCGTCTCCACTTCCAAACAGTCTAAATCCAGAACGGATGGTGTCAGTTTCAAACGTTGCGCCCTCCATTGTTTATGAATATTGGGCAAGTATTTAAGGACAAATATAAATACTGAGAACGTATGAGTTTTAAGAATGTAGAAGGATCAGAGTATGGGACGAAGACGGAGAAAAGTTGTCCGCATCCCAAAGAAACGTTTACCAAAATTCTTCTCTTGCCCCAGATGTGGAAAGAAAATGGTTAGAGTAGAACTCTTTCGCGACGAAGGTCGAGCCGTCATAAGCTGCGGCAACTGTGGTGCAAAAGAGGAGTTTCAAATTAATCCTGTGCAACGCGAGATTGATGTTTACTGCATGTTCACAGACAAAGCTTACGGAAGCTCAAGGAAGACACCCACACCAGAAGTCAAAGAGGTCAGTTAGGTTGGTGTCTACATGGTAGGCCCCATCGAAAAGTATTTGATTGAAAAAATCGAGGCTGAAGGGGCAATCCACATAACTCTTGTAGACCCTGAAAAAGTAACACCTCCACAAGCTTCGAGAATTGCTCGTAAAGCAAAGTCAAGTGGAACCTCCGCCATAATGATAGGTGGCTCAACGTTCGCCTCAACAAGCCATCTTGACAACGTGATTAGAGCTGTCAAACACACCGTGAAGATTCCTGTAATTCTTTTCCCTAACAACGTGACAGCTATAAGCCGTCGTGCTGACGCCATATGGTTTATGTCTCTATTGAACTCCGTTGACCCCTACTTCCTGATAGGGGCGCAAGTTCTAGGAGCCCCTCTTGTCAAAAAATATCGTTTAGAACCAATTCCTCTTGGATACATTATTGTCGGTGACGGCGGCACTGCAGGTATTGTGGGCAAAGCAATTCCGGTTCCATATAATAAACCTGAACTCGCTGCGGCTCACGCTTTGGCAGGTGAATATCTGGGTATGCGTTTCATATACTTGGAGGCTGGTTCCGGTGCCAAGAAGCCTGTTCCTCCGGGGATGATTCGTGCGGTCAAACGTTACATAGATGTTCCTTTGATTGTTGGCGGAGGCATCAAGTCTAGAAGGCAAGCTTTGGTTGCAGCTTCCGCTGGCGCAGACATAATTATTACTGGAAACATTGTGGAAAACACCGAAGTCAAAAGTAAGGTTTCTGAGATTATCGAGGGTATAAGAAGCCGTAGGGCGTAAACCCCTTTGACAGCCTTTGAAAACTATTTTAACGCCTTAAAGAAAGTTCTGGGAAATGAAGCTATTTATGATGTCTGGCCAGATTTTGAACCACAATATGATGAGCATGAGTATGCGTGGACTACGTTAAGGGGCTTAGGCGAAGTTCTAATACTAAATTGTGGCGTTTGTGACGGGCCTTCTGATTTGAGGCATGTGCGTTGCAAGGAATGTGTTGAAAAAAGAAGCAAAATAGCGAAGGAAGCCTATCAAAAGGCAACTGGTCGCCCAAAAGAAAAGTGGTCTACCCTATTTTTGTGTCGAATTCACACGGAATAAAGTCTTCAGCAGCAATAGCTTTTGATTTGTTCATGTCAGAAAACCAAAATAAACTACGACAGATACAAGAGGTTGCGGAGGCACAGCTTGAACAGCCAAATGAGCGAAGCGTACCAGAAATATCTACAAAGCCTAGAAACCCGACTCGAGCAACTATACACCATATGCAGAAAAGCTAGAGAAAAAGGACTTGACCCTGCCCTCAAACCTGAATGTGAAATCGCCAAAGATTTAGCTGATCTTGTAGAGGGGCTTGTGGGACCGAAGGGAGTTGCCGAAAGCATCAGAGAATTGAGCACTAAGTTGCCGAGGGAAGAATTAGCCTTCAAAATCGCCGAGGAAATCGTTTATGGCAAGTTCGGACATATGGAGCCTGAGGCTGCAGCTGAAAAAGCCATACGAACTGCGTTGGCGATTCTCACGGAAGGACTCACTGCAGCGCCTTTACAAGGAGTGGCAAAGGTGAAAATCAAAACAAACAGTGACCGAACAAAATATCTTGCTATATATTTTGCAGGACCAATACGTTCTGCTGGTGGAACAGATCAAGCCTTGACGTTGGTGGTTGGGGATTTTGTGCGTAGGTTGCTTGGACTTGACCGCTACAAGCCTACGGAAGAAGAAATCGCCCGGTTCATCGAGGAGATAAGGCTTTATGAACGTTCTGTTAACCGCTTCCAATATCATGTTTCGGATGAGGAATTGCGAAGGCCGCTTCAGTGGCTGCCAGTGGAAGTAACAGGTACGGAATCTAATCCCATCGAAG
>Ga0209636_10002170_pt1 | contig 19927 bp, 17 predicted proteins | sample DeeMarSWOR152_54_FD_187464 | JGI IMG/M metagenome (GOLD analysis project Ga0209636, IMG submission 187464) | Marine sediment microbial communities from White Oak River estuary, North Carolina - WOR-1-52-54 (SPAdes) (version 2) | ecosystem: Environmental > Aquatic > Marine > Intertidal zone >...
CTTTTCCTAAAATCTTTATAGTGCCAGCTGTTGGTTCTCTTATAGATTCAATCATTTCAACAGTAGTAGTTTTTCCAGCACCATTGGGTCCCAAAAAGGCAAATATTTCTCCTTTCTTTATACCAAATGAAATATCATTAACTGCAATCAAATCTCCATACACCTTCTTGAGATGAGAAACTTCTATAGCAAGATCTTCTTTAGGTTCTAAACTAGAAAATATAACTCTTCCTTTTGAACCACAATATGGGCAATAAACTGTTTTAGGTTCTCCAGGATTTCCAGAGTGGGTTACTATTTTTTGGCATGAAGGGCACTTAAATCTCTGCTTAATCATACATCATCTCTTTCTTGGAAATAAATAACTTAAATAGTATAAAAATTATGATATTTAGATTTTATGTATTCATAATAATTTTTTCTCTTTCAAATTCATTTTGTCATCAAATATATACTGGATAGGAATTCCTGTAGGGATCTCAACGTTTGGTATGTCTTCTTTTGAAATTTTTTCGACATACATTGTTATGGAACGTTGGCTATTTCCGTGGGCAACAACAAGTACAGTTTTTCCCTCTTTTAAATCCTTCAAAATATATTTCTTAAAATAGGGAATAGTACGCTCTGACGTCCCCTTTAAACTCTCACCACCTGGAGGTTTTATATCGAAGCTCCTTCTCCACAGATGAACTTGTTCTTTGCCATATTTTTCCATTGTTTTTGCTTTGTTTAATCCTTGAAGATTTCCATAATATCGTTCAGCCAGATCTACAGTTTGATAGATAGGTATTTCTAGACTTCTATCGCCTGTATGATGTTCCCAGTCACGTATTCGTTTTTCTTCATGGTATATAATTGGTGTCCTTTTGCTGTTTGATTCCAACAGTATGTAGTGCAGGGTTTGTATTGCCCTTAGCATATGTGATACGTATATTGTGTCAAATTCAATATCTTTCAATTTCTTTCCAGATGATATAGCCTCATCAATACCTTTTGTTGAGAGAGGAACATCTACCCAACCTGTGAAACGATTCTCTAAATTCCATTGCGATTGTCCATGTCTCACCATTATCAACTTAGACAGAATATCAACTCCCTTATACGTCATACAAATGATAGTATTTATCTTTTAGATATTTAACAAAAACTTTCGAATTCAGCCCTTCGCCACAGATGTTTTTTATTATCTCTTCTGCGGTATTCTTGCGACCATGTTTGTGAACATTTTCACGAAGCCAATTTAATATATTTTTAAAATTTCCATTCTCTATTTCCTGTGCTATATTGGGTTTTTCATGTGAGATTTTTTTAAATAATTGGGATGCATAGATTGTCCCTATTGCATAAGTGGGAAAATATCCAAAATCGCCTGTACTCCAATGCATATCTTGTAGTACTCCTTCTCTATCATTCTTTGGGACAATTTCGAGCATTTCCTTCATCTTTTCATTCCAAAGTCTCGGCAATTCTGATACTTTAATTTGTTCACCGATAAGTTCTAATTCAAGCTCGAATCTTAAAATTACATGTAGACAATATGTTAATTCGTCAGCTTCAACTCTAATAAAGGATGGTCTAACTTGATTTATATATTTGAGCCAGGTTTTACTATCCATATCTTTTAATTGTTCTGGAAATGTTTTTTGAAAAATTGGATATATAAAGTTCCAAAAATTTCCGCTTCTAGCAATTATGTTTTCCCAAAAACGCGACTGAGATTCATGCAGTCCTATTGACGGTGCATCAGAGATAACTGTGTCTTTAAATTTACCTTTGGGCAATCCTAATTCATACAATGCATGACCTGCTTCATGGACTGTGGAGAAGAATGAAAAGAGTGGGTCTTTGCGTTCATAATTTGTTGTGAATCTAATATCATCATATCCGATAGAGATGGTAAAGGGATGAGTGGAAACGTCAATTCGTGATCTGTCGTTGGGGAGATTTAATTGTTTAATAATAAAACTGCAAATTTCCTTTTGCTTCCCAACATCAAATTTTTTATCAAACTTTTTTTGTTTTCTATAGACATTGCTTGAGGTGATCTTTTGCAGAATTTCACTAAGTTGTGTTTTAAGGTAACCAAACTCATTCCTTAATTTTTCAACGGTCATGCCCTCCTCGTATCCATCCAGAAGACTGTTGTAAGGATGACCTGGCAGATCAATATAACCACAATATTCTTTTTCGAGTTCTATTATTTTTTCAAGGTGTGAAGAAAACAAAGAAAACTTGGCCTTTTCCCTTGCTTTTTCCCAAGCTGTATAGGCAAGGGTTGTTGTTTTTGACATTTTTTCTACAAATTCAGGTGGTATCTTACGCGCTTTTTCTATATCTTTTTTCAATCTTGCAACAACTATCTTATCCTTTTCTTCAAGTTTTTCAAAATTTTGTAAATCGGTGAGTTTATTCACATGATTAAATAATTCATCAGAAATGAACTTTTCATGAGCTAGACGTGAAATTAGAGAAAGTTGATTGGAGCGTTCTATGTTTCCTCTGCTTGGCATATAAGTTTTTTGATCCCATCCTAAGAGGGCTGCTATACCTCCAAAGTTAGATAGTTCTCTTTGAATCTTGTATATAAATTCCAATGAATCCTTCATTTTTTCTGCCTCACAATATTTCTATTCCAACAGGACAATGATCTGAGCCCATGACCTCCTGCATGATAAACGATTTTTTTATATGAGGTACGAATTCTTTGTTTACAAAAAAGTAGTCAATCCTCCAGCCTACGTTTCTATCTCTGGCTCTTGATTTTAAGTCCCACCAGGTATATTGGTTAGGTTCCTTATTGAAATGTCTGAACGTATCCACATAGCCATGGTCAATAAAAGTATCTATCCATGCCCGCTCAATTGGCAAAAAGCCAGAAATATTTTCGTTTTCTTTGGGTCTTGCCAGATCTATTTCTTTATGAGCAGTATTGAAATCGCCACATACAACAATATTTTTTCCTTTAACTTTTAAATTGTCAGCATAAGCTAGAAATATATCGTAGAAGTCAAGTTTGAAATCTAATCGCTCTTGATTTTTTTTACCATTAGGAAAATAGATGTTAAACAATGTAAACATCGGAAATTCAGTAATAAGAATTCTTCCTTCTTTGTCAAACTTTTCAATGCCAAATCCTGTTTTCACGTCAACCGGTTTTTCTTTAGTAAATGTAGCTACACCGCTGTAACCCTTTCTTTCTGCGGAACTCCAAAAGATAAGATATCCTGGAGTGTTTCTAAGATGTGGAGGCGCTTGTTCTGGTTGGGCTTTTATTTCTTGTAAACAGAGAATATCAGGTGCCTCTTTCTTAAACCAATCAAACAACCCTTTTTTTTCAGCTGCCCGAATACCATTGATGTTCCAAGATAATAGCTTCATATCCTCCACCAACATTTTCAAACTTTACTCTATTTGGAAATAGTGGTTATTTGTTAAAGTCATTTAAATCATTGTTTTTTCAGGCATAACTTTAACCAATAAAAACCTAACTTGAGTGATAAAACATGCTAAATATTGTATCAGATAAAAATGGTTTTTTCAGCTCATCTGTAGGAATAGTCTTAGAATAGGAAACGCCCGTGGAAACCGTTCCAAAAATCTTTGAAATAACGAAGTATAAGAAAACGGCATCTCCACTTCTAGGTATCCCCACCCACTCTCTGCATCATGAATATCTTTGGCTTTTGCACTAATCGTATAAATCCCTTGTTCTTCAAACGTATGACTCACAGTGACTTCTTCACCAGAAGGATAGGGGCCAATCCATTCTTCTATATAGCCATCGTCCCAATCAATGTAATATCGGACATCATCATCTTCAGGATCAATTGAAACAAATGTATATTCATATACGGCCCCTGCTGTTCCACTTATTGGGCCATCAATATCTGGTTTTTCTGGTGGGTCATTCAGTATTTCTATTACTGCCCACGTAATGTCAGTACTAACATTTTCTGCACTATCAGTAACAGTAAAGGTAACAGTGTAGTTACCGATATTTGTATACGTGTGTCTGGGATTTTGTTCCTCGGATTCGTTACCATCTCCAAAGTCCCAGTGGTATGTGTACGGTGGTATTCCGCCAAAAACAGTACCAGTAAACTGGATCTCCTTATCAATATCACCATAATACGGTCCATTGGCATCCGCAATTAGTTCGCCTCTTCCAAACGCATAAAGATAACTATACCAGAATCCATTTTGTTCATTCTCCCAGGTAGAACCTACATAGATCGTCCCATCCTTACCAATAATTGGGGATGATTGAGCATGGACCCCAGCTATCTTTTTTCGCCATTTTTCTGTTCCATTTGGATTAACTGCTACAAGGTGTTTTCCCGCGCTAACATAAATCGCCCCATCTGCTGAAATCGTAGGTGAAGTATGACCAGTACTTCCTCCTAAGTCTAGACTCCACTTAACTGTTCCATTAGGGTAAATAGCACGAAGATTATTACCACCAATGTAAATCGTTCCATCAACGTCTATGGCAGCACTTCCACAACCTGTACCGCCACCGATCCGCCATTTCATAGTACTATTTGGATACAATGCGTAAAGATACCCGTCAAATGAATCGAAGTATATTGTTCCATCTTCTGCAATGGATGGATGTGATTTTACCCAATCTTCTGTTTTGAACCGCCATCTCATCGAACCATTAGGGTATAATGCGTATAAATATGTGTCACCTGAGCCAATATAAATTGTGCCGTCATCACCTATAGCAGGATCTGAAACAATTATATGGCCCGTAGTATAATGCCATTTTTCCGTCCCGTTTGGGTTAACAGCGAAAATTTTTTTATTTGAACATCCAAAATAGATGGTTCCATCATCATCAATAGCTGGAGAAGACGAGATTGAATCATCAGCATCAAATCTCCATTTTCTTGTGCCGTTAGGAAAAAGGGCATGTAAATAATTATCATATGATGTTACGTAGATTGTTCCATCCTCTGCAATTGCTGGAGTAGACCAAATCATCAATCCTACCGGATAACTCCATTGTTTTGTCCCATTCGGAGACAAGGCATACAATTGACAATCTGTACCCATGGTTCCAAAGTAGATGGTACCGTTGTTACCGATGATGGCAGAACTCTCCATACTGCCATCCCATTCACTTCGAAATTTCCATATTACAGCTCCAGGATTATCTGCAGTACTATATGGACTCTGACTGGTATGGTGAAGATCATGGCATTTCATTGGCCATGCAGAATCCATCAACCCACCATCCATTGTTTGCTGTGGGTCTTCTGCTTTCTCTGTTTTAAATGACAGTCCTATAAATGAAGATGACAATAGTAAGAGAATAATCATTATTGGAATAATGGGTTTTTTCAAGTTTTCCTCCCTACAGATAATTCTATAGACACGCATAATATATAAATTTTACTAGCTTCGTTTATTTCTGTCAATTTCTTCCAAAAAATTTTTATCCAACAACTCATTAAAGAATTTAACTAACAGAAATATAAGTGGTTTAGGAGGAGTTTATATGTCTGAAAAAATTTGCAGTATTTGTCACAATACTTTTCATCTGCATGAGCATCAGAAAGGATTGGTATTTGAAGACAGACTTTTTGTCTGTGAAGAATGTAGCATTAACAGATCTGATATAATGGAATGGTCGAAAAGTGTTATGCAACAGCCTGAAAGTGGCATGCCAATTGCACTTTGGTTAATTCACGAACAAAATAAAAATAAGCCAATGTTTTCAAAACAAAGGTAACCTTAAGCCATTATTCTGATGCAATAAATTCTTGGACATAATGATTTATATAAAATAAAAAATTATTTATAATAATTAAAACCAAACAATATCAAAATCCTTTTTTATAGCTAGGTTTATGTGGGGACAGAATGTTTATTATAAAACTTGGTGGAAGCGTCATTACAGACAAATCAAAAAAATACTTTTTTAAACAAAATGTAATGGACAGATTATCTACAGAAATAAAAAGAGCAAATAAGAAAATAATTTTAGTTCATGGAGCAGGATCATTTGGCCATATATCAGCAAAAGAGTACAATTTAAATCAGGGATATAAAAATGATAAACAGCTTCTGGGATTTGCTCTTACACATGCCACAGTTCAGAAATTAAACTCACTTGTTCTTAACTCTTTACATGAAAAAGATATAGCAGCTGTTTCAATTCCTCCACATGCAATATTAACCCTTAATGATCATAAACTATCCAAAATGAACTACAATATATTCAAAGATTATCTAGACAAAGGATTTACCCCAGTAACTTTTGGCGATGTTGTATTAGATATGAAACTTGGTTTTTCAATCTGTTCAGGCGACCTTCTTGTACAAAAATTGGCAGAGTATTTCAAACCAGAAAAAGTAATATTTTCATTAGATGAAGATGGTCTCTATACTTCAAATCCAAAGATAGATAAAAAAGCAGAATTCATACAACAAGCGACATTCGAGGAGCTTGAAAAATTTACTACCCCTTTAAATAAACATGCTGATGTTACTAGAGGGATGGGAGGAAAGATTGAAACAATAAAAAGCATTGCGAAATCGGGTAATGACACTTATTTATTTAATGGCAATAAAGATAATAGATTATACGATATATTGGTTGGAAACGATACAAAACATACACTTATCCATGGTGAGAAAATATGAATGTAACTGAAGAGCGGAAACGCGAACATGTGCAAATAGCCTTAGATGAAAATGTTGCAGCTCATCACAATTTCTGGGACGATGTTACACTTGTTCATAATGCACTTCCAGAGGTTAACGAGCATGATATCGATTTATCAATCGAATTATTTGGAAAGAAACTCAATGCACCTCTAGTCATTTCTGGCATAACTGGAGGGTATGCTGGTGGAAAAAAAATAAATTCAAATCTCGCTGCAGCAGCAGAAAAATTTCAGATTGCTATGGGTGTAGGTTCACAAAGATCTGCTCTCGAAAATTCCAAATTGAAAGATACATATGGTGTTATTAATGACTATAATATCCCATTAAAAATCGCGAATATCGGTGCATCACAGATTGTTCTTTGGGATAAGAAAAAGGTTTTGGAGAACGCTGAAAAAATAGTAGAAATGATAGATGCCGATATCCTAGCAGTTTGCCTTAACTTTTTACAAGAGATTGTTCAACCAGAAGGCGAGGCACATGCAAAGGGTTGCTTGGAAACAATCGACATGCTTGCTCGGGAATTCGGAAGACCTATCCTGGTAAAGGAAAGTGGGGCTGGCATTTCATTTAAAGTTGCGGAATCCCTGAAGAAAACGAAAATTGCAGGTATCGATGTTGGAGGAGCAGGAGGTACATCTTTCTCAGCTGTCGAATATTACCGTGCAAAGATAAAAGATGATAAACACAATATGAGGGGCGGCGAAACTTTCTGGGACTGGGGAATACCTACACCGATATCGATTTTAAAAGTCGGAAAGGCTATAAACTGGGAGTTACCGATTATTGCAACTGGTGGGATTCGAAATGGATTGGATGCAGCAAAAGCATTGGTATTAGGTGCTAATGCTGCAGGTATGGCTCATTCACTTCTCAAACCTGCAACTGTAAATGAACAATCTACTATTTTTGAAATCGATGTTATTATTAAAGAACTTAGAACAGCTTTATTTTTAGTGGGAGCTGAAAAAGTTGAACAAATTACAAATGCAGAAGTAAGATTTTCCAATAGTCTAAAAATGTGGGAATAACCAATGGATTTACAAGATGAAATCAAAAAAAGAACAGATTCGTTTAACATATATTGGCAACGATATTTAGCAGAAGGTGAACCAGCCGCCCTTTTTAATGCAGCAAGACACCTTCCTTTTGGAGGTGGCAAGAAACTGAGACCATTTCTTTCTATGTTGGCATGTGAAAGTGTTTTTGGCAACGCTCAAAAAGTAATGCCATTTGCAGCAGCTTTGGAATTGATGCACAATTTTACATTAGTACATGATGATATCATGGATAATTCAAAGTTAAGAAGAAACATTCCTACTGTCCACATCAAATTTGGTGAACCCACAGCAATACTAGCCGGAGATTTTCTTTTTGCGAAATCATTTGAGGCCATGCACGATCTTTCTATGGATTTATCTATTTTTAAAGAATTGAATCACGGCCTTGTTGAATGTATTTTAGATATTTGCATGGGGCAACAGCTTGACATTGAATTTGAAAAAAGAAAAATAATCACAGAAGAAGAATATCTCGAAATGATTAGAAAAAAGACTGCAGTATTGTTTCGACTTGCCGCCAGAGGAGGAACGATCATAGGTGGTGGCAATCAAGATGAAATCAATGCATTAACAGACTATGGACTTTTCCTAGGCTTATCTTTCCAGATATGGGATGATTATCTAGATATGAGTAGCGATGAAATAACATTAGGAAAGGATATTGGAAATGATATTAGAAATGGTAAGAAAACACTAATTGCAGTTCATTCTTTACAAAATGCAACTACGGAAAACAAGAAATTACTCGATGCAGGTTTTGGTAATAGAAACGCCTCAGATGACGACGTTAAAAGAGTTTTTACACTCTTTAATGAAATGGGATCCATTGATTATGCAAGAAACACTGCGCTAAACTATAGTAAAAAAGCAAAAGATTCATTAGAGACTCTTAAAGAAACTGAAGCCAAGGAACTTTTAAAGAGGTTAGCAGATTATTCAATAAGAAGAGAAAAATAGTATGACAGTGGAGAAGATACGAAAAATTGCAAGAAAATACGCTCTTCAAAATGCAATTCAGTTTGATGGAAAAGCCGAGGATAAAGCTGTTATTGGAAAAGTTATTGCAGCCGTAAAACAAGACAAAATCTCAGCGAAGGAAATTATCCCGATAGTTCATTCTGTTGTCAAGCAAGTTAATAGTATTTCATTAAATGAGCAAATATCAGAACTTAAAAAAATCGCCCCAGAACTACTTCACAAAGAAAAGAAAGAACGTGATTTTTCATTACCTCCATTACCACTTGCTGAAAAAGGCAAAGTTGTTACGCGTTTTCCGCCAGAACCCAATGGGTATTTGCATATTGGCCATGCAAAAGCTGCAATTATTGATAGTGAATATGCCAGATTATACGATGGTAGGTTTATCCTTAGATTTGATGATACAAATCCAGAAAATGCAGAACTTGAGTTTTACGATGCACAGAAAGAAGATTTACATTGGTTGAACATTGATTGGGATGAAGAATACAATACATCAGATAATCTAAAGAAACATTATAAATTTGCAGAGCAATTAATTGAACAAGGGAACGCATATATTTGTAGATGCCCTCCTGAGGAGATTAAAGCAGGTCGCTTTCATTCAAAAGCATGCAGTTGCAGGGATAGATCTTGTGGTGAATCTTTAGACCTTTGGAGAGGATTAATATCTTCTGGAGAATCTGAAGGTGCTATACTTAGGTTGGTCGGAGAAATGGGAAGCGACAATACTGCAATGCGTGATCCAACTTTGTTTCGTGTAATTGACTCTGAACATCCACTTCAGGGAAAAAAATATCGTGTTTGGCCGACATATGATTTTGCAGGGGCCGTAGAGGATAGTATTAGTGGCGTTACCCATCCATTCAGAACCAAAGAATATGAACTTCGTGATCCTGTATATTTTCGTATTCTTTCTTTGCTAAATCTAAGAAAACCCAATCTCATGGAGTTCTCCAGACTCTCCATTGAAGGAATGCCTGTCTCAAAGAGAAAAATTAAACCTCTAATAGAGAAAGGACTTGTCAAAGGATATGATGATGTAAGATTACCGACGCTTCGCGGATTGAAAAGAAGAGGAATCGTTCCTGAAGCCATAAAACAGTTCGTATTCTCTCAGGGCATATCTAAGGTTGAATCATCTGTAGATTTCAGTATTGTTGAGGCAATTAATCGAAAAATACTAGATCCAAAAGCAAAACGATACTTTTTCGTTTCCAATCCAATAAAATTGATTGTGGAAGATGCTCCTAAGAAAAAAATCAAACTTAAGTTTCATCCAAAACTCGAGCTCGGTGAGCGTACAATTGAGACAAAGTCTACATTTTTTGTTCAAAAGGAAGATATGCAGGAACTGAAAGTCGGCGATATTTTTAGATTGAAAGGACTCTATAATGTAAAAATTAAAGACATCAGGGACATCATTCATGGTACCTATGCGGGCGAAGAATTAGTAGCTGACCTAGCTAAAATTCAGTGGACAACAGATGATTACATCAATGTAAAGCTCATAGTTCCAGGACTTATTTTTGAAAGAGATAGATATAATCCTGAAAGTTTGACAGAATTAGATGGATATGCAGAAAAGGCGGTTTCAGATTTACAGAGTGGAGAAATAATTCAGTTTGAACGGATTGGTTTTGCACGGATAGAAAAACAAAATAGTAACATAATAGGCTTTTTTTCTCATAAGTAAACTATTTAAGCATTTTTTCATTTATATTTGTTATAGGGATGCAAAAAACAGGATGGGATAATCAATGCGATTTCCACATAAATTAGCTTTATTGTTAATTTTGTCAATATTTGCTATAGCGAATAATGTAACAGCTTCGTCTTTTCTTAGGCCTGAAACTGGAACAATGATTACAGTGACAGTAGTTATAGCATTTATCGCCTTTCTTCTTGCGTTTTTTTTCCTGAGAGGTGGAGTGAAATATGTTACCCCTGAAAATGTTCTTGATACAGAGATACGTAAAAACCTCTATGAATACATCGATGAATTTCCTGGATCTCATCTCAGAGAGATTGCACGAGAGCTTGATTTAAAACCTAGTAATGCTGCGTGGCATCTCCGTAAGTTGGAACAAACAAATCTAGTTAGAAGTAGAACTATTGGGGGAAAAAGAGTTTACTATCTTGTTGAAGGTGGTCTGGAATCAAGGAAGCGAGCTATAGCTGAATCAATACTTAGAAACAAAAACGCTTGTGAAATAATGAGATACTTGGAGAAGCATCCCGGTAAGCATCTACTCGAAATTGCACATGCTCTTGAACTTAATCATCACGTTGTTAAATGGCATATTAAAAAAATGCTGATGGCAGAATTGATAGAAGGAGATACGAGCAACTCCGCCTATCCAGTTTATTATCCAACAGAAATTGGTATCGAAGCATTAGAAAACTTCAGCGAGTTTATTAAAAAACCTGTTGCAGCATCTTAGATCCTACCAACGTCAACTACTTCTACGTTGTCTACCTTTTCAATTTTAGAAAGAATTTCTACTACAGGATCCAATCCACCCTCTTCATCAGGCACAGCGACTGTTACATCTACACCTTTTAGACCGAATGCAATGTTTTTAACTTCGATTTTTCCAAGTTTTACTGGATTTTTTATGACGTTTTTCACCTTATCTATGATTTTTTGTATTTCATCATCGCTTAATACTTCGTCTGGCATCATTCTAATAAGTGCAATTACTTCCCCCATGTATTTACCTCCTACGGTCCTTTAAATCCACATTTTTTGCATGAATACTCTACGCTTTGCTCTCTACAGCTGACGCATCTACCAATAATTTCATTGCACATAGGGCAGTGAAAAGTTGTAGATCCTTGTTCAAGCAGTCCTTTTCCGCACGTTGAACATTTATCTGCTTTTTTCATAGAGTGTGCTGAATAACATAACTGTTTTTAAATGTGACGTCCCCATATCCTTTAAAAATCCTTTATTTTTGTTTCTTAATTGAATCTAACGAAAATGATGCTACAGATTTGAATATTCTATACTGGAATATTGCTCCAGCTATGAGATTCATGTGATAAGTTATAAATCTAAATAATATGATAAAAACACCTAAAATGTGAGTATAAGACGATCCAATTATCACACTATAAAATGCTGCAACACCGCCTTCTGTAATACCTGCACTGCCTGGCGTCGTAGGCATCATAACGATTATTATCAACAATACCTGAGCAGCATAAGACTCTATAAAAAAAGGTTCTAAACCAAGTCCTAACAGAATCATAGATGGCATCATAAATCCTGTTGACCAGAATATTACAGTGAGAATTCCTGCCTTTATGAATGCATTTTTCCCCTCACCAAGAAAAAAAACCATGCTATTATGGAAGTTATCAACTTCAGAATTAATTTTATTTATAATGCCGCTCTCAGCTTTTTCTCTTTTCTTAGAAAACCTGCTTAATTTTTTATTTAAATAAAACAAAAAAGATTTGGTACTTTCTGGATTTTTTATAGCATACGCAAATATTATTATTGCTATTATGAAAACAACTATCCCTATAGTTAGCCCAGTGTTAATGAAGCCTATGTTAATACGATCCTTAAAAACAAATAACGCAAATGGAACGCATAACAGCAGAAATATCGCATCAAGTAAACGCTCACCAAGTACTGAAGCGGTTGCTCCTCCAAGACTTAAACCATCTTTGTTTAAAAGATGGATTCTCACTGGTTCACCCCCAGCCATTGATGGAGTTATACCAGCTAAAAAAAGATTTGCAATAACAATTTTAGTCGACTCCCATAAACTTATATTGACATTCTTATCGATGGCATTACTTAATACTCTAAGACGAGCACCCCATAAAACCCAGTAAAGAATATTTAATAAAACTGCAACAGCAAAAAATTCATAACGAATTGATATTGTTGATATGTATTCGAATGTTTTTGCATCTATTGTAAGAAATAGGATAAGAACAATGATAGCGATGCTTATTGTAAGGGCTATCACAATAGGAATCTTCATCGTCTTTGGTTTTTTTCCTTTCTTAGGCACAAGGGTGTTATTTTGGGAATGATTTATGTTACTTGTGGTTTAAATAATTAGAATGAAAAATAAAAAACCTTATGTGCTATAAGATATTACCGAGCGAAAGGAACATATGAAGAAATTACCTCTATCAAAATACCTCACTACGATGGGTTATGCCCTTTCAAACTACTCAGCAAGAGATAGCATTTATCCATTTTATGCTTCTTATAAAGTTACCCATAAGTGTAGCCTTAGATGTAAATTCTGTAATGTATGGATGGAAAAAACCCCAGATCTTTCTAAGGAAGATGTTTTCAAAGTTCTAGACAACATCGCAAACTCTAGTATCGTCGTTCTGAGTCTTGAAGGTGGTGATCCTTTAGTAAGAAAAGATTTAGAAGAAATCTTGCAGTATGCTCATAAAAAACCGTTCTATCTATTTTTTACAACAAATGGGAATCTAATAGACAAGAGACCAATGAAAGAATATTGTGAACATATTGATTACCTTCACATTAGCATCGATGAAGGTCATGAAAACTTAGAATTCTTTGACAGGCTAAAAGAATTTCAAAGCTTTGGTCCAGAAATATGTATTCAAATAGTTGTTACAAAAGATACTTTATCTACTTTAGAGGAAAAAGTAAGAAGAATACATGAAGTTGGAGCAAGAACAGTAGTTATGCCCGCATGTCATTTAGATGGAACAGATGATTACTATCCTGATACTGAAAAATTTCGTGATGAAATACTCAGACTAAAGAAGAAATATGAAAATACCATTACAACACCAAAAGGGTTTTTAGACAATATAAACAAGCCGCATGGCTGCTCAACATCATCTATCATAATAGATTCCGACGGTGGACTGTTCTATCCTTGTAGAACGGTTGGTAAGCAATTATACAATTTCACGGAAGGATCATTTATAGAATTTTTAAAGACCAAAGAGGCAAAACAGGCAAGGAAAGATATGAAAAATTGTAAAAGGAGCTGCGGCTGGTATCAATATTTCGCAACAGATGTTTTTGCATCTCCATTTTCAATATTTAGTTCATTGAAACCCTACTTAGCCAAATAAACCTTATTTTTAAGATAGTAAAAATTAATTATCGAACATTTGATTATGGGGATAATTTGGGAAATTGGTTTCTATGAAAATTCTATTTGCAACCGAATCATACTATCCAAACATTGACGGCGGTGCGATTGCTCAACGACGTCTTGTACACGAGCTTGCAAAAAAAGCTCACGAGGTTGGGGTAATTGCACCTGGTTTATCTTATAAAAAAAGCATTGAGCAGGACAATGGATCAACAATATTTAGAGCTAGAGGATTAGTATTACCATTTTATATGAACAATTCCTATCGTTTCTCTCCTTTTCCTCTGTTTCAAGTTAAAAAAATTATTAAAGATTTTAAACCTGATGTTGTTGATGTTTGCTCACCTTATCCGATCGGCATTAGCACTATAATATGTGCAAGAAAGTACAAAATTCCAATTGTCGGCTCTATACATATTTTGCCAGAGAATATGCTCTCCCCATTTATGAACTATAAACATTATGAGACAATAAGGAAGTATTCGTGGTCTTATCTTGTTTATTTTTTTAATTTGGTAAATTGGGCCACCATCCCTACGCAATCTGGGGCAGATATGTATATAAAAAGAGGGCTAAAAACAAAAATCACCCCTATTTCAAATGGAGTCGATACCGAGGTTTTTAATACTAATAATGACGGCAACTATCTAAGAAAACGATTCAATGTACCGAAAAAAAACATAGTTTTATACACAGGCAGAATAAATCAAGAAAAAAATCTAGATGTACTTATTAACGCTATTCCACATGTATTGAAAAAGATTGATGCCCACTTTCTATTCTGTGGCTCAGGTGGTAGTTATAAACGACAAATGATAGATTTGGCCGAAAGCTTGGGTATTTCAAAACATACAACATTTATAAATTTCTTAGACTGGAAGGACTATCCAAATATATATTCGCTTGCTGATTTGTTTGTAATGCCTGCAGAAGCTGAACTACAAAGTATTGTTACAATGGAAGCGATTTCTTCAGGACTTCCGGTTGTTTTAGTAAACAAAGGAGCATTGCCTGAACTTGCTAATTCAGGAAATGGTTATCTATTTGAACCAAAAAATAGTAAGCAAATGGCTAGTCATATGATAAAAATACTTTCAGATAAAAAATTGCAAAAAGATATGAAAGCCAAAAGTTTGGAACTCGCTAAAAAACATTCAATGAGCTCGATCTGCTCTCAATATGAAAACGTATATGAGAATCTTTTAGACGAATATAAGAATTGATTAGAACGTATATATGTAAATTTCTACGTTTCACTGTTTTCGTTTTAGTCTGATACAGATTTCCAATTAATACTGTAAACCTCTGCCCAATGCGTTTCTTCAAAATCATCATTTACGGTTGCATTTCGATAAACAAGATCGAACGGATCCCTTTGAAACTTTAAATAAGATTCATTTGTCATATAAATACTAAACATCACATCAACGTTAACTGATGTATCACGCATCACATCATCAATCAAAATGTGGGTAACACGGCTATGATTCTCTTCATAATCAAGATCAATACGGCACTCTTCCCAAGTTTTAGACCACCACGTCTCGTTGGTAAATTCATATGTAGAATTAAATCCTTCAGCCCACAATAATTTCGATAACCTTAGATCCGTTGCAAATACAGTATTATTAGAATCTATATTTTCTTTAATCCAACCAATAGTATTGACAGTCGGTTCAGATATACTCTCATCCATCCATTCTAGAGAATTATAAACTGGATAAACCGCCACAGCATTTGAAAAAACAATACAACTTACGACTATTACAAATAATACTTTTATATATGGGATGGAAAAACGTTTTTTTAATAAGAAAACACGAGATGCATCCTTTTCTTTAAAAAGATAAATAATTCCAACTGCTACAACGAAACTCATTGGAACTATAAAGTATTCAACGTGACGATCAGGATATAGTGTTGCATTGTTAGTTAGAAGCGAATATACAAATGAGCCTAAAGTTGCACAAAGCCACGCCTGGATAAACCAACGATTCTTAATGTAGCGTAAATATTCCAAACCCATGAACGCAAAGCCAATGAAAAAGACAATTGGAAGAGAATAAACAATGGATAATGGCTTCATTCTAATACCGCTGACAGGAAAATTTACAAACAGAAAAACGAATTCTATACACAAAAGAATCAGAACAGAAGCGAAGAAGTATATTAAAGCTCTTTTCCGAATTTTAGATGAATCAAATGTGACCAATTTTTTTAAGAAAGATATCCATGATGGTTTGTATTTTTGAATGGCATAAACACCAAGCAGAGTAGCATACACGAAAACATAAAAGAGAATAATGACTTGATATGGTTGAATCGCCATTCCATCTCTTACAAATCTATCAAAAACAGGAGTGGCAATAAAAATCCAGTAGCTAAATATCATGGCAGAGCTCACAGTGAAATACATGATATCTTTACTCATTTTATTCAAACTAGTATTTACACTTTTAAATACAAGAATCGAAAAGAGAATAATCAAAAAGAAATAAGTTGTAAGATGATGTGACATAATCAAAAGCAGAGTGGAAATCATCAAAAATATTAGATATTTATTATCCTTAGTGTATTTTAGGTATAAATAAAGTGAGAGTATCATAAAAAAATGCCCGATTGTTAAAGGTGCGGCATGACTTGTTTGATAGGCGTGGAGAGGTATTACAGCCAAGAACGCAGATGACAATAATGCAATATTTCGTTTTTTTGTTAGCTCATATATAATAAAATAAAAGACCAATATTGCGAGTCCGCCAAAAATCGGAGCAATCTTTGGCATAACCCACATCAAGTCCATCCCAGTAAGCCAATGACCCAGAGCAGATATTATATATAAAACAGGGAAATAATTATATGAGCCCCCCCAACCATCATAAGTACCATATATCTGCTGGTTATCAATAAAACGCGAAGTAAGGCCATAGTAAATCCCAAAATCTGCACCCCAAGCAGAATTCATCCAGGCAGGAATTGACCGTATGACTATAGCAGCACCCGTTATTACAATTAACCAAAAAAACCAATTTCTTGCAAGTTGATTTAGTGTTGGAAGCCTGTTTATCCTCATCCTCTCACTGCACAAATTAAACGAGTATATTATTTACCCTAATACAACAATCCTATTTGAATGGTTTGGATTTTGTTGAATTTATTACATTTATTACGTTTTCAACTGTCTTATCAACATCACAGTTCATGTTTATTCCAGACATTTTTCTAGCGATTTCTACATCTCTTTTAAGATTTATCATTGCCTGATTTACTGAATAAAAGGTACCTTTTTTATTATGATAGACTGCGAGATATTCCTGCTCTATCTGACCTGGTGTAGGAATGAGCAAAGCTTTTGCATTGATCACTCCCAAATCCATTATTGTAGAATATCCAGAACGAGAAATAACGATTTTTGCCCGATTTAAAAGCTCTTCCCTTTTCTCTTTTGTAAGAAATGAATAAGTAGTAATTTTTTCTTTTTTTATCTTAGAATCCCTCTCTGTTTTTCCTAAAGTTACTACTACATTTCCATCCAACTCATGAGACTGCGATACTAATTTTTCTTCTAGGAAGCTTCTCTGAGGCTCAGGTCCAGATATAGATATCAGATAATCAATATCTTTCTTGATCTTTATTTTTTTAAAATCAGAGAGAATGCCCACATAGTGAATTCTTTCTTCATTGATTCTTCTTAAATTATGTGATAAATCTCCGGACAAATTATTATCTTTGTAATCTGGTACTATAACGCCAGCGAATCTTTTAAAGAAGAAAAGATTGAAAAGTTCACTGCCAGATTCTATCATCTTTATTCTAAGAGGATTCATAATTCGCATTTGATGAGATATAAAAAATGAAGGAATTTTTTTACTATACATGTCATAACGAGCATCAGAGATAATCAAATCATATTTTTTTTCTTTTAATATTTTTGAAAGTTTAATCAAACCTGATTCAATTTTCTTGATAAATAAAGGCCAATAAATAACACTCTTTGCCATGAATTGTCTAGAGTTTTCCGATAATAACATGGGGTAGTCAGGAATATCTGCATAGCTTGCATTTTCTCCCAACTCCTTTTTTAAAAGTTCCAGTGATCTCCCATTGGAAATTATTTTCAAATTGTTGTTTTCATCGATCAGCTTTCTTATTATTGGTAAAGATCTAGTTGCATGTCCAAGCCCCCATGAACAGACTCCATATATAATCTCCATCTAAAGGCTGTATTTGACAAGACATTAAATAAGTAACTGGATAACATCTTTTTATATACGAAATTCTATTTGCAAAGGATTTAATGAACTTCAAACAAAAATTATTAAACATAGCTCAGAAGAATAATAGTCTGCTTTGCGTAGGATTAGATATAGACCAAGAGAAGTTGCCTAAGTTTTTATTTAAGTCTAGCAGCAATCCATTTTTGACTTTCAACAAATCGATCATAGATGCTACAAAAGATCTTGTTTGTGCATATAAATTAAACATGGCTTTTTACGAAGTTTTTGGAAAAGAGTACTTTGATTTATTGGAAAAAACAGTCGGTTATATACCAAAAGACATCGTCGTTATTTTAGATGGCAAACGAAATGATATCGGCAATACTGCACGTAAGTATGCCCAAACACTATTTGACACGTTGAAGGCAGATGCAGTGACAGTCAATCCATATTTAGGCAAAGACGGGATTACCCCATTCTTAGAATATAAAGACAAGTGTAGCTTCATTCTTTGTAGAACTTCCAACAATTCAGCCGTTGATTTTCAAGATCTTCAAATATCGTCGATACCCCTTTATCAAATAGTTGCTAAAAAGATTAAAGATTGGAATGTAAATGATAATTGCGGGGCTGTTGTAGGCGCGACTTATCCCGACGAATTAAAAAATATTCGCAAGATTCTTGGGGAGGACATCCCATTGCTCATTCCCGGAATAGGCAAACAAGGTGGAGACGTTAAAAAGACAATAATACATGGAACAAACAATAAAGGTGAAATGGCAATTATCAATTCTTCTCGCGGAATAATCTTTGCTGGAAATGACGAAAACTTTGCAGAAGTATCGAGGCTTGCTGCATTGTCTCTTCGTGACGAAATTAACAAATATCGTTAGAAAATTGGCGAAACATTAATTAACAACGTTTATCCTTATTTTTATTGCCTTGATTCGAAGAGCTCCATGATTCGTGATTGGAGAAGCAAGGTCAAGGTAACAATTGATATCGATTAGGGTCCCTCTTCGATCGAATAGACGAAACGTCAAGATGTGAAAAAGAGGATAACCTCGATATCAAATATATGTCGCGATATAAGTTGCGGATTTAATCCTCTGCTGCTCAATAGGATTTTACTGTGACTACGCCCAACGGCCTTTGTGTTGTTGGGTGACAGCGACAAAAAATTATGTTTTTTGCAATAAAACGCAATTATGAAAGTACTTTATTACAAATATCATACATACTTTTGCATTTATTGTGCTATTAATGCACATTATGAGTGACATGTGTGGCAATGTAACATATTCTTTGTTTTTTAGATACCATTATATTCTAATAATTTATACCCCTAAACAGTCAGTCTGAGAAGTAGTTTCTTACAGAGCAATCTGATATTGAAACTATCGGATCAAAATTTGTGAGTGAGACGGGAGGTCATTAGTAAAAAACCTCTAAATTTAGCAATAAAAATTCGAAAAATTTATACCCATGAATAGGTTCTACTGCTATCGGGTTGCATCACTGAAGCGAAAAATTCACAGTAGAGTACAATAAAGTAAAAAGGAGAGACATTAGTAGCGAAGCTACCATATGTCTCACTACAAAGACAATATAGTAAGGTGAGGAAACAGAACAATGAAAGTTGCAATGCTTGGTTGGGAGTATCCGCCGTTTAAGGTGGGAGGCTTGGGCACCCATTGTTATGGGCTTACTCGTAGCCTTGCTGACAAAAATGTATCAGTAGATTTTTATATGCCAAAAACCAAGCATAGCATTGGCAGTGATAGGGAAAATTTAATAATAAAGGAGGTTGGAGAGACAGAAATTTTTCCTTATGATCGCCCTGATGTAAAGGAATTAGCTGGTCGATTTTTTGAGAGCGTTTACCAAT
>Ga0209636_10002171_pt1 | contig 19919 bp, 17 predicted proteins | sample DeeMarSWOR152_54_FD_187464 | JGI IMG/M metagenome (GOLD analysis project Ga0209636, IMG submission 187464) | Marine sediment microbial communities from White Oak River estuary, North Carolina - WOR-1-52-54 (SPAdes) (version 2) | ecosystem: Environmental > Aquatic > Marine > Intertidal zone >...
GAGGTGTTGTTTGTAATGTAACTCTTGAATTCCTCCTTCAATCTCGTCTTTCCAATACCCATCTGACCACTAATGATACAGAATTGTCTCTTACCCTCCTCTGCAGCATGAGCAATCTCTATCAATGTATTCAACTCTTCATCACGACCACAAAAAGGAACATGGGCAGCAGCAGTGATTTTTGGTGCCTTTTTTAAGTCTTTCATTAAGTAGACGTCAACTACAGCAGTTTTTCCTTTCACATGGCGCTCGCCAACGTGTTCAACATCAACATATTCTGCTATCCTCGTGTAAGTATTCTCACTCATTAAGATCTCATCAGGGGGACATATTTCAGATAAACGAGCTGCAATATTTACGGTGTCACCGATAACGGTAAGAAGAGGATAATCTTGTATTATATACCCGAAAAATGCACGACCAGTGTTTATGCCAACGGTAACACAGATATCTTGTAAGAATCCTCCATCATCTTTCCTTTGGTCCCACCAATTTTTTATCTGCCATGCGCAGCGAACGACCCTTAGTGGGTCATCCTTATGGGCTTTTGGTGCGCCAAAAACGCCTAATACTCTATTGTCGGGAATGATTCGATTTGTAGTACCATCGAATTTCTTAATAATCTCCTCAACTTCAGTCATACATTCACGTAAATTCATAATAACTGATTCATCAACTTTTTGATCCATCAATTTTTCAAAACCGGTAAAATCAACGAAAAAGACTGACAATATACGCAATTCTCCGCCCCAGAATTTCAGACGTTCAGATTCCAACGCAGAGAATTCCCGGGATTCATCCGCAATGTGTGAACCGCAATGAGGGCAAAACGCCGCTTTTTCAGTAATATTCTGATAATTGCAATATGGACACGCTATCATGCTACCACCCAAAAAAGATATAAATAATTATAGACACATTAAATAAATTGTCAAGATTTAAGATATTTTAATATTGATTTCTTCGCACATTTTTACTATAATCACTTGATGAGAGACAATATCAAGAGTTACTCACTTGGCGTAATGACGGATCGTATGATGAATCGGGATGTGGAACAGTATCGTGCTGAACAGATTTTCAAATGGATATGGCAGAAGAACGCAAAAGATTTTTCTGTAATGACCAATCTCTCTAAAGAATTCAGAAGCGAACTTTCTCAAGAATTCATTATTGCAGGGGTGAATACAGAAAACCTGCTCATGGCTCAGGATGGATCGAGAAAATACTCGCTCAAGACAGAAGATGATGAAACAATCGAAGCCGTCTTTATTCCAGAAGGAAAAAGGAAAACGGTCTGCGTTTCGACGCAGATCGGCTGTCCCCTGGGGTGTCAATTCTGTGCAACGGGATTGATGGGTCTGAAGAGAAATTTGAAGGCGTATGAGATTGCTGACGAAATACGGATTATTCAAGAAGATATCGGTGACAAAGTCACCAATATTGTCTTTATGGGAATGGGTGAACCTCTGTTGAATCTAAAGGAAGTGATGGGGGCAATTGAAATCATTCGCTCACCTATGGCTCTCAGTGTCAGTCAGCGACACACAACAATATCGACGATTGGATTGATTTCTGGCCTAGAAAAGCTACTCGCATCATCCCTCAAGGCGAAGCTGGCAATATCGCTGAATTTCGCTGATGAGGAAATGAGAAATGAGATGATGCCCGCTACCAGAAAAAATCCCCTACGGCAAATCATAGGGCTTGCCAGAGAGTATTCGCTCAAGAAGAATATGGTGACCTTTGAGTATGTATTGATAGATAAAATTAATGACCGTATCGTAGATGCACGGCAGCTATTACGCTTACTCAGAGGTATACCTTCAAAGATAAATCTCATTCCCTATAATCCTCACCCACTGTTACCCTTCAAGCGTCCGTCTGATAAAAAGATTCAGTGTTTCTATGATCATCTTTTAACATCACCCCATACCATAACCTTAAGAAAATCAAAGGGACTAGAGATTTTAGCAGCCTGTGGTCAGCTTGCTGTTATCGGAAGAAAAAAATGAAAGCATTCACTCGCGCACATCTCTATGTTTCAGGAACTGTTCAGGGTGTCTTTTTCAGGGCACACACGAGAGATGTGGCACGGAGTTTCAATCTTACTGGGCAGGTGCGCAATCTACGTGACGGAAGGGTCGAAGTCATCGCTGAAGGTCCAAAAAATGACATCGAAAAGCTTATCGAGTGGTGCCACGATGGACCATCTGGAGCACGGGTCGATCATGTTGAGATTCACTGGGATGATGCTACAGGTGAATTTAAGAATTTTGAAGTATCATATTAGCGAGTCATAAATCTATTATAAAATGTAATATGCTTCTCGGCGATGGCCTCCCAACTGTATTCTTTCTGAATGGTTGAACGACCCGCTTCTCCGAGTCGACGCGCAAGACTTGGGTCATTTAAGATCATCATCAGGGCATCAGCAAATTCGCTTTCATTTCGTGGATCTATTAATATACCATTCTTTCCAGATGAAATAACCGTTCTGATACCACCATATTTAGAAGCGACGACCGGAACAGCACAGGCCAGTGCCTCGAGAACAGTCATGCCAAATGGTTCAAAGATTGATGGTAATGCAAATAGCCGTGCCCGCTGATATAAGATGACAAGATTCTCGTCCGGTACATACCCAATAATGTGTACGCGGTCCTGCATTTTCCTTTCTTTCACAATCTTCTTCATTGTCATGAGAACCTCTTGCTCGCGCTGCTCTGGCTCAGGCGAACCACCGCCGATCACGAGATGAATATCAGCTATGGCTTTTCTCACAATATCAAACGCATAGAGTAAAAGATCATGTCCTTTATTGGCATCGATGCGGCTGAGACAAAAGATGTAGTTCCGTGGCATGTTTACCGTAGTCGCCTGACCACGAGGCTCGAGCGGACAGAAGGTATGAACGTCTACACCTGGCGAGATGACCACGACATTGTCTGAGGCGAATCCATAAAGTCTCTCAATCTTTTCCTTCTGTAGTGTAGTGGTAGCACTCTGTGCTACTACCGATCTAAAAATGCGAAGCTCTTCAGCTATTCGGTGTTTAAACTTATATTTTTTTTCCATCTCCTCAGGATCACCACCCATCTTTTCGCGCTTCCATGCACCTATGGAGTGGGCAGTAAAGAAAGGAGGCTTACTCAATGCCTCTGCAACAACAAGCATTACAATACCCGCATCAACATAGTGTCCATGAAAAAGGTCATAGTCGAGGTTATTTTCCCGTATGAATTGTATCATGTTTTGAGCGAGTTCTGGCAAAACTTCATAAAGGTCCTCTTTAGGGATGAACTTCTCCGGTCCAGCCGGTATCCTGACAACCCTCACATCAGGATAATCAGGAACAGGGTCAACCTGTTGCTTTGAGAAATCAAACCATCGCGTGTAGATATCAACCTTGATACCACGCTTGGACAAAGCCTTAGCCAACTGAAGCACATAGATAACCTGACCACCGGTATCGGTCTTGCCCAGTTGTGGGATAGGATCGAAGTAACCATGCGTACTCAGCATGCAGATGGATTTAATTACGCTCATGCTGTTTCCTTCCACTGTCCACCGCTTCATAGGTGCGTGTGATAATGATGTCAGCATACGCCTTGTGTCCTGCTATGATATTGTGTTCAATCTCTAATATCTGTTCAAGATACAGGTCCTGTTCTTCTCGAGCACGCTCCTTACGCCTCTCACGTGTGTCAACATAGGTTCGGTCGATAAAGACATGTTGGTGCACGTTTTTCAAGAGTGTGGTGTAAGTACCTTCAACAATCACGACCTTTATCCCCTCAAGGTTCACGGTATCGTGGGTGATGCGGTCCTCATCAAAGATGACGAGAGGTTTCTTAATCTTGTTCCTTCCCTTCAGAATTTCATTAAGATTATCATCAAGAACATCGAGCCTGACCTCAGAGATACCGACATGACCGATGTCTCTTCTCCGCATCTTGGCATTCGTCTTTGGAGGATAAACAAAATAATCATCTTGCTGTAGGATGATACTGCTTGTGTGCATCTTTTTCGAAAGCAGTTGCACAAGTACTGCAGCAATCTCTGACTTGCCGCTACCCGATTCTCCGGCAATGGTGACAATAAACGAGTTCTGAGCCTCTGTGATGCATGGAGAGAGCAAGCGTAACAGATTACGCGCTGCCCTTCTATGTTCATCGCGTATAATGAGTTTATCGCCTTTCATGATTTCTGATCCCAGCACCGTACTTCTGAAAATCGAAAAATATCCTGAAGTCTTGTTTTGCTACCACACGCCGGTCGTCAGATATTCATGCATCGACCGTGCTGCTACCCTTCCATCACCCATTGCCAGAATCACTGTAGCACCACCACGTACTACATCACCTCCGGCCCAGCACCCTTTCTTCGATGTCTTTCCTGTTTTTGGGTCGACCTCGATATTGCCCCACTTACCGATTTTTAAACCGGGCGTGGTCTGCGGAATGAGTGGGTTTGGGCTCTGCCCAATCGCACAGACGACCGTATCTACTGGCGTGATGAAATTTGAACCCTCAATAGGTACGGGCCTTCGCCTGCCTGATGCATCAGGTTCACCCAGTTTCATTCTGATACATTCCATCTCCTTCACCCAGTCTTTTTCATCACCAATATATTTCACCGGCAAGGTTAGGATATCAAAAATAATACCTTCTTCTTCTGCATGGTGGATCTCCTCTATTCGTGCCGGCATCTCCTTCAGTGAACGGCGATAAACGATATGGACCTCATGCGCGCCGAGGCGGAGTGCAGTTCGTGCACAATCCATTGCAACATTACCGCCACCAATTACCGCAACGTTCTTTCCACGGACAATGGGCGTATCATATTCGGGAAAGAGATACGCCTTCATGAGATTTGAGCGAGTGAGGTATTCATTTGCCGAATAGACACCGTTGAGATTTTCTCCAGGAATATTCATGAACCACGGCAGCCCAGCACCAGTACCAATATACAAGGCATCATATTCTTTGAGGAGTTGATCAATCGTTGCTGTCTTGCCGACAATAAAATCAAGCACCAATTTTACGCCGCATTGTAGCAAATAATCAACCTCCCGATACACAATTGCCTTGGGGAGCCTGAATTCTGGTATTCCATACACCAAGACACCGCCGGGTCTATGCAGCGCCTCGAATATTGTTACCCCATGTCCCAACATAACGAGATCTCCTGCAACAGTCAGTCCACCAGGACCAGCGCCGATAATCGCAACCTTTTTTTCCGTAGATTGAGGGATCTTCGGAATAAGAAATTCACCCTGTCCGCGCTCCCAGTCAGCTGCAAAACGCTCCAACCGACCAATCGCAACCGGCTCGTACTTCTTTGAAAGTACACACAGCTTTTCACACTGGTCTTCCTGAGGACACACCCTGCCGCATACTGCAGGCAGCACATTCTTTTCTTTCAGTCGGTCAATTGCTGCCCGGAAATTTCCTTCAGCTATGAATTTGATGAATCCAGGAATGTCGATTTCTACAGGACAACCCTGTATACAGGTTGGTTTCTTACATTGTAGACAGCGAAGCGCCTCCTGCGTTGCCTCTTGTTGATTGTAGCCATAGGGAACCTCGTCATAGTTTTTGGCACGCTCTTTCGGCGGTTGTTCTCTCATCGGCGTCTTTTTCGGAACGATCTTAGCCATAACGCTCACACTCGTAGAAACTCAGCGAATATATCTCTGCATTTATATATGTCTTACGTCGTGCAATGAGGTTTTCCCAGTCAACCTGATGACCATCAAATTCCGGTCCATCAACGCATCCAAACTTTATTTCTCCACCTACAATGACCCTGCAAACACCACACATTCCAGTGGCATCAACCATGATAGGATTCAACCCAACAATGGTCTTCACACCCAGTGGTCTTGTCGTTTCGCTCGCCAGATAGGTAAGGTAGGTGCACCCCTGAACATATAACAAATCAACACTATTTTTCTTGAGATAATCAACCAAAAAATCACTGATATGCCCTTTAAATCCCTTTGTTCCATCACGGGTGATTTCATAGAACTCATCACTGTATCTGCTCAATCTTTCCTGCCAATATAAGAGAAATGCACTCCGTGCCTCAACCATGGTGACGACATGATTCTTATTTTCCTTGAACATACGAATCACAGGATAAAGCGCACCAATGCCATAGCATCCACCAATACAGACAATCTTTTTCTCACTCACACGCTCAGTTGGCTTGCCCAAGGGCCCGGCCAAAGTAGCTACTTCATCCCCTGCCTCTAATGATGCAAGCTTCCGCGTTGATGTACCTACTTCCATGAAGACAAGACTTGCACTATCCTTGTTCCAGTCAACAAGATTCAAGGGAATACGCTCGCCCTGTTCATCAGCACGCACGACAACAAATTCACCGGCAAGGGCATTCTTGTAGATAATATCGGATTGTATGACCAATAGATGTATGTTCGGAACGATTTGCTCTCTCTTTATGACTTTGTACATGCAATCCTCACTGGCTGGCTATCTATAAATCCAATCGATGGATGAGAAAAAATAACCACGCTTTCTTTGGGTGCATCATCGGTGATCCACGCGGGCATGGTTAATTTCATCTCCTTGCCTATAATCTGGACCACCGCACCATCTTTAACTCTATGCTTCTTTGCTGTGCTGCTGTGTATCCAAACATGGTTATCGTGACGCAGGCGCTCAAAACCTTTCATGAGTTGGGCAAGAGGTTTGCCACGATACACATAGTTATTCTCTCTGACAATGAGGCGAATCGGATACGCTTTGCTCGACCCCACACTCCGGTATGTAGTGATTCTTGCGCCCTTCCTTCGCATCTGCTGACGAGTCCTCCCAGAAAAATTCAATCTTCTGGTAATCTCACCCAATATCCATTCATCAGATCGTGCCTTTCCCCGAGGTTCAATCGCCTTGCGCACCTTCTTAATCTTACCCTCAATATTCATAACACTCCCATTAATCTCAGCAAACAGAGCAGCAGGCAGGAATACATCAAACTCATAGGGAGGCAGAAAACTATCTTGCACGATCACAGTATCATACTTCTTTATCAGTTGTGGTACTGCGCCACACAAATAAAGACATTGAATATTTTTGTCATGAAGTACTTGTGTTACAGGCGTATCTATGCCCAGAGCATCAATCTTCAGAGCGTTTATGCTACTTGGCAACGCAATTGTCTCTATCTCTTTTGGAACTGATAAATTTCCTGTGTTAAAAGGATTATATAATACATAACAATTTTTGCCAACTAACAAATCTCTAACATATTTAATATCCTTTGCCGAAATATTGGTATACGCCCGCTTCTTTCTTTGAACAAAGATTTGGTCGATGAGTTCTTTTTCTTTGCCTGGCTCGGGCCTCATCCAGAGATCAGCCATCTGGGTGATCTCGCCCCCCACTGCATCGATAACGATAAATGTAGCTTTACCCTTTATGCACTCCCTCAATCTCAGAAGCAGTGGAGAGAAATCGCTTATCATATCGGTGTTCACTATGATAAACACAGCCTCGTCTTTTATTTCTTTCAAATCAAAAGGTGCACAATGACAAATTGAGTATGCCGAGAGGCTATGGCAGTGTAAAGAGTCAGCGAGTCGATACAGGGAATCAATGGCCTCAATCGATAATTGAGGCGAAAATACGATACCTGCTTTCCCTGATTGATCCTTGAGTCTGGAACAGACAAACTGCAGTGCCTCATCCCACTCTACCACGACAAGGCGGTCACCCTTTCTCATCATTGGTGAGGTCACACGTTTTGGATGGTGCACCAACGGTGCGATGCCAAAACGACCACGAACACAGATCTGATTATCATCAGGTGTTGAATTAATGACTGATGTGTCAAGGCAATTGAGTCTGATAGAACAACCAATACTGCAGAGCGTACATGTTGTTTTGATAGATCGGTCAGGTACACCTATCCATTTTCCATAGCGGTCTCGCAAGGCACCAGTCGGACAGACATCTATGCAGGCACCGCAGAACTGACATCCTGTCTCCAGGTGAGGTAGATCAAACGCTGTTCCGACAAGTGTCTCTGGCCCGCGGTGATGAAAGTCAAGGACCGAGGCGCCTCTCACCTCCTGACACATCCGTACGCAGCGACCACACAGGATGCAGATATTATAATCTCTGTCAAAGAACGGATCAAATCTCTCAACCTCCAGATTGCGGTAGTGAAAGTTGAAGGGGATATCTTTGATGCCAAGATAATCTACCAAGTCTTGGAGTTCACATCTCTTGTTCTGTGAACAGAATTTGCAGCCAAAGGTTATCACTGATTTCTGAATACACTCCTGATACTGAGAACAATCTTTTTCCTTACTGCATATCAAACATGCATGAGGATGTTCTGAAAGAATCAATTGCAGAGAGAATCTTCGCAACTTCTTGAGCAAACGTGTATCTGTCTTTACCACCATTCCATCTTCAACCGGTAATGTGCACGAGGCAACAGGCAGTGGCCATCCTTGAACCTCCACCACACAGATCCGACAGCCACCATATGGCGTTAAATCCTTATGGTAGCAGAGCGTCGGAATATATATGCCTTCTCTCTGAGCAACCTCCAATACTGTCTCACCCTTCTTTGCCTTGACCTTCTTTTTATTAATCGTTAATGTTATCATTTTATTACAGGTGACATTTTTTTGACTGCCTGAAACTTGTCTGGACAGACGGTTATACAGATACCACACTTAATACACTTCGACTGGTCTATTGTATGAACTTTTTTCGGTTCACCAATTATCGCATCGCTTGGACAGTTTTTCGCGCAGACTGTACAACCACTACATAATTCTGGATCAATCACATACGATATCAATGCCTTGCAGACACGTGCTGGGCACTGCTTCTTCTGTATGTGAGCTTCATACTCATCCCTGAAGTACCTAATCGTAGTGAGAACTGGGTTCGGTGAAGTCTGTCCCAAGCCGCAGAGTGAACTCAGTTTCACATTCTTACCAACCTCTTCGAGCAACTCGATATCACCCTCTCTTCCTTCGCCTTCTGTAATACGATTGAGAATTTCTACCATCTGTTTTGTTCCGAGTCGACACGAAGGACATTTACCACAGGATTCTTGTTGGGTAAAATTCAGGAAATAGCGTGCCACATCTACCATACAGGTATCTTCATCCAAGACAATCATACCGCCTGATCCCATCATCGAGCCTGCCTCGGTAAGACTCTCATAATCAATCGGCAATTCTAAAAGGTCTTTAGGTATGCAACCACCTGAGGGACCCCCGGTCTGGACCGCCTTAAATTTCTTTCCATGCGGTATGCCACCACCTATGTCATATATTATGCTCTTTAAGGTTATACCCATCGGAACTTCTACAAGACCAGTATTGTTGATTTTACCCACTAAGGAGAATATTTTTGTTCCTTTACTTCCCTTTGTGCCGATTGAAGAAAACCATTTTGCTCCCCTCAAAATAATAACTGGCACATTGGCCCACGTTTCCACATTATTTATATTGGTCGGTCTACCCCATAGCCCTTTTTGCACAGGATAAGGCGGCCTCGGTCGTGGTCTTCCAACTCGTCCTTCTATCGAGGCGAGTAATGCAGTCTCTTCTCCACAGACGAATGCTCCAGAGCCTCTCACCACGTCAATAGAAAAATTGAAACCAGTGCCGAGAATATTATCACCAAGAAAATTGCGTTTTTCTGCTTGATGCAAGGCTATTCTTATTCTCTTGACGGCGAGTGGGTATTCATTACGCACATAGATAAATCCCTTCTCGGCACCAATTGCCTTCGCACCAATAATCAAACCTTCAATAACCGCATGGGGGTCAGCCTCCAAGACGCTTCTATCCATAAATGCACCAGGGTCGCCCTCGTCACCATTACAGATGATGTACTTTGTTTTACCTGGTGACTGACGACACAACTCCCATTTTAGTCCAGTAGGAAAACCAGCACCACCGCGCCCACGCAGTCCAGAAGCCTTGATTTCAGTTATAATCTCTTCAGGGGTCATGTGCATGAGTGCCTTTTTTAATGCTGAATAGCCGTCATAGTTAATATATTCATCAATATCTTCAGGATTCAGTCGACTACGATTTCTAAAGACTATCAATGATTGGTGTTTGAAAAAATCAATATCTTTCATCTTGGGAATTGCGGGTGTTTTCGGCGTTTGTCTATACATGAGACGCTCAACCGGCCTACCTTTTATTAGATGTTCCTCGACAAGATCGGGAATGTCCTTTTTTGTCAATTTCTGATAGAATATACCATCAGGACGGACAACAACAATGGGTCCACGTTCGCAGAAACCATTACAACCTGTAATGGCTACTCTCACTTCATCCTTGAGACCGCGCCGTGCAATTTCCTTGATAAGTTCCTCTTTGATTTCGAGTGAGCGATTCGCAACGCATCCTGTTCCAGCACAGATATACAAATGCAGACGAAATTTCTTATGACTTCTCTTTGCCATTATATTTATCCAAAAGTTTGTCAACCTTATTAACGGTCGTCTGACCATGATATTGTCCATCAATAACAACAATCGGAGCAAGAGCACACGCACCAAGACAATTGACAGTCTCAAGAGTAAACCGATTGTCAGATGTAGTAGCACCTGACTTTATGCCTAACCTCTCTTCAATGCGACTAAGAACACTCGGAGCACCGCGTACATGACAGGCTGTACCCATACAAACTGTACAGAGATGCCTTCCTCGTGGATTGAGGCTAAAGGCAGAATAGAATGTTGCAATGCTATATATCTTACTCAATGGCATCTTCAATTTATGGCTAATATACGCTAAAGCCTCTTTTGGTAGATACTTATAGACCACTTGAGTATCCTGTAAAATCTGAATAATGTGAGAGTGCTGATATCCATGCTTAAGAAGAATATCATCGATGTTTTTTGTCATAGCTTTAATTATATCTAATTAATAAATGAATTCAAGAGAAAAATCGGCTGTGCTATTACGCTTTTGTTATAACAGGACTGCCATTCTATCAAGACTATAGTCATCTCTAGATGGTGAAGCGCCAAGGATTTAAGGAAAAAAACAGGCCGGCAGCGCTCTGCAGACAGGCAATCTGAGTTTCGCTGAGAGTGCAGTTAATTGTGCAAAACCTCCGAGTTTCGGTAAGAGATAGATAGAGATTTCTAGACAAATGAGAAATCTCTGATTATCCCTTCTTGAAGGCGAGGTCTGTAGACTCGTGTGGAGTTCCGAAAGCGAGAATCCTCGCACTGAGGTGGGACCCACGATTTCTTCTTTTGTTTATATTCAATGACATAAATCGGGATAATCTTTCAAGCATCTTTAGAATCATGAGCGATGACAGCTTTTTTAGAGTTCTCTCATAGGCTGCTTGACAATACTTTATTTTATATTATAATCTACAAGTGCTGTTTATGTTTATCATGATGATGAATCAAGATTCAGTGAGTGTAGATTCAACCGTAGCTTATGAAATACCCAAAATCATTCATTTAGATTTTGATTCCGCAATCGAAAAAGCGCTATTTAATACCCAAAGTAATATGCCTGAAGATTATGACATGAGTCTCACAGAAACCCTTTTCCATTCTCCCTATGTGTTCATGAATCTTGCAACTGGCCAGTTAACTGAGCTATCGAGAAGGGCGCAAGATTCAAGACATACGGCGGTCTTTCTCAACAGCCACAGAATAGACAATCCACTGTTTGGCTCTACTAACGTAATCCTTGTACCCATTCAATTTATTGAAAAAGTCTCTCTTGGTGGCCAGCATTTCGGTCTCAATGATGTAGATTTAAATACTAAAATAAATCGTTATAATATACCATACTCATCTATAAAATTCATGACTGGAGAATTTAATACGAATCTGTATAATATCGATTTTACGAGACCAATTACCAATACCTTTGGCTTTTATCTAAGTGGATTGTATTGGGAGTCTCAGGGACATCGCCCTGATGCTGATTTTAAAATAAATTCTTTGTACACCAACCTCTACTATAATCAAATACTTCCAATGCGATTTGACGTCGTCTATTTCTCCAATGACTTTAAGATGCCATGGCATACACTTGATACTCACCAACAGGCTGAAGATACATTCATCGACGCATGCTGGGTATGCGGTGATAATGAGCACAAAATTGCCCTCTTTTATACGGACACTAAAAATCAGTATTCCGACACAATTGTTGGTTCTTCACATGAACACACTACAAGAAATTATGGCGCTGACATCAATAACTATTACGGCCTTAATGATTTTGAAATCATATACCGATTCACGGGAGTATTGAGCAAAGTCGAAAGTGACCTCTATGGTTCACACTCGCTACATTCCTTAAATCTCCTTGCCGACATAAACAAATCATTTAAAACATTTCTCTTCACCATTTCAAACCGAGGTGAGATCAAGGGTAACAACGAATTTTTCTATGTCCCAAAACTATCTATGGGTTTCAAATGTCTTGACTCAACATACCTTTTTGGCTCTATCACAAGGAATTACAGAACCCCTTCACTGGCAGAGATGTATGGCCCATACAATTCCATCAGACCATATGGATGGGTGAAAGGAAATAACGAATTGCTGCCTGAATATTTCTGGTCACAGGAATATGGTATAAAAGCAAGGAACAGTGCCATAATTCTCTATAGACACGACTACCAAGATTTAATCACTCTTCAAACAGATAGCCAGAATTATTATACGCCGCACAATGTCGATACATGGACGACTGTTGGTATAGAGGGATTCTTTGAAATACCAGTTCGCCTTAACAAAGCTGTCAGTAAGTCAGTAACGGAAATCTCCACAGGATTTGGTGGTTACTACCTCTTTAAGGGTGATTCTCTTCCTTTCATACCTGAGGCTAATGCACGTGCGTCATTGTCTTTCAAGAGAGAAACTGAGCGATTCGGCCTCAGTCTCACAATAAGGGGAGAACGTATTGGGTCTCGATACGACATGCACGGCAATATTCTCGATCCTTTCACGGTAGTTTCTATTATCGGTCAAGTAAGATTCATCGCACTCTCCTTTATGCTACGTCTCGATAATATATCCGACGAAAATTATGCCTATGTTCCACCATATACAATGGGGCCAAGACATCTCGATTTCTTATTCAAATGGGAGTTTTGGGACTGAGGTGTACATTTTAAGGGTTGACGATCGTCTGATACATGGACAGGTCATCGCGGGTTGGGCACGACCTCTGGGGATCCAATCGATTATCCTGGCATCGAATAGGATCTGTCAGGATGAGTGGGCATGCAATGCCTACCGTCTTGCCGTACCTGAAGGTATTAAGTTTTCCTGTGTAGATTTAAAGCGATGTATTACTCTTTTGAATGAGTGTAGTAACCGGAAAGTTATGATTATCGTTGAATCAGTGAATGAGGCATATGATTTAGTGAAGGAAGGTCTTGATGTGAAAGAAATCAATATCGGGGGTCTCGGTTATAAAAAGGGAACAAGAGCAATTGCTCCATTTATCTATTTAACACCCGAGGATATCAAAGCAGTAGTGCGTCTCTATCACATGGGAGTAAAGGTCATCGGTAAGCAACTTCCCAATTCATCTACTATTGATGTCGTCAAGACTCTCACTGGAGTAAAATGCTAAGATTCGCATTTTATATACACAATCATCAACCTGCAGGTAATTTTGACGAAATATATGAGCATGCATACAAGCATTCATATCTCCCATTGCTCAAAACGCTCATAAGACATAGACAGATTAAATTTGGGATTCACAATTCCGGAACATTGTTAGAATGGATATTAAAAAAACATCCTGATTTTTTTGAGATGCTAAAAGATGCTGTGGTGAGAGGTCAGGCAGAAATTCTTTCTTCAGCTTACGCTGAACCACTCTTGACATTCATTCCAAAGAAAGATGTGGTAGAACAGATAAAATATTTTAATGACTATCTCTATGAGCATTTTGACTATCATCCAAAGGGACTATGGTTAACCGAAAGAGTATGGGAGCCGAATCTTATTTCTCTCCTTCTTGATGCCGGCATAGAATACATTCTTCTCGATGATACACATTTTCGTTATGCAGGACTTGAAGAAGAAGAACTTTATTCGTACTACATAACTGAAGATGAAGGCAGAGTATTGAAGGTTTTTCCGATATCAATGAAGCTGCGATATTTAATTCCGTTTCATCATATTGATGAAACAATCAATTTTCTTAAAGAAGAAGAGAATAGAAAAGAGAATGCGCTCAAGACATTAGGCGACGATGGGGAGAAATTTGGCGTCTGGCCAGGAACCTATGATTGGGTTCATAGCAAGGGGTGGCTAGATGAATTTTTAAGGCGCATAGAACAAGAACAGTGGATAGAGACGGTCTTTCTCTGCAAGATTATGAATGAGCCGCCCGCTGGCAGAGTGTATTTGCCGACATCATCATACGAGGAAATGGGTGAATGGGTTCTCTCACCAGAGCGCGCTCGAGAGTACGATGAAATAAAAAGAACTATCGATAGTAAGTATTATTACTTAATCCATGGAGGTTATTTCAAAAACTTCCTGAGGAAATACCCAGAGGCAAATCTCATGCACAAGAGAATGATTTATGTATCAAAAAACATTGCCAACGATAGAAGTGCCAAACTTTCTTTATGGAAAGGACAGTGTTCATGCGCTTACTGGCATGGTATTTTCGGTGGACTCTATCTACCTCACCTGCGTGAAGCAGTGTACCGAAATCTCATCGAAGCAGAAAATGTAAAAATAACGGAAGCTCTGCAAATATTCGACATCGATACTGATGGTGAAAAGGAAATAGTATATGCAAACAAAGAATTTTTTTGTGTGCTCAAACCTCGCTCTGCGAGTTTCATCGAAATAGATGACAGAAAACAAAGAATGAACATTTTAAATTATCTTGGACGGCGGAAAGAAAAGTACCATCAACGACTGCCAGCAAGGCGCAGTGACGAGGCCGTAAAATCGATTCATGAGGTCTTTCAGAGCAAGGAACAGAATTTGCATGAGTATTTAATCTATGATCAGTACACAAGGGGGTTCGGACTTGACTGGATTCTCGAATCTTTGCCCACAAAAGAAAACTTCCTTCGGGGTCAGCAGCTCGGCAGACTTTTAAATTATGAAACCTATGACGTCATGGACAAGAAAAACTTGATTGTCACATTTTCCGGAGAAATAGAAAAGAGGATTGAACTGACCGGAGAAGATGGGAGGACAATTCGACTATCTTATGAGGGAGACGTAAAAATATTTGGTGTCGAATTCTCTCTGGGTATTTTCAGGCCTCATCTTCGATTAAATGGTGAAGACCTCACCGACTTATTGTCGTTAGACAATGTCAAAGCATTTAACATTGAAGCAGACAATCTCGTCCCGATCATGGTGAGTGCCAGCGAACCATTCAATCTACTCACCTACCCAATTGAAACGGTCTCCTCATCAGAAGCAGGATTTGAAAAAATATTTCAAGGCATCAGTCTCCTGCTCGTCTTTAACAAATTACCGGTAGTATCTATTAGGCTATGAGTGCTATTTTAATAAGCGTCATTGGTGCGGTAATATTGCTTGATAAATACGCATTTGGAGAATTTGGCATATCGCAGCCACTCGTAACTGGTGCGATTATTGGTGCACTTTTTGGAGATATCAAGACGGGCATTTTTCTCGGCGCAATGCTACAATTAGTATTTCTCGGTGGTTTACCCATTGGACGAGACATTCCACCTGATGGGCAGCTCGCCGGCATAACCGGTAGCGGCGCGTTTTTTCTCCTGAGAATAGCCAACGCATCTGGACATGCTCTCCTTATTGCAATGCTCCTTGCTCTTTTGGCGGCAGTGGTCGGTGGAACGCTTGACATCTTCACTCGCCACTTTAACACTAAGCTCTTTCATATGTTTCTGAAGAGAGAAAATCGGCTCGCTACGTACCATCTCTTGGGACTCGCAACAGCATTTATAAGAGGACTGTGTATATTCTTACCTCTCTTTATACTCGCAAGCATCATCATGGTTCCTACTCAATTTCCACGCATGAGTCAAGACCTGTTTGCAATCATCTGTTTGAGTCTGGGATTAGCCAATGCGGTGTATCTTTTTGTAAAAAAATCGACAGTAGTCTATGCAATTGTGGGAGGATTATGCGGCTTGGCTTGGGTCGTTTTCTAAAAATACTGTTCTCAAGTTTCTTTATTCAAACATCGTGGTCTTTCTCTACCCTGCAAGGAATGGGTTTTCTCTTCAGTCTCGTAAGTGGTGCAAAGAAGAATGAAAGAAGCAAAATTATGGACACGCACAAAGGATTCTTTAATACACACCCCTATATGTCTTCTTACATCATCGGAGCCGTAGAGCGCGCCTATGATGATGAACAATCTTCGACCGAAGAAATACAAAAATTCGTCAATATTGCCCAGAAGAGCTTTGCTTCAGCAGGTGATCTTCTCTTCTGGGAGATACTCAGACCTGCATTGCTCTTAATCGGCACAATCTTAGCACTCAAATTTGGCGTTATTGGACCTCTCATATTTCTAGCAGTCTACACAGCGTTCCATCTCTATCATCGTATACAAGGAATTTATGATGGGTATAATATGAAATGGGATGTTATCTACACCATAAGATCCAAACGTTTTACAACAACACAGCATACATTCGAATTGCTCGGAGCCTTCAGCAGCGGTTTGCTCTTTTCTCTTATATCTCTCGAGCCCAATTATCTTCTAATCATACCGTTAAGCATACTTTTCGTATTGCTTTTATTAAAAAAAGTACCAAGTGTAGTAATCACCTTCGTGATGATACTGTTGATTATCACAATTATTTGGGTAGGTATATGATTAAAGAAACAATAACAATATTGAATGAGAACGGGCTGCATGCCCTTCCTGCTTCACGATTCGTCAAACTCGCCGAAAGATATAAAAGTGATGTCACACTCTTGAAAGATGGTATCGAGGTAAGTGGGAAAAGCATCATGGGTATTCTAACGCTTGCTTGTGAAAAAGGAAGCAAAGTTATCCTTACATGCAAAGGTAAGGATGAAAATGAAAGCTTCAAGGCTTTGAAAAAAATATTGGAAGGACAGGACTAATGCCGAAAGAAAGAATCCTTAAAGGAATTGCTGTATCCAGGGGTATTGCTCAGGGAACAGCTTTTATCTATGAGACCAAAAAGATAGAGGTGTTTCAAACACCAATTCTTCCGGTATATTTAAAGGAAGAAATCGGACGATTTGAAAATGCGATTGAGAAGACCAAACAAGAACTCATTAATATTCAAAAGAGGATTAACCAGGAAATTGGTGAGGATTTCGCGCAGTTTCTTGATGCGCAAATCATGATGCTGAGTGACAGAGAAATCATAGATACAGTGAAACAAAGAATCGTTGAGGAAAAGAAGAATGCCGAGTATGTTTATCATCGGGTCATTAATAATTATGCAAAAAAGTTGGGTGAGAGTAAAGACCAGTACTTCAAGGAACGCGTCGCAGATATATGGGATGTGGGGATGAGAGTTTTAAGAAATCTATTAGGGCTTACGCACAGCTCAATTATTGATGTACCTGCGGATTCTATCATTGTTGCTCATGATATATCACCTTCAGAGGCAGCATTGATAAACCCAACATATGTCTTGGCGGTCGCCACCGAAGCCGGTGGTCGAACATCGCATACAGCAATTACAGCGCGTGCATTAGAAATACCGGCAGTTTTGGGAATCAAAGGTTTAATGGGTAAGGTAGAAAATGGTGAGCAGATAATAATCGATGGTGATCGTGGCATTCTCATCAAGCATCCAAGTGAAGGACGAATTCATTTCTATCAGATTGCTAAAAAGAAAGATGAAGAACAAGAAAGAGCACTCTCGCCATATTGTGAACTTCCACCAAAAACCCGTGATGGACGTCATATAGATGTTTCGGCAAACATTGAGTTCTTTGCAGAATATACACATGCGAAAAAATACGGAGCAGAAGGTATTGGCTTATTCCGGACAGAATTTCTCTACCTCACGAGGCGCGGCAGCCCTTCTGAGGAAGAACAATTCCGCGTCTATGACGCCCTAGCCCAGAGAATGAAACCACAATCGATCATTATCCGAACATATGATCTTGGAGGTGATAAGGTCTTCCCAGGATACCACGAAGCAAATCCCTTCTTGGGTTGGCGTGCGATTAGAGTATGCCTCGATGATCTCGATTTCTTTAAAATGCAATTACGCGCCATTCTACGCGCATCAACCAATAAAAATGTCAAGATTATGTTTCCAATGATTTCCACCTATGAAGAAATAAAGCGCATCAATTTAGTCTTTAGCAAGGTCAAAAAAGAGCTGCATGCCACAAAAATTGAATTTGATGAAGACATACAGGTCGGCATAATGGTGGAAACGCCTTCAGCTGCGCTCCTCAGTCCCCACCTTGCTCAACAAGTCGATTTTTTCAGCATCGGCTCAAACGATTTGACTCAGTATGTCTTAGGCGTGGATCGTGGTAATGAAAAAATAAGTCGGCTATTTGATCACTTTCACCCAGCCGTGCTCACTCTTATCAAGAAAGTTATCGATTCAGGACACGAGGCTCACATCTGGGTAGGTCTTTGTGGCGAACTTGCAGCTGACACATTAGCGATTCCTCTTCTCATTGGATTAGGTATAGACGAACTGTCAATGAATCCAGCCTCAATACCGCGGGCGAAGATGGTCTTAAGATCAATCACCATACCCGAATGTGAGGAGATTGCTAAAAACGCACTCGCTTTTAGAACCGCCCTCGAGGTGAAGCATTATCTGCGCCGCACAATTCACAAAAAGTTTCCTGGAATAGATGAGGTCATAAAATGAGAGAAATTATCTATTCGCTCCCAGAACAGATATTGCAGGCGATCGATTTAGTACCCAATATTTATGAAAGAAAGAAAAAATATGATAAAATACTGATCTGTGGCATGGGAGGCTCTGGAATCAGTGGAGAAATTTTAAAGTCACTCTACCCTCATGTTCAGATCATAACTAACAATGATTATTTGATACCAGAGTACATTGGCAGAGATACACTGTCAATTCTCATCAGTTATTCAGGAAATACTGAAGAGACATTACGCAACTACCGACTCTTGAAGAAACGCAAAACAGGAATCGTCACCATCACCTCCAATGGTAAGTTACTACGGAAGAGCTGTCAACTAAGAGTAAAGGTTCCAGGTGGATTACCACCGCGTGGGGCTATCGGGTACCTATTCACACCACTGCCGATGGTTGTCCATAAATTTCACATTATCCGAAAGAATCCGAAAAAAGAACTCATTTCTCTTGCCATTTTCCTACAGAAAGAGAGAGAGGAAGTAGAAAAGAAGGCGAAGGATCTTGCAAAAAAAATGTTCAATAAGCTTTCTCTAATCTACAGTAATTCGCGGCTCTTCGTGCCTGTGGCGCGCCGCTGGCAATGTCAGTTAAATGAAAATGCAAAAATGCTAGCACATATTAATATCATCCCTGAAATGAATCACAATGAAATAGTCGGTCTCGGCAGACCCGAGGCACTCAATAAAGAAATGGTGCTCATTTTTTTGAATGACCCACATGCCTATCCCAGGAATAAAATACGTGTAGCGGTAATAAAAGAAATCGTCAAGAGCATGTTCAGTGGCATAATCGACATAAATCCTGCAGGCACTAATAATATACAGCGCTTGTTCTGGACGATTATGCTGGGGGATTTTGTGAGCTATTACTGCGCACTGAGAGCGAATGTCGATCCAATGCCAGTGACACGGATTGACTATCTCAAAAAACGCCTCTCAAGGTCCTAACCTTGAGAGAGTGTTGGATATACCATACCAAAACGGCTTCTGTAATAGAACCTCATACTGACAAATACTACTATCAAAACTATTAAATACAGGGGATAAA
>Ga0209636_10002172_pt1 | contig 19918 bp, 11 predicted proteins | sample DeeMarSWOR152_54_FD_187464 | JGI IMG/M metagenome (GOLD analysis project Ga0209636, IMG submission 187464) | Marine sediment microbial communities from White Oak River estuary, North Carolina - WOR-1-52-54 (SPAdes) (version 2) | ecosystem: Environmental > Aquatic > Marine > Intertidal zone >...
AGGATATAGCTTTTCCTTTTCAAATCCATCCTCCAGCAAGGTCCCTAATACACCTTCGAGCTGCCAGGGCTGAGAGGAACATGAGGGAAAATACTTTGTCCAGGAAAGGTTGAGTTTTAGTAAGGTCTCTTTATCTCTGGAGATGAAATTCTGATATTCAGCCAATCTCAGAAGCTTTTTATAATCCTCCAGCACGGTTTCCGGCGAGGTCTTCAAGACAACGACTTTAGACATAATCAGACTTTAAAGATATAGGATCAAAAAAACGGCGATCAACCATAATACGACGTTTATCAGGATTGGCTTGTCGGTCAGAAGCAGCCTGGTGGGCCTTCCCCCTTCTTTTTTCTGGTGAATCAGGTAAAGATATCGAAATATCCCGTAAAGCACGAAAGGGATGGTCAAATCCATGTACTTGGTGCCGAGTTTTTCCATCACCTCGGGCGAGAGGGTGTAAAAAGCATAGGCCACAACCGTGGAGGCGGTGACCACGGCGATCATCTGATCCAGAAAATAGGGACTGTACTCGGCCAAGATCTTCCGGTGCTCCACGGCGTCGTTTTCCAGAAGTATGAGCTCGTGTCTGCGTTTGGAAAACCCCAGAAACAAAGCCAGAAGTGTAGTGCAAACCACCAGCCAGGAGGAGATCACAACGTCGATCACCAATGCTCCTGCCAGCGCCCTTAGCACAAATCCCGCCGCCACACACATCACATCCAGGATAACCAGCTGCTTAAGATATAGGGAGTAAAAAAGATTTAGAAAGAAGTAGATGACCACAATCAGCCCGAAATTCACGTGAAGATAAAATGACAAAACGACACACATAATTCCCAGGATGATTGAGAAGGCAAAAGCAGACGAGACCGAAAGCTCCCCGGAAGCCAGGGGGCGTTTGGATTTCAAGGGATGCAGTCTGTCCTGCTTCACGTCCAGAATGTCGTTCAGAATGTAAACCGAGCTGGAAATCCCGCAGAAAAGGACGAAGGCGAAAAGAGATTTAAAGAAAAACGCGGGGCTGAAGAGATTCTGGGAGAAGATCAGACCGGCAAAGATCAAAAAGTTCTTCACCCAGTGAGAAGGCCGCATGGAGATCCACATTTTCATCCACATCAGTTCTTACTCCTTAGGGTTAATTCAATATATATAAAATTCGTGAAGTCAAGAAAAAAAATCGCTTTGGTATTTTATCGGGTTTTAAAACCAACAGACAATCATGCGTGATAAGAGAAGAAAACTTCAGGGTGCAGATTTCAAAACCTCCTTCTCGCTCCGGAACATGATCGATCTGTCTCGACCTTCGCTCTTGGCTCGGAGAAGTGCCATATCCGCACAATAGATCAGTCGGTCCACATCCCCTGCGTCCCGGGGATATAAAGCCCCACCCAGGCTCACCGTGATATGATGCTCGTGTCCCAGATACTCATCCCTGAAAGCATAGTCCTCTATGCTCTTCCTCAATCTCTCCATGAAATTGGCACATTCATTGTTATCTGATTCCGGCATTATCACACAGAATTCCTCGCCTCCGTATCGGGAGACCACATCCATTGAGCGAACCACCTTCAGCAGGAACTCCCCCAGCTGTCTTAAGACTGCATCACCTGCCTGGTGACCGTAGGTGTCATTATATACCTTAAAATTATCGATATCAAACATCACCAGGGAGAGCTTCCTGCCAAATCTTTTTGCCCTGAAGATCTCCTCGTTTAGCCTTTTGTGAAAATAGCGATAATTATAAAGTCCGGTCATGCTGTCAGTATAGGAAACCCCCTCAACGATCTCAAATTGCTTAATATTCTTCAGAGCTGTAGTAGCCATGTTGGTCAGAATCTCGAAATTAGCCAAATCTATGGAATCGTATCTTATCCCAGTGCTTTTCCCACCCAGAAAGACAATCCCGAAGTCCCCCTTGGGCAGAACCAATCTGCATACCAACTGAACCCCCAGTCCAGATAACAGAGTTGTTATCCATTCATCCTTCAGGGACTTGTCTAAGTCATACATACACAGCGGGGCACTCTGCTTGCCAAACCAGGAAAAGAAATGGCTCGGTTCTTTCACGATAACACAATGAAAAACATTAAGCTCAATCCCAACAGAATATCTAGGTACCAAATCTCCGGATTTCTTGTCAGGTAGTAAAACAACTACCCATTTTGAATCCGTTTCTTTCTGAACTATGCTCACAAAAGTAAAGAATAGCCTCTCTTCGTCGAGTATGTTGTAAATTTTGTCCGTTGCCTTAAAAACAGAATGGAGATCGAATAACTTCTTTTTCAAAACCTTGGTTAAACGCGCGTTCTCTCCTTTGTCTCCTGTAAGGTGAGTGTACAGTTGAGACTCCGTGGTTTCAATCTCCTCCTTGAGCTCCCGATTTGTTAGCGCCCGCCGTAGCTGATGACACACTATCATTGCTAACCTGCTTTCAAAATCACTCATCCTTCTTTGAGGGGAGTTCAAAAGAATGAAGCCCGAGAATTCATCCTTATGACTCAAGGGAAAAATCCAGTTGCAGTCTATCTCTTCCAGAAAATATCGAAGACCCTTTGGGAGTCTCAACTCATCATTCCCGGTTTTTGTTTCCTCAATAACGTGATCTATTCTGCTGGCAAAGTTCACAGATCCAACCTTGGACACAAAAGCCTCAACACCTTTTAGGGTTCTGCAAAGCGGTTTTGGTATGTTATGACTCAGCAATACCTCAAATTCATTTCCTTTCTTCGCCCAGATGGCAAACTTCTCGGCATCCAAAAGCTCATTAAGAAAGGAAATGATCATTGTAGCTTCCTCTTGAGCTTTACCTGGATTAAAACTGAGCTTACCGATTTCGGCTGCTTTCTCCATAAGCAGAACCAGTCTCTTTCCTTCGTCCCCGGTAGGTAACCGGAAGCGCTCTCTGGCTTTGTTAACCCAAAATTGGTGGAGGTAACCCAAGGAAAAACAAAGCAAAAGAAAGATGAATTTGAGATAGAATCCCATCCCACTCGAGATAATCAACGCTACAGCCGCTAACACCGAGAGCAGGACGCCAAAATCCAGAACACGTCTGATGACGTTTTTAGACATAGTCTTAGAATTTCAGCTCCTTAACCAGTGCTGAAATCCTCCTGTCGGAGCTCTGTACGATCTCCAGATTGGTCCTGGCCTTTTGAAACTTGGCATCCTTTTTCACTGCCAACCCGAGCTGATTTTGGGCCTGGGAAAATAGACTCCTCCAGAGGATCAAAAAGCAGAGCCCCAGATGATTGTTAATCTCAGGGTATTCCTTTCCTTGCTCACATTTTTTCTTTAACTCCGCGATGGTACAATCCACTTCATTCTGGTCAATCCCATCTTCGTCCGCAACGAAGCTCAAGGCCAGACAGGAGAAGGAAGCTGGTTCCACCTGCAGCTCCCTTACCCTCCTCAGTACTAACTCCATCTTGTCCAACGAGCGGGGAAAACCCCCTTTATTCAGTAGCTCTTTTCCCTCCTGGAAGTCTGAGTCCTCTTTGAAAAAGGGCATCTCACCAGCCTTCTGGAGTTCATCCTGTATAGAGCCCAGAGGATCGGATCCAGAATCTGTATTTCTCATGTTTTTCTCCGCCAATCCAAGGAGAGAGTAACCCAGAAGAAAATGAGTTACCTCTTCGTCTTTTTTCAACTCAAGAGATTTCTGCAAATTTTTCACGGCTAAAGCGTTTTCTCCCTTTAGCAGCTGAGCTAATCCAGCGGCTCTGGAGATTCTGTAATCCTCGGGATGTCTCGCAGAGGAAGATTGCAGTAATTCTTCGGCCTCATCAAGTCTTTTCGCCTGGTATGCAATCCAGACTATCTTCTGATAAAGGTTTCCGTTTTGCGGGTTCTTCGCCAGCGCCAGATCCATCTGAGAAAAAGCCTCGTGGAACTTCCTCAGGTTTTCGAAAAAGGTAGCCAAAAGGGAGTTCAGGGATGAATCACACGTTCTGCTATTTTTCTCAGACCAAACCCTAATCTGACTTATCTTCTCCTTTTGCATCTTGCCCTTCATCTTTGAGTCAGGGACCTATTGCATTTACCATGTCGTCCGATTCCTGCTCGAATTTTTCGACTATGCTCAGATTGGGAAGTGAAACAGATTCATCTTTCTCTCTAAGGAATCTCTCTCTGGCTAATCTGAGAAGAAACCTGCTGTAAAAAAGGTAAGCCGAAGCCAGGCCAGCTCTCAGATCCGGGTAGTTTCCTCCATCCCCTATCTTTTGGTTGAGGAGAAACAGGTAATCGCTCAACTCCCTTTCACTAAGCGCATCTGCGTCGTATTTGAACCGGAGGCTGAAGTAGTCGCATAGCGATTTGAGGGTGAAGCTGTCTTCCTCCTCCAGATTGCTTTTCAAAAGCATGTACAACCTGGAGAGGTCCTCCCAGTCCCTGGCTTTTTGAATTGCTTTACCTATCCTTGGATCCCTCTTCAAGCCAACTTTGTACGCTTTCTTGAAATAGTTGAAAGCCAGAATCTTATTCGAGTCGGAGAAGATCTCATCTGCAGACGAGCTCTTGATCAGGTAGCAGAACCCCAGGTTCAGATAGACGTCTTCATAGCGGGGATTTATCTGCAGCGCCTTCTCGAACTGCTGGACCGCCTGGCTGTACATCTTCTTCTCCATGAACGCAAACCCGTAGTTGTTCAGGTAGTCAGCATACAGGGGATTGGCTTTTAGCGCCTTTTCAAAGCTTTTGATCGCTTCGTCTTTCTTCCCCAGGCGCAGATAGACCAGACCTAAGCTGTTGTAAGCCAGAGAGAAATCAGGCGCCTTGGAAATGGCCTTGAGAAACTGCTCCTCAGCTTCATCTAACAGCTCCATTCCCAGAAAAACCTCCCCCAGACGATGATGAGCCGTTCCGTCCTTCAAACCCTCCATTTTTCCGTACATCTTGAAAACCGAATCCAGAAGAGAACACTCGACTCGGTGATAAACCTCCAGTTTTCTCTTTATCTCTTCTCTTGCCTCTTGTTCGGAGAGCTTGATATTCTTGGAGGAGGTCAGCTTGCCATTCTTGAATATCCTTATCTCCGCCTTACCTTCCCGGGGATCGTGTCTGGTCTCGACCAGATAGCTATTGTCCCTGAAGAATTTTCTCTCCTGAACGGATACCCTTTCCTCTGTTTTCTCTTTGTTCTTTAAGAAAAGGTCCTCCGGCTGGGTCTCCGAGACTTGGAGAACTGTATTTCCCCTTCTTTCTCCATCCATCAAATTTATTATCGGCTAGCCAAAAGGATTGATATAGTGGTTTTTGCCGTTACTAGGCGGTGAAGATGATTTCAGGAGTCAAAAACGAAGGTGATTGATTTCCTCACAAAGATTCAATAAGCTGTTTTAGCTTTTCCACTTCTTTTCTGTCGGATGTATATTCGGAGAAAATTGCCAGTTCTTTTTCCGCTTTATCCCTTTGCCCCCTTCGAGAATAAAAGTATGCCAGGTGATAATGAGCCGGGGCGAAATCGGGTTTCAATTCACAGGCCCTCTTGAGCTCTGTTATGGCTTGATCTATCTTATTTTGCCTCTCGAAGACTCTTCCTAAAGCATAATGGGCCTCAGCGAAGCAAGGGTCAATTTGGAGCGCTCTTTTGAATGAGCGAATGGCTTGACTCCAATTCTCTTGCATCGAATAAACATTCCCCAGGCTATTGTAGACCCTGGCATCCTCAAAACTCAGCCTTTCAGCTTTCTTGTAACAGTAAAGAGCAGAATCCAATTCCTGGGTGCAGACATAATGATAACCCAAGGCACTATAAGTTTGTGCTTTGGGTTTCAAATCTATTGCCAATTTCATTTCCCTCTCGGCTAACTGATGCGATCCTTTTGAATCATAGATTTTTCCCAAAAGCAGGTGCGTTTCATAATAATTCGGCTCCAGGACCAGAGTTTGCTTGCAGAGTTGGAGAGCACTATCTAACTCTTTCTTCTCGAGAAACTCGAATGCCTCCCTTAAAAGCCCCAGCTCCGGAAAGTGCAAGGCTCCAGCCTGCCGTTCCTCGTCTATCTCCTCAGATAGTCCCATTTTGTCAAAGTAGGCCACTAGAGCATGATGCCCGTTTCTGCTCTTTTTGGGATCCAGATCCAGAAGGTTTCTGAATCTTTCAACTGTCTTATGTTCGGATGTGTTTAACATAATCCAGGGGAGGGTGCAAAAAACAGCGGTGATTACCAGAATAGAACACAAATACCTAAAACCAGAGCTTTTTCTGGCTGATTTCAAAAAACAATAGGCCGCCAAGATGGTATACCCAATTGCGGTCGAGGAAAATAGATCCCAATCCCTTGACATTCCCAATTCTGAATACATACTGAAGTTGAAGCCCAGGCCCATCACCAAAATAGAAAATAAGAACAAGACGGATCTGTCTCGGAGATGCAAATCCCTTAAACAGACCCAGATACTTATCAAGAGGATAAATCCAACAGGCGAGACCAAGAGCTGCTGACTCACTATATCCAGGATATGAGCCGTTGAGAAAAGGGTATAACCCGGAGCATAATAATCCCCCTGCGTTAGGGGCACATATTTTTTCGCCACGGTCCAGCTATTTTCTTTGGTATAGAGAAAGATTATAACGCTTATTACTGTCAGCATTAGAATTGCCCAGGTCTCTTTTTTTCCAAAGATTGAGGATTGGTCATCTTTCCTGTATCCCAGAACATACAAAAGGAAAGCCGAGGGCAGAAGATATGAAGCAGAGATGTGAGAAAACACAGCCAGCACAAGAAACAAAAGAGGCAAGAAAGGCCTGCCTTCGCCCTTGAGATATTTCAATGACGAAAAGATAAAAGCAGTGATCCAAATGTAGGTAAAGGAATAGTGTTCAGCATAACCGCAGAAAAGCTGGATGCTTCCCATGAATGCGACAAGGCAGAACAGGAAAAGCTTTTCCCATTTATTCTCACCCAAAAGATCAACCAGAAGAAAAATCAGAAAAACAAAGACCGCTCCCAAAAAACAGCTGGAAAGCTCATAAAGGGTAGCTGCATCCATATTGAAAAGCGGATTAAAGATTTTATAGGGAAGGACACGAAAAAGGGTTTCACCTGTCTCGCTCCACTTCACGAAAAACGCCCTTTGTTCCAGATGACTGATGACCTGATAGCTATCTCCTAAGAAATGAGTCCTGGTCCTGAGAACCCAGAATAACGGGAAACTCATCAAAGAGAAAAGCACAAACCATAAATTTCTGGATCTGCTCAGAGTACTCCTGTGAATCAGATTCAAGGGAACTCTGAGTAGAGCCTGGACTCTGAAGTTTATACCGGGGACGAACAAAAGAGAAAAAACGACCAGGAGTAAAACCGCAAACTCCAGAGAGAAGTAGGCCAGATGATTTATACCCCAGAGCCTTGCCGAAGGGAAAAAGGAGCTTACAAAATGAGCCAGGATAATCACCAGGCAAAGAATCGGAAGCAGGACTTTCAAATAGTTGGATTTGTCCGTGTCTCCAAGCTCATCTCTGAGTGTACATTCTTTCATCGGGATGAACCTATCGGCTGATTTCTCTGTCAGAACCCAACCTTTCCAAATATGAATTTCATCTGAACAGGTCGACTACTACTTTTACCAGCGTCGATGCAGGGAAATAATCCGAGCAAGGGATTTTTCAGTGGAGAGCCGGATCTTCTGATTTTTCAACAAACCACTCTATTTTATCGGCTTGTACAGGGGAAAGACGAGATGGTCTCTGGATGTATTTAACTGGAGATTAATTGAGGAAGTTAAATGACGGCAGGTTATCTTTGCAGGAGCAATTCGATCTCTTGTTTTGCTGCCTCGGCTTCTCTTTTATCTGGGGCGAAATCCATGAAAAGCTGCAATTCCTTCTCCGCCTCCTCCTTTTTCCCTCTTTGGGCATAAAGATAGGCCAGGTGATAGTGAGCCAGAGCGAAATCGGGTTTTTTCTCGCAAGCCTTTTTGAAGTAAGAAATTGCCTGGTCCACATCATTCTGATTGAAAGAGAGTACCCCTAAACCATAATAGGATTCAGCCAGGTCAGGATCTATTTTCAGCGCCTTTTTGTACGAACGGATGGCCTGGTCCCACTCTTCTTTCAGGGAATAGAGGCTGGCCAGGTTGTTGTAAACGCTGGAATACCTCACATTTAAAGCCAGAGCCTTCTGGTAATAATGCAGCGCAGAATCAGGTTCCTGGGTAAGCACGTAGTGGTTGCCCAGAAAAAGATAGACTTTCCCTTCTCCCGGCTTGAGGTCCCGAGCCAATTTGAATTCTCTCTCAGCCTGGCGCCGATATCCTCTGGCCTCATAGATTTTCCCGAAAAGCAAGCGGGCTTCTGCCAGGTCAGGCTCGATTTCCAGAGCCTTCCTGCCAAGCTCCATGGCTTGGTCTAATTGGTTCCGGTTGAGAAAATCGAACCCCTGGTTTACCAGAGACAACTCAGGGTATTGCTCCGCCTGAATCTGGTTCTCCCTGTGCATCTCCGCAACCATCCCTTTCTTGTCAAAGTAGCCCGCCAAAATGTAATGACCGCTCCTGCTCTTCTTGGGATCCAGATCCAGAACATGTCTGAATCTTTCAACCCCTCTTTGCTCGGAAGCATTCAAAAGGACCCAGGGCAAGGTGCAGAAGACGGCGGTGATAACCAGAATAGAACCTGTGTACTTGAAGTTCACCCCTTTATCAGCAAGCTTCAGGAAAAGAGCAGCCGCCAGGACGGTATACCCGACGGACGTGGATGAAAACATATCCCAGTCCCTGGGCATTCCTAACCCCGGATACATTACGAAATTAAAGCCCATCCCCAGTAGAAAGACAACAGACAAGAACAAAACAGATCTATCCTTGAGATTAAATGACCCCGTACATATCCACACGCTGGCCAACAGCAAAAGCCCCACAGGCGTGACCAGAAGCTGCTGGTTGATAATATCCAGAAGATGGGGAGGGGAGAAAAGGGAATAGCCCGGACCGTAATAATCCCCCTTGAAAAGCGGCACGAATTTGTTCCCCACCATCCAGCTGTATTCTTTCATGTAGAAATAGATCACGAAGGTAAAAACCACCAGGAATAACAAGGCGAACCGGTTTTTCCCCAGGGAAAATGATGATTCTCCGTTTTTTCTCGGTCCCAGGAGATACAGCACAAAAACCGCTGGCAGGAAATAAGAAGAAGAGACGTGCGAAAACACGGCCAGAACAAAAAGCAAAACAGGGACAAAGGTCTTTCCGTCTCCTTTCAGGTATTTCAGGCCTGAGAGGATAAAGGCAAACATCAAAAGGTAGGCCAGAGAGTAATTCTCGATATATCCGCAGAAAAGCTGGATGCTTCCCATGAAGGCTACCAGCAAGAACAAAAACACCTTCTCCGCTTTGTTCTGGCCCAGAAAATCAGCCAAAACAAAGACCAGGTAGATAAAAATCACGCCCAAAAAACAGCTTGAAAGCTCATAAAAAACTCGTGGCTCAATAGTCAAAACTGAATTCAATAACTTGTATAGGTGGATATGAATCAGACTCTCCCCTAACTCGCTCCATTTGACGAAGAAGTTGCTCGATTGGAAATCCCCTATGATCTGGTAACTGTCCCCAAGGAAATGTGTCCGGGTTCTGAAAATCCAGAAAAAAGGAAAACTCGCCAGCGAAAAGATCACAAACCACAATTTTTTTGATTCTCCAAAAGTTCGCCGGTGAATCGGATCAACAAGAAGCGCAAGCCAGTTCTGGATTCTGTAGTTCATCTTCGGGATTAGCAAGAGAAGAGATGCCAGGGTCAGGAGGATCCCAACGTGCAGCGGAAAATAGGCCAGATGATTGATACCCCAGAGTCGCGCCCCGGGGAAAAACGAGCTTGTGAAACGAGAAATGATTAACGCCGCGCAGATAACCGGAATCAGGGGATTCAGACAGCCTGCTCCGTGTCCTGACTCAATCTCCTGCTTTCGTGCAGATCTCTTCATAATCCCGAATGCGTGAACTGACGTTCGGCATAACTTGGCGTTTCCGAGTAGAGACCATATCAGAAGAGCCCGGAAACAAATTCTAAAGAATTTACAGACTCTCCCAGGCCAATCAAAGCTTTTTTCAAAAAAAGTGACCAGCCTTCAGGAAAAGGTCACCTTGCAGAGTCTCACTCGCGCAGGCAGAACCAAACTTCTGGGAATCAGGCAGCCCGCTGCACTTACCTGGTTTATATCCGACCACGGCTACGGGCTGGGATCCAGCTGCCTCCACTGACCATTCAAATAGCAGTAGATGTGGTGATCGGTCGAGTTCACGTATAAATCCCCTTCTGATGGACTGCTGGGCGCCGCACCCCGGGGTTCGAGTCTAAGTACATCTTTTATGTGCAAGGCTCTCTGCGGACTGGTAGTCTGGATGCCTACTTTGATATCGGTTGCCGAATTGTGAAATATCACGGCATTGGAAGTCGACGTGGTAAAGTTGAATCCGAAAGCGAACGTGGAATCAGCATTGCTGGTAACGTTGACCTGGCTGCCTGCGGCAAAGGAATAGTCACCAGCAGCAGTGTTGGTATTACCGCCAGGTATGGTGGCGTAGGGTCCGCTGGCGGTGTTGCTCATTCCACCACCTACCGAAGCATTATCTCCACCCGCTGTACTTAGGCCTCCACCAGCTATGGTCGAACGTATTCCGCTGGCTGTATTCGAATAGCCACCGCCGACGGCTGCTTCATTATTTCCAGCTGTATTTTGCCTGCCACCTGCTACTGTGGAATAAAAATGGCTGGCAATGTTTTGCTGTCCGCCGCCTACAAAGGCGCGATTGCCCCCGGCGGCGTTTCTGTCTCCACCAGCAACTGTGGCGTAGGAGTTGGTAGCTCTATTGCTCGTTCCACCTGCCACGCTGGCATACGACTGGTTGGCAACGTTACCGAGTCCACCTCCCACTGCGCAATAGGTGTAATTGAACCCGCTTGTCCCGGTAGTACATGCCACACCGAGATTTGTCATAGTGTGGGCACTGTCACCGTGGAACATGTTTCCGGCCCCACCGCGGGCTATACCCCAGTAGCGGTTGGTGTAGAGCACCGAATCAGTGAGGGTCCAGTTGGAGGCGCCCGAAGCGGCTGCTTGCCAGGTTCCCTCACCTGAGCCGTCTGAGGTCAGGACATAGCCATTGGAAGCTCCGGAGGGCATCTTGAAACCGCTCATCTGAACCCTTCCTGCAACGTCCAGCTTCTCAGAGGGGGTAGTGGTACCTATACCTACCGAATCCGTGCCGGTCTCAAGTCTTACTGCATTCCCATCATCGGCCCAGCCACCTGCTGGCACCGCCTGCCAGGTTCCTACACCCAAACCGTCTGAGGTCAGGACATGTCCGTTGGAAGCACCGACGGGCATCTTAAAGCCGGTGACCTGAGCCGTGCCCACAACGTCCAGTTTGGCAGAAGGAGTGGCCGTCCCTATGCCTACCGAATCGGTGCCGGTCTCAAGTCTTACTGCATTTCCATCATCGGCCCAGCCGCCGACGCCCCCGGGTGCAGACTGCCAGGTTCCGACACCCGAACCATCTGAAGTCAAAACGTAACCGTTGGAAGCGCCGGTAGGCATTTTGAAACCTGTCATCTGAACCGTTCCCACAACGTCTAATTTCACCGTTGGACTGTCTGTGCCGATGCCCACATTGCCGCCGTTCAGGAAGCTGTGACCGGCGGTCCTCAACTGAACCTTCAGTTCATCCGTAGAGCCGTCGTAGAATTGCATCAAACCTTGCGCCTCTTCATTGTAGCCAATCCTGAGGCGATCCTTATTATCCCGGCTTATGAACTTCAGGTATTTTTGATTCACGTCGAATTCCTCGGTTCCCCTTATGGTGATGGGATAATCAGGTGCTGTCGTGCCCAGGCCCACATTACCTGTGAGACGATACAGGTTCTGCCCGGCAATAACCCAATCGTTGTCACTTTGGGCCATCGCCGCCTCCACGGCGAAGATGGCTGTATCGGCAATCTCGGATCGGTAGGCATATCCAACACTTGTCAGCCTTATCCTGGGAGCAAGCTCTGAACCAGATCCCACCGTGATTCCCAAATACGTTACGCTGTCATCGAAAATGTAAGAAGGAAGAGCCATGAGGCTCCCGAGGACAATGCTGACTAAACCATCCTGCATGGGGGTCTGGTAATGAGTCTCTATCCACAAGGCCGTACCGCCCACGCTGACATCGTAAATGGCGAAGGTCAGATCGTAGTTGCCATTCAGAGGATCCCCCGCATCATCGGTCAACATCCCATTGTAGTTGATCATGTGAGGAATCTCTGACCAGCAGGGTCTGGCAGCAAGACACACAAGGGCTATTGCCATCAGAATCAAAAACCTTTTCATCACAAACCTCCTGTTAACTAAAAGGTTAATGTTCTCAGATAATTAAATTGAATCGTCTTCTAATGGCAAGAAAAAAAGCTGGCAAATGCCTCTGCCCACTTGCTTTATTGCAATTGGTCATCGGTTATTGGTCAATACCGGAACCTAAATTGAGTCAGGTCCTGGTATTCTGTCGGCGAACTAGAGTTGGCCACTACATCATGGAATATCTGCTTCATCTGTTGGGAAATTTATTAGGGGGTAGTTCCGGGTCTCCTGACGCAGAATTACCGAAACAAGATCAGGGGACCTTGTTCTACCACTGTTGGACATCATCCCAAATAAATGTGATACCTCAACCAAATACCCGGCGAAGACACTTTATTCGAAGGTCAAATAGACTTTCTCGGTTTCCCAGCGGGAGCGAACCGGGATGGTGTCAGGAAAGGCAGTGTAGGGTTCGGCAGGAGCGTAAGGGAAGATTGTACCAATGTCGTGTTTTCCGTTTTTGTCCTCGTCCAGAAAAGCCTTTGCCAGATATCTTCCTGGAAGAACCATGTCAAACAAGAATTCACCTGGGCTCTCCAGGAAGATTTGATAAACAATATCCTCGGAGCCAATTTGGCCGAGAACGACCACGATGTCCCCTTTCTTCTCCTCCGAGAGTCTCACCTCGCCTGAGACAGATCCTAAAGTGTCTTGGTTCAAAGTGGTGAAACTCACTTCGAAAAGGGAATCGCCCAGAGGGTTTGCCGAAAGGTCAATTATCTCTCTTAACTGCACTTTGTAAAGGTTTCTGCTCGAAAGGAGCGAATCCGGTTTGAAAACAAAGATCACTGACGACTCCCAGAAGGATTTCCCCTGGACTTGGTCCTCGTTTTCATCTGTCAAGGTCAAATTGGATTCCAGCGATTTCTTCTCCGGAGGCTCGGAGAAAAAAATCTTCACGTGACTGTCCAACGCAACATCTTTTTCGCCATCCTTTGGCTGGGTGGACAGGATCACCGGCCTCACGGTATCTGCCGCTCCTGTTCCTGGAAACGAACAGGAACTGAAAGCAGGATCAATCTCATTTCCAGATTCATCCTGGACGTGTGAGACCACAAGCAGGTATTGGACAGCTGGATCCATTTCGCCGGTAACCAATAATATCTTGGTTTTGTCCTCTACTGCTAAATATGCCAGGAGAACTTCGAGTCTTTGCACGGGGTTATTCTGGACTGCAATGACATAATTATTCACATCGTAAATCGATTTCCCCTCTAGGCTTTCGTCAAAGTCCAGCTCTATTCCATTTCTATCCAATGCCTGGCAGCGGATCAGGGAGGGATGACTGGTGTCTTTTAGAGTCAAAACAAAATTCATGTTTTTCCTGGAAAAAATCGCTGAGTCCAGGGTCACATCCTGGGTGGTCACGCCCAAAGGCTCATCCTCTATATCCCACTCCAGATCTCCATTATTGTCCTTGACTGCGAAGAGGCGATACCTGTCAAAACGGAGGTTTTTCAGATTGTACTTCCCTTCAAAATCTGTCTGGGTAACGTAAGTAGGTTTGTCCCTGAGTATATCGACGCCTGCTTTCTCATCCAGGGGATAAGCCCAGATGCTGATGCCGGCTTCTTTTTTCCCCTCTGTCTGGGTCTCACCCGATATTTCGCAAGAGTCTATAAAATCGCCTGTGGAGAAGGCAAAGGAGTACGATTCTCTCATCCGGTTTCGGCGCAGATCGACTGCGCCGGTGCCAATGGTGATGACGTACGTTGTCTTCGATCTCAGAGGTTCCGGGGGTTTCAAATTCACTCTATTTTTGTGCCAGGAGAAGTCCCAGGGGGTCTCGGGCAGAGGGGAGATGAATATCGATTCCTCTGTCTTTTTTTTCTCCATCCGTTCGGTGAAAGCGATCTCGATTTGAACGTCCATCCCAACCTGAGTTGAACCAGCAGGTGGAAAAGTAGCAACTACCCGGGGAGGTGTTTTGTCCTCCGGACCGCCGGGCGGCATCCCTTCCTTGGCACAAACGAGAAAAATCGAGGATAGGATAAGTAAAGTGATGGTTTTTTTCATTTCCCAAAGCGCATACGCCCGAGACTGCCAGGCACGCGACGAAGCTGCAACTGTCGGCGGCTTCACAACCGGTCCGCTACTCTGGCCCGCGACTTTGCATTCAGAGACAACCGCCTGATCATTCTGTTTTCAGCTTTTCTTTTAAGCCCTGATTTTCAGGATCCATTTCCAAAGCCTTTTCCCAGTATTCTCTTGCCTCCCGTGATTTGCCTTTTGCCTGGAGTATGTCTCCCAGGTGTTCATAAACCACCGCATCGGTGTCCAGAGATTCCAAAGCTTTTCTTATCTGGTCTTCTGCCTGACTTATCTTCCCCAATTTGAAAAGAACCCAGCCATAGCTGTCCAGATAAGCGCCATTTTGGGGGTCTTTTTCCAGGGCTTTCTTTATCATCTCCAGAGATTCCTCCAGCCTGACTTCCTTTTCCGCCAGCATATATCCCAGATAATTCAAGGCTTGCGCATTATCCGGCTCGATTTCCAGGAGCCTCTCAAAGGTGGAGACGGCGCTGTCGAAATTCCCCCCTCTTTCATGGGCCGCGCCCAGGGCAAACAAAATCCTGGGTTCATCCGGCTGCAGGATCAGAGCCTTTTCCAAAACCGAGATGGCCTGGTCAAATTTCTCAATCCGGTTGTAAGTCAGACCCAGAGGATAATAGACATTTTCCTTGTCTGTTACCCTCTGCAAAGATTGCTCGTAGACGTCGATGGCTTCATCCAGGCTGTCCTCCTGAATGTGGGTCAGGGCCAGTCCCACCCAGCCATCGGATGAGGTCTCCCTTAAAGAGATCACTTTTCTGAATTTCTCTTTGGCGGCAGTGAAATTGCCTTTGGCTAAAGCTACTCTTCCCAGAAAAAGGTGTGCCATGACGCTCGACGAATCCCTTTCCAGATGCCCGGTGAAAAGACTCTCTGCGCTCTGGTAATTCTCTTGAAGCAGATAGAGAGAGCCCAGTCTTTGAGTATTCTCCTCATCTTCCGGATTCAGTTCGTGGATGATTTCCATTTCTTTTTTGGCCTTATAAATTTCCCTGCTGAGAATGTAAAGAGAGGTCAGTCTCTTGTGCAAACTGACACTGTTGTAGTCCAGTACCGCAGCCTTTTCATAGGCCTCAATGGCCTTTTGCAAGTCCTTTTTCGCCTGGTAGGCAGTACCCAGACCAACCCAGGCCTGGACGCTGCTTGGATCAGATTCGAGTATTTTGTTGTATTCATCAATTGCCTCATCATATTTTCCATTCTCCATGAGCATGCCAGCTAACCTGAGTCTGATTCCGGGATTAAAAGGATAAATGTCCGATATTCTCCTCCAGGCCGAAAGGGCCTTACCTGTTTCCCCTTGTTGGTGGTAAAGAAAGGTCAGGTTTCGGTAAGCGTGCACATTGGTGGAGTCCAGGTCCGCAGCTTTCTGATAAGAGGCTATGGCATCATCTATTCGCTGCAGAACGCTGTAGCAATCCCCCAGGAAATTCCAGGCGTTAGGAGACTTAGGCTCTATCTTCAAGCCATGATCTAAAGCTTGATCCCACTTCCTGAGCCTGAAAAGGGTCTGACCCAACGCCAGCCTCAGTTCAGGTATATCCGGCCTCAGGGACAGGGCTTTCTGGTACTCTTCAAGGGCTGAATCCATTTCGCCGGTTTGAAGGTACCAATCACCCCTTACGAAATGCTGGTAGGCCTGAAAAGCAGAATCGGGCACCGGTTTCGGCTCTTCGCCGATTAGATCTTCCAGAGCAAGGGGCCGGCTGTGCCAAAAGCCCAGCAGAATAATAAAAAGCAATAGCTTCAGTGTTCCTTTACCCATCATACATATGAAATTAACTTGTTTTCCCCAAAATACAAGAACAAAAGTGAGCCTAACCTCACTCTCTGAGTCATACGCAGAGAATGGAGATACAAAAGCAACTTTTTTCTTGACACTGGTGGTAGTTGCTGTTAGTTTTAGCCAAATTGTTGTCCAATTCTTTTGGATCCCCGGAGAGGAGGTTGGATGCCAGAGAACAAAGCAAATGCTGAGTTTGAGCCTTATATAAAACCAGAACAGAAGATGGCCGAGGTCACCTTACGAGCCGTTATCCTGGGCGCTTTAATATCGATAATCTTCGGAGCTGCCAATGCCTATATCGGTTTGAAAGTGGGAATGACGATTTGCGCATCAATACCTGCAGCGGTTATTTCCATGGCGGTTTTAAGAGGAATATTAAGGACGGGAACTGTTTTGGAAAATAACATGGTGCAAACAATTGGCTCAGCGGGTGAATCTTTAGCTGCCGGGATCATCTTTACCATCCCCGCATTTTTCATCTGGAATGAGACTATTCCGGGCTTTTCCCACCCCATATCCACCTGGGATATTTTCTTTTTGTCGATGTTAGGAGGATGTTTAGGTATACTTTTCATGATACCATTAAGGAGATACTTGATCGTCAAAGAGCACGGCAAACTGAGATTTCCCGAGGGAACTGCCTGTGCTGAGATAATCAAGGCTGGAGATGAGGGTGGAGGCAAAGCGAAAACCGTCTTCTGGGGAATGGGTTTAGGCGCATTATATAAAGTTCTAATGGGAGGAGTAAGGCTCTGGCCCGAAAGCCCTCTGCATAACCTTCCCTATCCCAAAGGAGCTTATCTGGGAATAGATGCCACACCAGCGCTTCTGGGTGTGGGGTACATTATCGGTCCTCGTATATCAGCTTTAATGCTGGGAGGTGCTGTCTTAGGGTACCTTGGATTAGCACCACTTATAGCTTACCTGGGATCCTATCTTCCGGAGGCTGTTCCGCCAGCCACAAAATTAATCTCGGAGATGTCCCCGGCAGAGTTGAGAACTAACTATATTAAATATTTTGGAGTTGGCGCAGTTGCCATGGGAGGATTTGTAAGCTTGATAAAATCTATGCCGGTGATTATCCACTCCTTTTCAGTTGGAGCAAAGCAGATCTTCTCTAAAAGAATAGAAAAATTCAAAGTGGCAAGAACAGAAAGGGAGCTTTCAATGGCGGTGGTTTTGATCGGCTCCCTTTTGGTTGCCTTAGCTATCTGGGCTTACCCAAAAACAGAGCTTCATCTTTCAGGAACAATTCTGGTTCTAATCTTCGGATTTTTCTTTGTAGTGGTGGCAGCCAGGATCGTGGGGATAGTTGGCTCCTCTTCCTCACCTGTCTCAGGAATGACCATCGCCACCCTTTTAGTCACAAGCTTGATCTTGCTTTCATTTGGAGTCTCAGGGTTTCAGGGTATGATAACGGTGATGTCCATAGGTACAGTGGTATGCATTGCGGTTTGCCTCTCAGGAGATATAGCTCAGGATTTAAAGACCGGCCACCTTTTAGGAGCAACACCTGAAAAACAGCAGACTATGGAATTTGTGGGTCTTTTAGCTCCCGCACTGGTTATGGGATTCGTGGTGTTTTTGCTGGGTTCTGCTTTTGGATTTGTTCGCACTGAGGCTCATCCTACGCCCCTTCTGGCTCCGCAGGCTAATGTGATGGCAACCATTGTCCAAGGTGTGATGACGGGAGGTATCCCCTGGCTTTATATAATAGTTGGTATTATGCTTGCCTCTGCTATCGAGCTTGTGGGCATCTCCTCTTTGCCTTTTGCCATAGGTCTTTATCTTCCCTTAGAGCTCTCAACTCCGATTATGGCTGGTGGGCTTATTGCCCTTTTAGTAGCAAAGGTCGCCAAAAAGCAAGAGCGATGGAAAAGGCAAGAGCGGGGGATTCTTTTTGGCTCAGGTCTGGTAGCAGGCGATGCTTTAATCGGAGTTGCGATAGCATTTCTCGTTGCTTTCTGGATCAAGTACAGAGCTTTTTATGAACTTCACGAGGAGACACCACTTGCTGGATCCATCGCTCCCTGGCTGGCGCTTGCAGCCTTTGCGGTGATTGGATTTTTCCTGTGGAGATCGACGATTCTACCTAAAATCAAAAAGAGGTGAGAAAAATGGAAGAGCTTAAGAATTCGGCAAGAATAGCAGTGAACAATTGTATGGGGGTGAAGAAAGGCGAGCGAGTCCTGGTAATCACCGATGAGCCATTAAGAAAAATAGGTTTTGCCATATGGGAGGCCGCCAGGGAGGCTGCTTCTGAAGCCATGCTTTTGGAGATACTTCCCAGAAAATCGAACGGCGAGGAGCCTCCTCCTCCTGTAGAGGAGTTTATGAAGAAATTCGACGTGATCCTGATACCCACGTCCAGATCCATGACCCATACCAAAGCCAGAAGAGATGCGTGCGAGAGCGGAGCCAGGATCGCCACCCTGCCTGGTATTCTGGAAGAGACGATGAAAAGAACCCTTTCCGCTGATTACAATAAGATATCAGACAGGTCAAAGAAACTGGCAGCTGCTCTACAGGGCTCAAAAATAGCCAGGGTGACAACCCCTGCGGGAACAGACATAACCATGAGCGTGGAGACCAGAGAATGGAAGATAGACGACGGCCTCTATTTGAAACCCGGTAACTCTGGCAATCTGCCAGCCGGCGAGGTGTACATCGCTCCGCTTGAGGAAACGGGCAACGGCGTGATTGTTGTGGACGGCGCCATGGCCGGAGTGGGTAAGGTCAAAAGGCCTCTGCGACTGGTAATCAAAGACGGTTATGCCACAGAGATAACAGGCGATGACAAGGCAGAAAGATTGAAGAAAATGATTGAGCCCTTTGGCAAGCCAGCCACAAATCTCGCCGAGCTGGGCATCGGCACGAATGACAAGGCGATTATCTGCGGAAGCGTACTGGAGGACGAGAAGGTTTTAGGAACTGTGCACATGGCTATCGGGGACAACAAGTCAATGGGAGGAAAAGTCTCGGTCCAGAGCCACCTGGACGGGATATTGTCCAAACCCACTCTCGAGATCGATGGCAAGATAATCATGGAAGACGGCAAGCTGAAGATATAGGATTCTACTGACGAAAAAAGGGGCAGTGTGGGCCTACCAACCAAAGGACCCGTCATTGCGAGCGGAGCGAAGCAATCCCACACTTTTTGTGAATCAATGCCCTTTTTCATGGACAGATTGGTCTCTCGCGGAAAGAGATCGCTTCGTCGCCCCGCCTTTGGCGGGACTCCTCGCAATGACCTGTACGTAGTGGCCGAGCTTGCTCGGCCGTTTTTGGCTTGGCGAATCGAGCAACTGGCAAGACAAGGTCCGGAGACCTTGTCCTACCCGCTGCAGGTTTGTAGCCACGGATTTATCCGTGCATTACCATCCGGTACCACGGGTTGTGCCCCTGGCGCTTCTGGCCAGCTGTGACAACAATAATAATCTGCAGAAAAACCCGTACCAACAGACTCTCTACCCTGTATCCAGCCACGTCGATAGACAAATAGGGCAATTACATTATTTTACCCTTGACAAAACCGTTAAATCGGATTAAATTATCTCATAGAGAAACGGAATTTCATTTCAAAACGGTCTATTGTCTTTTATTCCTCGGACGGAGTAGCTTGTTTTCACGTTCTTGCGATCAACGTCATAAACACGGAGGTGATCGGCCCTAAAAGCTCTTAGCAGAAGAGACGATCCTCAACAAGGGGTAGGAGGAATTAAGGGCTTTATTGAAGAAAGGAGCA
>Ga0209636_10002173_pt1 | contig 19915 bp, 20 predicted proteins | sample DeeMarSWOR152_54_FD_187464 | JGI IMG/M metagenome (GOLD analysis project Ga0209636, IMG submission 187464) | Marine sediment microbial communities from White Oak River estuary, North Carolina - WOR-1-52-54 (SPAdes) (version 2) | ecosystem: Environmental > Aquatic > Marine > Intertidal zone >...
TGGGTTTTGATCTAAACGGTTGCGGGGGGAATTTCGCGCCTATATTAAGAAAAGAAGGACGAAGAGGGGGTTTTTTTTGAATCGGAAGCCAAAATGGGAATATTTAAATATGATGTGATAGTTCAATCTTTACCGTCTAAAAAAAATGGAAGAAAAAGACAATGGCAACACCCAACAAATCGGAAATAGAAGAGAAAGCTAGAGAACTATGGCATTCCGATAGGTTTCGAGGGGGCGACCCTAGTTTCGAGGTTAGTCCAGAACTAGACGAACTAAGAGAAGAAGGCTATCTAAGCTTAGCTCAAAGCTACCTAATGAGAGATAGAGCCAAGTCGGAAATAGAAGAGTATGAAGGCTATAACGACTTAGCGGACTTAGACGATTATCCGATAAAAGAGATAATGCGGGAAGGGGGCTTCGTTATCGGGGGAAGGGGTTCGGGAAAAACTAATCTACTAAAGTTGCTAGCGTATGAAGCTTTAAGAATAGGAGTGAAAGTAAAAGTTGTTGATAGTGCTCTAAATTGGAGAGACTTTCCTTTACCGACGATAAAGGTTAGGAGAAAGTCTACGATAGTTGTGAAACTAAATCGGGTCTACGACGTAAGTCGTTTAGCGGTTCTAGAAATTAGAAACTTTGTAAGCGAAATGATGAAGAGAGATTTCGAAGAAGCCGTAGCGTTAAAAGATGCGAAGCTAGAGCCTATACCGCTTCTCTACATTCTCGAGGAAATACAAAACGTTATTCCGTCGAATACGCTTAGAACGTTGAAGTTCTTAGAGGTTAGTCGTTTCGTCACTCAAGGACGCAACTTTGGCTTAAGCTATTTAGCTTCGGTTCAACGGCTGTCTACGACGGACACAACTTTAGTCGAAATTTCGGGCGTCAAATTTTGGCTCAAGTTGGAAGGCGAAAACAATCTAAGAAAGGCTAGAAGTTGGCTACCGAAGTTTGTCGTTTGGAGACTAAGAGACTTGGAAGTTGGATCGGCATATCTTCAAATTGGCTCTAAAGTTAAGCTATTGAGACTACCGCTTTTCGAAACTAAGAAGGTGATAGCAAAATGACCGCAAAGCTTATCTTTTTTGTTAACCTAATGTGCAGTCGCTCATCATCACCGGAAGCTTGCGTTGAGTGTTCCTAGCCATACTCTCTATTTGGTCGAGCAATTTTAGGCGTGGCAAAGTTGGACCGATGAAGCTTGGAAACTTGACTGCGTAGCAGTAGATGCAGGCGTGGGCACAACGTCCTAGGTAAGTGTTTAAATTGTATTTTGGGAGGCACGTGCAGTGTCCGGCTCTTGGAGCGTTGAAAATAGGCAGTTTCATAACATGTCTTCTAAGCGTACAGTTGCCTTAATGTCTTTGGCTCCCATAGTGGAATTCTGAGAACAGAAAATTTATAGGTGTCTTTTATCTTTCATGAAGGGCTTGATAGAAGGCGAAGAGAACGAAACAAAAACTGCCGTATATAATCAAACGCCATCTAAGAAACAATAGGGCTTCTGGAGTTGGGAAAAATAGCTTCAATGCTTATTGTAGTGCCAGTAATCCTGATAGTAGCCTTTGCGTTAGGTGAATTGTTTAGGAAAGCTGGTTGGCCCCCTGTCGTTGGACAAATCTTAGCAGGTATGTTGCTTGGTATTTCTGCAGTTAAAGGTGTATTGTTCACCGATGAATCTTCTTTTGTGATAGTTGATTTTCTATCTGTGCTTGGTATAGTTTTTCTTTTGTTTTTGGCTGGATTAGAAATAGACATTGAGAAGATAAAGGAGACATCGAGGGATTCGATTCTTATATCTTTTAGTGCTGCCCTTCTTCCCTTTTTCCTTGGCTTTACATTTCTAATGTTATTGGGCTACGATTTCTTAACGTGTCTTGTTTTTGGCGGCGCCTTGATGGTAACTTCTGAAGGAACCAAGGTTAAGGTGCTTATGGACTTGAATTCTTTGAACACTAGGTTAGGAGCAATTATGCTTGCAGCTGGGGCGATTGACGACATATTTGAGGTTTTGTTTTTGAGTCTTGTAGTAGTAATGGCGCAGGGACTGAGTCTTGCAGGATTAGTTAGAATTCCTTTAGAACTTCTGGCCTTCATTATATTTGCATTCATATCTTTTGAAGTAATGCATAAATTGCTTCATCATCTAGATAAGAACAGTGGCGATGAAACTGAACTTTTCTCTATGATAGTGATTTTTATTCTGGTTCTCGCTGCTTTGTCTGAGGCTTTGCAGATAGGTTATTTGATTGGAGCCATCGTAGGAGGTTTCCTTTTACAGATTTCTATGAGAGACATTCATAAGCAACATAGAGAAGACATGATTAATGTAATCAAGCTAATCACTTTAGCTTTTGTTGTTCCTTTCTTTTTTGCAGACGTCGGCCTAAACTTCGAAATGGTAAGCCTTTCCTCGAACTTTCTCCTCCTAATCGTAACGATTGCAATAGCTTTTATTGGAAAAATTGTGGGCACTTTGATAATGAAGCCCTTCTCAACCCTAAGTTCAAAACAGCTCTACTATGTGGGCTGGGCAATGAACTCTAGAGGCGCAGCTGAACTGGTAATCGCTTTAATGGCAAAACAATTTGGAATAATTCCATCGGAAATTTTCTCCGCCCTTGTGTTAATGACCATAGTAACGACGTTCACTTTTCCATTCATTCTGGCAAGAGGAATAAGAAAGAATCCGGGACTTATGGAAGCAACTTCGGCAAAGCGTATCTAAATATTAATGGGAGAAAAGGTGGATGAAAAGAAAAATAAATCTGTTTGACGAAATATTATTAGTAGTAGGTGAACAGAACTGAAAGATGAAATGAAAATTTTGGTTGGAATCGATGGCTCAGACCACTCTAAATGGGCACTCATAGAAGCTATAAATGTTGCCAAAAAATTTTCGGGATTCATAAAAGTTATTACCGTTTATAAACAAGGGATGGATGAAGAAGCTAAAAGAGTTCTAGAAGAAGCAGAAGAATATTTGAAGAAAGAAAAAACCAATCACAGTTCATCATCAATTCTCGGTTCAAACCCTTCCAGAGCCTTGGTAAACATAGCTAAACACGAAAATTTTGACCTCATCGTAGTCGGGAGCAGAGGTTTAAGTAGCGCAGCATCCTTCTTGCTAGGAAGCGTATCCAAAAAAGTAGTCTCCAAATCTCATTGCGATGTTCTTGTCGTAAAAAAGTAAAAACTACTTTCTGATAACGTGCTGACAAAAATTGTCTTAACAGCATCAGATACTGGGAACAGAAGATTTATAGGTAACTCTCTCGTCAACGCTGGTTTTGAGCAAAAAGAAGGCGAAAAGCACGAAATCAAAGTCAATGACATTTGCCGCGGTTAGACATCTAGTTTGGCTCAAAATTCAAGGGCGAGAATATGCTTGAAACGTTTGCTGTTTTACCCGTTATTTTGATAGCGGCTTTTTCGTTCAACGAATTGTTCAAGAGAATTGGTCTTCCACCAGTTGTCGGACAAATTTTGGCAGGAATCATATTAGGCATACCCATGATTAAAACCATGATATTTGGACCTGAAAACTTATTGATAGTCGATTTCCTCTCCGTGTTAGGAATAGTGTTCCTACTACTTTTGGTCGGATTAGAAATTGATCTCAAAAAAATAATGGAAAGCTCAAAGGACTCTATTCTCATATCTTTCGGTTCCGCTTTAGTCCCATTGGTTTTAGGTTTTATCTTTCTTAGGGCAATGGGATATGATGTTGTGGCGTCTATTGTTTTCGGAGGCGCTCTAATGGTCACGGCAGAAGGGACAACTGTTAAGGTGTTAATGGATTTAAATACGTTAAACACAAGGTTAGGGGCAATAACGGTTGCGGCGGGAGCAATCGACGACATATTTGAGGTTTTGTTCTTAAGCATGGTAACAATCTTGGCGCATGGAGGAACCTTCACTGGGTTAGCCGTTTTACCCATAGAACTGTTAGCCTTTGTTGCCGTGTCTTTCGTATCTTTCAAAATAATCTCCAAAGTATTAGGTTACATTGAAAGAAAGGGAGACAATGTAGAACTTTTTTCCGTCGTGTTGATTTTTGTTCTGATCATGGCCATTCTTTCTGATGCCCTACAAATAGGTTACTTGATTGGAGCAATAATAGCGGGTTTCTTACTCCAAGTCTCCATGAAAAGCCTAAAGAAAAAGGATGAAGAGGAAATTGTCGAAACCACCAAATTGCTTACCTTAGCGTTTGTTGTTCCCTTCTTCTTTATAAACATCGGTTTGAACTTTGATTTCAGCACCCTCCTCGGAAACTCTATACTTCTAATCGCCACGGTCGTAATAGCTTTCAGCGGAAAGATTTTGGGAACCCTCGTTACCAAACCCTTTTCAAGTTTGAGTACAAAACAATTGTATCTAGTTGGATGGGGAATGAACTCAAGGGGCGCCGTAGAGTTAGTCATCGCCTTGTTGGCCAGAAATTATGGCTTAATTCCTCCTGAAGTGTTCTCAGCGCTTGTTGCAATGGCAATAATAACAACACTGGCCTTCCCCTTCGTTCTGACAAGAGAAATAGAAAAGAATCCCGGAATCATGGATGCAACTTCGGCAAAGTGTATCTAAATGTTATCTTTTAAGCGAGAAGAACTCTTGTTATGGTAGAGGTTGAGTTATTTGTTTCTGAGGAGGAAGAGGAAGTTAAAAGTGGATTTGGGTGAATTAAAGGATGAAAGAGAATCCTTGTCCAGTTTCTTACGCTCGAAACTCAAAGTCGATGTCACTTCAAGTGGCAATAAGGTGCTAGTAGATTCCGAAAATTTATCCCCACAAGAACTGAAGAGAATGGTAAACAAATTTGTTTACCATCGAAACCTAATGAACAAGTATTGGGTTGCGCTGGAAAGCAATGTCGTTAAAATCAATAAGTTTAAGCATGCCGAGAAAAAAGAAAAACGAAAGAGGAAAGGGACTCCGCCTTCAACAATTAAGCACGGTTGGTAAGAAAGAAAAAATATGCACGGCTTTTTAGGTCCCTAGCAAACCTTCACACAGAAAATATCATATCGCAACAAGTTTGAGGCCTTCTCTGAAACCACTGATGTTCGTCTCTTTTGCGGTTTCAGGTACACTGTCGATTATGGCCTTCTCAACAGCTTCCTTTTTCACAATGCCAGTTATCTTAGTTAAGGCGCCTAACATGATGACGTTGGCATAAAGCCTTGATTTCAATAGCTTCGCAGCAGTCTTTGTCGCTGGAATTTTGAAAACTTTTGCTTTTGTTTCGAGTAGGTGTTCTACCTTATCTTTGTCAACTATCAGTACACCTTTTTCCTTCAAATCTTTCAAATGCGTTTCAAGGGCATTTTGACTCATAGCCACCAAGATGTCGCATTTTCTAACATGTGGAAAACCAATCTTGCTGTCTGAGATAATGACTTCGCTTTTTGCGGTGCTTCCTCTGGCTTCAGCTCCGTAGCTTTGGGTTTGAACCACGTATCTTCCTTCGTAAGCAGCGGCTCTTCCAAGAATTTCTCCGGCTAAAACGACGCCTTGTCCCCCAAACCCACTGATTATTACCTCAATCCTTTTAGGCACCCTTCTTCGCCTCCTTCATGATTTCGTAAAGAGTTTCGGGAACTGTTGGAAATTCTCGATGCACGAATTCTCCCACCACAATTTTTCCTTCCAAATCTTTTTCAGCCATTTTTTCGCCTTCTTGAAGCGTCACTGAAATTTCTTTGAACCATCGAAGTATGTCTGGGGCTTTTTTGAGTCCAACTCTTCTTCCGAAGGCTGTGGGGCACTGGCTTACGGCTTCGATGAAGGCGAAGCCCTTGGTTGTGATAGCCTTCTTCATGGATTCTTTGAGTTGTTCAATGTGGAAGGTTGTCCAACGGGCTGCGTAACTGGCTCCAGCCGCAACCACTAGACGAGTTGTGTCGAAGGGGCGTTCAACGTTTCCGTAAGGGGTTGTCGTTGTTTTGGTTTTGAGGGGAGTCGTGGGGGCAACTTGTCCACCTGTCATTCCATAGATCATGTTGTTCGACATAACCACAACGATGTCGAGGTTTCTTCGGGCAGCATGAATTAGGTGGCTTAAACCGATTCCCGCGAGGTCTCCGTCTCCGCCGAAAACTACGACGTTCAAGTCTGGACGAATAAGTTTCACTCCGGTGGCGACTGGTATGCTTCTGCCGTGGGTAACGTGGATGGAGTCTGCTTTAAAGTAGGGGGATGCAATCCATGCTGCACATCCGATGCCGCTGCAGAAAACGAATTTGCTAGGGTCTTTGTATCCAAGTTCATGAATAGCCCTTAGGAAACAGTTTATAATTGTTAGGTTGCCGCAGCCTGCGCAAAAGGGAAGCCGCATGTTTCTTAGATATTCTCGGATAGAAAATTTTTCAGTCAACGTTTCTCACACCATTCACGACTTCTGCGAGCAGTTCTTCCGGCGTTATCATTTCTCCGCCACCGATTTTGTTTATGGGAACAACCGAAACCCTGCCGTAAACCGCTCGCTCCACCTCGTAGAAAACTTGTCCCAGATTCATTTCCGGCACAAAAACTATTTTAGCGTTTTTAGCCATCGCCTGAACGATGTCGTCGGGGAAGGGCCAAACGGTTTTTAGTCGAAGGAATCCGAGGTTGATTCCCTTCTTTTTCGCTAGGTCAACGGTTTCATAAACCGCCCGGGAGGTGCATCCGTAGGAAACGATGCCAGCTTCGCAGTTTTTGATGTTGTAGTCTTCGAATTCTATGATTTTGCTTGCGTTTTTTCTTATTTTTCCCACCAGTCTCTCCACCAGTCGTCGGTGCACGGTTGGGTCGGCTGTGTAGCGGATTCCGTATTCGTTGTGGGTTGATCCTGTTACGGCTACGTTGAAGCCTTGGCCTACAGAGGGCATTGGAGGAATTTCTTTCGAGCCGAAGAAAGTTTTGTCTGTCTGTTTCGGTTTTTTGCGGTTGACGATTTCTATCTTGTCTGAAGGTGGCACGGTAATTGGTTCTCTCATGTGGGCTACGATTTCGTCGGCTAAGAGAATAACTGGGGTTCGATATTTTTCGGCTAAGTTAAAGGCTCTGATGGTTAGATCGAACATTTCTTGCACTGAGTTAGGCGACAGAACGATGGAGGCGTAGTCTCCATGGGTTCCCCAGCGGGCCTGCATCACATCTCCTTGACCACACTTGGTGGCCTGACCAGTGCTTGGACCAACTCTCTGGACATTTACGATCACGCAGGGAGTTTCAGTCATGAAAGCATAACCTATGTTTTCCTGCATGAGACTGAAGCCAGGGCCTGAAGTGGCGGTCATGGCTTTGGCTCCTGCCCAGCTTGCTCCTATGACTGCGCCTAGAGCGGCTAGTTCGTCTTCCATTTGGATGGCTATGCCGTCTTCTTGGGGTAGTCTTAGGGCTAGGTGTTCGACGATTTCGCTGGAGGGGGTTATTGGGTATCCGGCGAAGAACCTGCATCCGGCTGTTATTGCTGCTTCTGCGCAGGCTTCGTTTCCTTGCCAAAAATGGTTTTTCGTCAAGTTTCGTCTGGCTCCTTTTGTTCTTGTTATTCGTTGGGATATGGTAATATGCGTGAGGTTGAACTTCTTTGTTATGGGTTTCTTCTAGTTCTCTCTAGGGTGGGTGGAGGAGGCTATGTACGACCTCAACATTATTTGTGACATAAATACACAGAACCTGAAAGGGATTATTGTACGTGAAGCGGTTTTTGGAAAAAATACCGTTTTCAACATTCTGCTGCTATTAGAGTTCAAATAGATCGTGCCTCGGGAGATGTTATCTATTTCTTAATCACTGATTTCTGTTGGCTTGTTCTTAAAGGAGAGTTCTAAGATCCTCATTTTTCGCTGTTCAAAAATGAAAAAATTTCTAGAGGTTTCTTCCAGATCGGATAGTTGTTCCGATAAGCGCGTGCTTTTCTTTCTATCTATACGGTGAAGTACCCTTCACTAAATAAATAAATACGCAAGGTCATATTTTTAGTGGTGGTTAGTGTGAAGTTTTCGGGGAGGGAGCGCGCGGGAAAACTCCTTTCTCTTTCAGCACCAAACGCAGTTTTCACGAAACGCAACCCGCGTACCCCTCCATCACGCACGTGCACGGATGGACAGGGTGAGTTTTGAAGGATTGGGATGACGAGATTCATAGAGCGCTGGCACATCCTATCAGAAGACGTATCGTAGAATGCTTGCAGGAGAACGATCTCTCGTTCCGTGAGCTACTGAAACGCGTTGACATCGGTAATCATGGCAAACTTGGTTTTCATATACGAGAGCTGAGGGGATTAGTTGAACGTGAGCCTTCAATGAAGAAATATCGTTTGACAGACAGGACAGTTGGCAGGTGAATTGATTTGGGATATTCGCTTCGCAATTGATAGGGGCGGACGAGATCTCGCACATGAGCCAACGAGATATGTCCGACATCTCAAGTTTGGAGACCACGCAGTTCTCTATTACGATACAGAGAACATCAAACGCGAAATAACCTTCTCGTTCCTAGAAGCAGGACTACCAAAGGGCGAAGCGGTTGTCTACATTGCACCAGAACGTAAACTAGATTCAGAAATTCGAGAAATCCAGAGATACGGAATAAGCACCGACTACTTCCGCAACGAAGCATTTACAATAATGTCAGCCGAAGAATGGTATCTGGAAAAAGGTAAAACCCAAGCCAAAACAATCATAGACAATTGGGCGACGCTCCTCAAAGAGAAGCAAAAAGCTGGATTCACAGGACTGCGTGGCGCTGGCGAAATGGAGGTTTTCTTTCACAACGCGAAGGTCGAGGAGCTACTAAGATACGAAGCGGCGCTTGGTAGACAACTTGCCTTTGACCTATGTGCACTGTGCATCTACAACACTGATTGGCTTGACGAAAGACGGGTCATCCAACTGAACAAATACCACGGTCACGAAATCTTAGAAGACATGGCTTTGAAAACGACATAGATCCATTCATTGTGACAGCGAAGCAAACCCTGAGTGCTAATGTATGACATACGTCATATTTATATCTTACACTTAACCTGTTATATAACATGGACATCACAAGCCTCAAAATGGATGTTCTAAGATGTCAGAGCAGACAGCGACCCACGCAACATGCCCAGAATGCGGAAGTACAAACATAGTTAAGGACATAAGAATAGGAGAGTCCATCTGCGGTGTCTGCGGCCTAGTAATTCAAGAAAATATGCTACACCAAGGAGCAGAATGGAGATCTTTCACCCCTCAAGAAAGAAAGTCCAGAGCAAGAGCAGGAGCCCCAACCAAATATTCTGACTATAACAAAGGTCTATCCACAACCATCCGAATTGACAGAGACGCTTTCGGCCGCCCCCTATCCCCAAAAGTTAGACGTCAAATGTGGCGCCTCAAAAGATGGCACATCCGATCAACCTTTCACGCCTCCCAAGACAGAAATCTCAGTAATGCTATGAACGAACTTCAGCGCCTCTCTGAAAAACTCCATATCCCATCCTCAGTACAAGAAATGGCAGCAGTAATCTACCGAAAAGCCCTAAACAAAGACCTGATTCGCGGGCGCAGCATCGCAGCGATAGTAGCTGGGTCCCTCTACGCAGCCTGTAGATTCACCAAAACACCTAGAACCCTGAAAGAAATCACAAAAGCCAGCCTCCGGAACCAAAAAGAAATCTCAAGAGCCTACCGCCTGATAGTACAAAACCTAGAAATGAAAATGCCCATCGACAACCCCCTAGACTACGTCACAAAAATAGCTGAAAAAGCAGGAGTCTCCAGCGATGTGGAAGGATTAGCCATCAAAATCATTCGGGACGCCAAGAACAAGCATGTAGCCATAGGAAAAGACCCCTCAGGACTAGCAGCTGCAGCACTCTACGTAGCCTCCAAACTCAAAAAAGAAAAAATAACGCAAAGCCACCTCGCTAAAACGGCCGGCGTAACCGAGGTTTCGATAAGAAACAGGAAAAATGACCTAATGAAAAGGCTCAACCTTTGCTTCAGCTAATGCGCGTAGAAACGATTAGCGGAATTGGAAAGGCAAAACGACTGTTAGGGCTTGGCTGTGCGCTCTAGCTAAATCTTCCCTTTTTTCTTCCGCTAATTTTACGGTAATTGTTAAATAGCCTAATTGTGAGACCAAAAAGTGCTTGTAAACAACGTTAGGTGGAATATTCTTATGTTGTTCCTGAGCTACTGGGAGTTGAACGAAAACTTCACTCCTAAAGATATTGTAGAGCTCGCAGCTGAACTCATGGAGAAAAACCTGTGGCCCGCTGAAGGAACTGAAATCCTTGGTTTTTACGTTTCTACTGATGTGCCTATTTGGGGCATCACCATAGAGGAAGCAGAAAGTGTAGAGTCATTGCTCAAAGGTGCAGTTGCTTGGACAAACGCAAAACCCGGTTTCTTCAAGGTTCTTAGGGTCTCCCCTGCAATGACAGCCGAGGAAGCCATACGCATCGTAGCGGAAATGTAGATCCGTAGCCAGAAACCGTTTAACCTTCCCTCTTTTTTCTCAATTTCGTGCGTGTATTTAACTTTCAGTTTCTTCTTCGTATTTTGGCGGCCAGCACATTGGAGCTTTTGGAATTTTTTCCTCGAAGCCCATCGCCCTAAATAGAGGATAAAGGTAGCTTTCTTCTCCTATCAAATGCATTCCACCATCAACACATATCGTGGTGCCAGTGACCCAGCTGGCGTAGTGCGAAGCTAAAAACACCGCCACCTTAGCTATATCCTCGGGTTTCGCAATCCTTCCTAACGGAATTTGATGTAGAACCGCGTTTTTGAGTTCCGGTATTACGAGAATTTCTTCGGTCAGAGCGGTTTCTGTCATGCCTGGCGCTATGGCGTTCACCCTAATATTGTACGGAGCTAACTCGAGGGCAACGGTTCTAGTAAGCATTTTCACTCCGCCTTTGGAAACGCAGTAGTGGATTTCTCCTGCCAGAGGAATTTCCTCATTTATAGATGAAAGATTTATTATGCAGCCCTCTTTCTGCGCGATCATGACCTTTGCGACTTCCCTTGTAAACAGGAACATGCCCTTGAGGTTTATATCAAGCACGTAGTCCCATTCTTCTTCAGTCATCTCGATCAGCGAAGATATCGTTCCGACTCCAGCGTTGTTGACAAGGACATCTATTTTCTTCCATTTCTTGACGGTTTCATCCACAGCCTTCTTAACATCCTCAACTTTGGTTATGTCAGCCTTGACCAGCAAAATCTTCTCCTTAGACTTTGTTAGCTCTTCCTCTGTTTCTTGAAGTGTCTCCTCGTCGACATCCACTATCGCGACCTTAGCTCCGTGGTCTAAGTAGGTTTTCACGATGGCTTTCCCGATACCTGAAGAGCCTCCGGTTACAATTGCAACTTTCCCATCTAGCACAGTTTACTCCTCTACTCCTTTGATATTATGTTTGGAGTACTCTCCGTGGAACTCCGTTGGTATGGTTCTTAAGATCTCAAGCCACCTCAACGTGGGCTTCGTGTATTTCATCAACTTCAAAAGATCTCCTGTTACCTTTAACTTTCTCATCATAAGCGCTTTCGTTGCACCAAGTTTGCCGAGTAGCACCTTGACCCAAACCTCATACTTCCCGGTAATAGTGAAGTCTGTTTCACGCTCACCAAGCCAAATATCGTCGATTCTACCGTCATCAACCACGTACCCAACGACTAGATCCCTGTCCACACCCTTCTCGGGCTCAGCCTTTATCACAAAAGTGTAGCTAGCATACTCGTCCTTTGCAAGCTCCAAATACTCCTCGTCGGAATTGGTTTTCTTCTTAGCCTCCTCCAAATACTCGGAAGAACAAAACTCCACCGCCATCACCAAACCTTAAAATGTTCCAGTTACCTTATCAGCGTTACCCTAACCTGACACCGTTAACTTATTGCGTGCGCCAAACTTATTTAGACCTCTGTCTCCGTCTCTTCCTCTTTTTTTGAGATCTTTTCACTTTCTTCTTCTTAGTCTTTTTAGTCATAGCACGATGTCTAGTCATACTGCTCCCCTTTTTCCCTCACCAATTTTATGACTGACTCTATCACCAACCAAAGGGTTAGTTCGGGCGTAATGGCAAGCTTGTTACCCACTGTCCTAGTCATTGTAAGATAAAAGAATTTAGCTTTTCGCATACATAATCACACGCGCAATGTTTAGTAGCCTTTTCATATTGAATGGTGAACTCCTCTTCAAAACTTCGCAGCTAAGCCAAAGGTAAGATTTTTTAGACTGTTAAGTTAACCTTGTTATTATATGATGAAGAATACGACTCTGAGCTTACGTGATGATGAAATGGAGCGACTCTGAAGTCAAATTTGCGTGTGCATGTAATAACTTTGAAAAGGTTCGCGTGCATCTCGTACTTTGTACTAAGGAGGCTCTACGATTTTCTTTCCACATTTTTGGCAAAAGACAGCGTCGGTTTGGTTTTCTGCTCCACAGTATACACAATGTATTTTTGCTGAGGGTTTGGGAGGTGAAGGCTGAGGTTCAGGAGTTGCAGGCGGTGTTGCCGGAGTCGGGGGTGGTGGGGGTAGTGGAGACGGTGGCTGTTCCCTTGCAACCATGGAATAGTAATACAAAGTCACCGCGATTGGATGAATGGGTGAAACTAAAGCCCCAAGAACACTGCTTACGATCCAATGCGCTGGACCAAAAACACTACTAATCGCACCAAAAATCAAAGTTGCAACAAAAATAATAATGCCAATGACCAGCAAAAATCCAAAAGTCTTTAGCCAACGCCCTCCAACCAATCTTCTACTGCGAGAAAGACTCTCTAATGCACCCGCTCGCTCAATGACAATCGCAGGCACAACAACCGAAAACATAATCGCCAAAATAATACCTGGCACAACCAGACAAATGAGTCCAACTACGATCAAAATACCGGTAACGATTCCAGCTCCGAGTAATGAAGGCAACCGACTGACAGTGAAATTGAGAGTCTCTGAAAGATCAATGCTACTTCTCTCTAAAATGTCGGAGGCAACTTTAACGGCCATGCCGCCAACAATAGCGTTAATAATCCAACTAATAAGAAGTGTCAAGGAAAACGTCGCAACCAAAACTCCCAACAAGGAAAAAAGATACGAAAACAAAACGTCTGGGGGAGCAGTCATCGGTGGTTCGGCGGGCACTGGAAACATCAAACTCACAATTTTTCCCCAAGCTCCGGTAAGAAACCCTGCAACAAGAAACGGAACAAAAAACAAGAAAAACCTGGAGAAATAGAGATTAAATGTCTGACCTAGAATCTCTCCCAATTTCAATTCTCGCAAAGGCTTATCGAATCCCAAAATACCTTCACGTCCCTTAGAGATTGTCTTGCGATTTTACTATTAACACTTGTCCTAGAAGACGCGTTTTGTCTCTTCTTTGTTCCAACCTAAACTACCTAAGTAAAACACAGAAACAGGTGGGAATTGTATAAAAAACTAGTTTTTGTTCAGTTTGAATTCTTCATGGATTGCTTGAACAGCTTCTTCTCCGTCGGTTTCTTTGACTACAAATGAGATGTTTAGTTCTGAGGAGCCTTGGGCGATCATACGAACGTTTATTCCTTTCTGGGCAATGGCTGTGAATATTCTGGAAGCCACTCCAGGCGTGCCCTTCATACCAGCGCCGACAACAGCAACCACACAAACATCGTCTTCCGCCGTTACTTCACGAATCAAACCCCTACCCAAAAGAGCTATCTCCAACGTGCTAACAGCCCTCTCTAACAAGCTTCTCTGAATCACAAACGAAATGTTCGCTTCTGAGACGCTTTGCGAAATCATCAAAACGTTAACGTTGTCTCTTCCAAGAACATCGAAAACTTTTGCAGCTGTTCCAGGAGTGCCAACCATACCCGCCCCGCTAACATTAACCAACGCTACATCCTTAACCAAAGTTATGGCCTTCACCGCGTCTCCAACCTTGATTTTCTGCTTCTTCACTATGAGGGTTCCCGAATTTTCTGGATTGAACACATTTCTTATTCTGACAGGTATGTTCTCTTCCACAGCCGGTTCTAACGCTCTTGGGTGCATAGCTTTCGCTCCGAAAATAGTCATTTCTGTGGCTTCTTGAAACGAAACTTCAGGCATCATTCTTGCCGAAGGAACAATCTTTGGATCAGAGGTCATTAGCCCATCTACATCCGTCCATATCCAAACTTCGTCGGCGGCTAACGCTGCTCCTATGATGGTGGCTGTGTAGTCAGACCCCCCTCGACCAATAGTTGTGGTTACGCCGTCTTGAGTTGCAGCTATGTAACCAGTTACCACCGGGACGATTCCTTTTTCCAGTAATGGCTCAATTTTTTTCATAACCTCATGTTTGGTTACGTTCATGAGCGGACTGGCTTCTCCAAAGTTGGAGTCGGTGACGATTCCTATTTCTCCTCCAGTGTAGTGTTGAGCGTTTAGTTCTAGGTTTCGTAGGGCTCCCCCGACGATAGGCGCTGACAATCTTTCTCCGAAGGACAGAACATAGTCTTTTGATTTTGGGGTAAGCTCACCAACATAAATGATCCCCGTCAGAACTTTCTCAAGCTCGTCGACTGTTGTTTCGAGGGTCTGTTCCACTTCTTCTCGTATGCGCTCGTTTTCAACGGCTTTGCCAGCAACAGTTAAATGTTCTTTAAGGAGCCTTTGTTTAAACTCATGAATGTAGTTGCGGTTTCCCTTTTTCGCTTGCTCCGCCACTTCAATCAGTTTGTCTGTAACTCCTTCCAACGCCGAAACCACAGCAACAACCCGGTAGCCCTGACCAACGTAGTCGGCAATTAAATCGGCAACACGTCGAATGTTTTCGCCACTCGCCACCGAGGTGCCTCCAAACTTCATCACTATTTTCTTCAAATCACTCACCCTCAGTCACATCAAGCCATTAATTTAGTTGCTAAGTCTTGTTTTATATCCAACAGGTCCCTTAATATGGCACTAGCGGTCTCCATTCCCCCTGCCCCCCGCCCTATGATGGTCTCTTCACCAGCAAACTCTGAGACAAAGGTTACAGCGTTGAGAACTCCCCCAACAGACAGGGGATCGTGCCTAGATATCTCTGTAGGCTCGACTTTCAAGTTGTCGTTGACGGACCCCACGAGTTTGATTGTGCAGTTTTTCTTAGCGGCTTCTTCTAGGGCTTGGCGGGTAACGTTGCGGATGCCTTGAACATTCACATCCTTGAAGGTAACTTTCTTGTTCATTATCCAATTCGCCATGATGACCAGTTTGCAGGCTGCATCTATTCCATCAACGTCCATCGAGGGGTCAGCTTCAGCGTATCCAAGTTTTTGGGCGTTCTCAAGAGCCTGCTGAAACGTAATACGTTTTTCATCCATTTCTGTCAGAATATAATTGGTTGTCCCGTTCAATATACCTCTAATGGAGACTATTCTGTCGCCCAACAGACATTTTTTGGCTAATTCCAAAACTGGAGTTCCCGCCCCAACGGTTCCGCTGAATCTTAAACAAACTTTGTTGTAGTCCGCTAACTCGGCTAGAGCCGGCAGAGCCAGGGCAAGGGGTCCCTTGTTTGTGGTGACAACGTGTTTTCCAGTTCTAAATGCAGTTTTGATGTGAGATAAACCGGGTTCCCCGTCTTTAATGTTGGTGGGTGTTACTTCAACCATCGCCTCAGCTTCAACAGCCTCTATCACATCTAACGCTGACACGGCGAGACGCCCATATTCACGGCTCGCTGCCACCGTGCCCTTTTCAACCTTCAGCGACAACATTTTCTCCAAGTCTAGTCCCTTCGGGTTTACGGCGGCTCCCCCTCTATCTACCACAGCCACAACCCTCGGATGAAAACCATAATTTTTGACAAGCTCCGCTTCTCGCCGCATGAGGATTCGCGCGAAGCTTTGACCCACAACTCCACAGCCTATCAAGACTATCCTCATCGCTGATCACCTAGAAACCACGGTTACCAGTGTAGATCGTGAAAGCCCCAAGAGCTTCTCAATAGACCCTATTTCTGCATCAACCTCAGAGGGTTTTTCACTTATTTTTATCGCAGTATCAGGATCTTTTAATCCATGACCTGTTGTCACACAAACCACAACCTCGTCTTTATCGATTTTTCCCGCTTCAAACAGTTTCTTTAAGCCAGCGATCGAAGAGGCGCTTGCCGGTTCTACGAATAGACCTTCAGATCTAGCAAGCATCTTTTGTGCCTCCAAAATTTCTTCGTCAGCCACGGTTTCCGCTGTGCCTCCAGATTCTCTTATAGCCCTTATGGCTTTTTTCCAGCTAACAGGAGCTCCAATTCTGATGGCGGTTGCGACGGTTTCAGGCTTGTCTATGGGCACGATTTCGTCTTTTCCGTTTTTGATTGCTCGAGCTATGGGCGCTGCACCTTCAGCTTGAATTCCAGTCATTTTTGGAAGCTTGTCTATTAAGCCCAGTTTACGGAACTCGGTGAATCCTTTCCATATGGCGCTTATGTTTCCAGCGTTGCCTACGGGTAATACTACTCTGTCTGGCGGTTTTCCGTTCAGTTGATCAAAAATTTCGTAGGCCAGAGATTTTTGTCCCTCTAATCTGTAGGGATTGATGGAGTTAAGGAGATAAACTTCCCTGTGCTTTTCTGACAGTTCTAGCACCATTTTCAAAGCCTGGTCAAAATTTCCTCGAATCTGCACAACTTTTGCTCCGTAAACCATGGCTTGCGCCAGTTTTCCGTAGGCAATTTTGCCAGAGGGTATGAAGACTATACATTGAAGCCCTGCCTTCGCGGCGTAAGCGGCTAAAGAGGCAGAGGTGTTGCCGGTAGAGGCGCAGATGACGGTTTTCATGTTAAGTTCCACAGCCTTGGTTATTCCAACGGTCATACCCCTGTCCTTGAAGGACCCTGTTGGATTTTCGCCTTCATTTTTCACGTAGAGATGCTTAACTCCCAGAAGGTTTACCAGATGCTGACATGAATGAAGCCCGGTTCCTCCTTCGTTTAATGAAACAATTTTTGTTGGATCGCGAATGGGCATGAAGTCTTTGTATCGCCATACTGACAGGGGCAGGCTTTGCCAGTTGCTTTTTTTGAGTTTTGCCTTTAGGATGCTATAATCATATCTGACTTCTAGGAGGTCTCCGCATCGTTTGCATGAGTAAACAATCTCGTCTGCGCCGTATTTCTCTCCACATGCTATACACGCTTGGTATATCATTCCTTCACCTCTAACAAAGAAACTCCTTTTCCAGGTTTTGTGCAGAACGTATCAGCACTTACGCCAGCAGATTTAAATCCTTCCTCCATAGCCTTGGCAACTTTAGAAGCATCAGTATTATCGCTGTTTACTATAGCCATCATAGCGGGTCCGGCGCCACTGATGACCACTCCACAGGCACCAGCTTTCAAAGCTCTTTCCTTAACCTTTTGATAACCAGGAATCATGAATTCTCTAGCAGGCTCAACAACAGCGTCAGACATGGACCTTCCAATAAGGTCTACATCGCCCGTGGCGAAACCCGCAGCCATAGTTGCGGCGTGTCCCACATTATGTACCAGTTTTTCCATTGAAACGGTTTTTGGCAAAACCGAACGGGCTTTCTCAGTTTTTTTAGGTGATGTAGACACTTCTGGAATGGCTATGCATACGCCCAAATTAGGCGGAGATTCTAGATGAATGACTTCCAGGGGACTGTAAGACTTGATGATGATGAAGTCCCCACAGATTGCGGCCGAAACGTTGTCTGCGTGTTCAAAACCAGCTGAGGCTATTTCACCCTTGGCAGCTATCTGAATCAACTGCTTATGGTCTAGTTTAAGGTTAAACAAGCAATTTAATCCGAAGGCAACCGCTGCCGCTGAGGCGGCGCTACTGCCTAAACCCACGCTGGGCAAGATTCCTTTTTCAAGTTTGATCGTTAACCCTGTTTTTAACGAAAATTCTTGTAAGATATGTTCAGCAACAACTCCGGCTGTGTTTTTCTCAGGATCTGTTGGGATGGTATCTGCGGCTAAGCCGAAAACTTTGATTTTGATGCCTTTGGGAATTGGAACTATCGTAACCTTGTCGCTTGGATGTTCTAGAGCCATGCCGAAAACATCGAAGCCTGGACCTAGATTAGCGGTTGTAGCGGGAACTTTCACAATTACTTCGTTTGGCAGTGATGCACTGTCCATCCTTCCAGCTCTTGAATTGATGTTGAAGCCTCCCTATTAAGATTACGTTCTATTATACTAATCATTTTTGGCACATCGCCACTTTAGCAAACGGATTTTCATTTCTTAACGAAAAATGATCGACAATAAGAATTTAGGATTCATAATCTTTTTCAGAAGACTTCGGATACTGATATAGAACATGACGAAAAATGACGGATAAAATGAGACTAACGACGGTTTGGATTTCACCGGATACTTATCAAAAACTTCTCCAAGTTGAAAGGGTTCTGATAACGAAAAAGGGGCGCAACATAAATCCCAGCGATGCTGTAAAAGAACTAATAGACTTTTGGAAGAAACATCAATTGTAGATATTAACTACACAAAAAGGAAAATGGGTGTTTAGTGAATTCGTGTTTTGAGTGGTCTCCGTTTGTAGACGGCTGTAGAAACTGTAAGCACGATGAGTATAAATAGCATTGATGTCCATGTGGGAAACTCCGGTATTCCTATATTTCGAGTGTTGAATGGGAGAGTAAAGATTGTATGTTTTTTCTTAAACTAATTTCAACATTCAAAAACAACTTAAGAGTCGACTATACCTGAGGTTTTGGAAAAGGGACAATTTATGGTGAAGTTCAGGGAGGTCAAGGCGAAAACTGTTCTCAACAAGTATAAGTATCAAGACAATTGGTTTTGGTGCAGATATGGTATGAATCCATACCGTGGGTGTCAATTCGCCTGCAACTACTGCGACGCCATAACCGAGAAATATCTGGTTCATGAAAACGTTGAAGATTTTTCAAGGATCATATACGTGAAAACCAATGCGCCAGAACTGCTTGAAAAGGAATTGAAGAAAGCAGAGAAGGATGTTGTTGCCTTAAGCGGGGTAACAGATCCCTATCAACCAGCCGAAAGAAAATGCGAGATCACAAGAAAGCTTCTGGAAGTATTAAGAGACAACGGTTTTCCAGTTCACATTGGAACAAAGTCTGATCTTGTGCTCAGGGACGCTGATATCCTATCTGAAATATCAAAAAAATCCTGGTGCAAAGTTTCCTTTACCATCACAACCTTCGACACGAATCTGCTTTCGTTACTGGAACCCTTTTCTCCTCCACCTGAAATAAGGCTGAAAGCTGTGACAAAACTGAGAGAGGCTGGAATTATGGCCGGTGTTGATTTTACGCCAATTATTCCATACCTTCTGGACGGTGAAAACAACATCCGAGAAGTGATAGGGAGGGCGTCTGAAAGTAACGCAGAATACCTTTTGCCTGGAGCTGGGATGACTCTGAGAAGTAATCAACAGGTTCGGTGGCATGAGTTGCTCGAGAAAAATTGGCCTGGCCTCGTCAAGAAATACGAAAAGCTTTACGGTGAGTCGCAAGAGCCGGATCGCGAATATGTAACAAAGATAAACAGAAATGCCTTCGAAATCTGTAAGGAGTTTAACATGAAAACTTACATTCCGCCCCCAGATTTTGAAAGACCTTTAAAAGAAAATTTTGAGGTTGCCAATCTGCTCTTACTGATAGCCTACTTTAAAGAAAGAAGAACTGGAAATCCCTACGCCGCTTGGGCATACCACAAAGCCGCACAGAACATCGAAGAACTCAAAGAAAGCATTCGATCCATCCATAACGGAAATAAGTTGGAAGAAATTTCTGGGGTTGGAAAGAGCCTAGCTGAAATAATTAAGGAATTTCTGGATACCCGAAAAAGCGAAAAACTTGAAAGATTGAAGACTGAATGGTAACCGTGTTATGAGGGGAAGAAAATTAGAAAATCTCGGTTTCTGGCTCTCATTGCTGTTTTCGCTTCCTTGAACGTT
>Ga0209636_10002174_pt1 | contig 19914 bp, 14 predicted proteins | sample DeeMarSWOR152_54_FD_187464 | JGI IMG/M metagenome (GOLD analysis project Ga0209636, IMG submission 187464) | Marine sediment microbial communities from White Oak River estuary, North Carolina - WOR-1-52-54 (SPAdes) (version 2) | ecosystem: Environmental > Aquatic > Marine > Intertidal zone >...
CCCCCTCTATTCCCATTCTAAGGCTCTGATGGGCACCAACGGTTATAAAGACAGCCTTATAACCCATATCAAAAAGCAGATCCAGGGATATCACTCGCGTATTCGCTTTGATTTCGACTCCCATGTGAATTAGCCTTTGAACTTCAGTATCAACTACCTCCCGAGGAAGGCGGTACTGGGGAATACCAACCCGGAGCATGCCTCCCAGTTCTGAATAAGCCTCAAAGATGGTTACCGGGTAGCCGAGCTTCCTCAAATAGTAGGCACAAGCTAGTCCGGCTGGGCCAGACCCTACTACGGCAACCTTTTCGCTCTGGGTAGTCTCAGCTTCAAGCTGTATCATTCTGTCGCCGCCGAATTCCACGGCGAATCTCTTTAACGCCCGAATAGCGATAGATTTATCTACTTGGCTGCGCCGACAGGCATCCTCACAAGGATGGGTGCACACATAAGCACAAATAGAAGGGAAGGGGTTGCCATCTCTTATAACCTGCAGCGCCTCCAACACCTTCCCTTGGGCAACTAAATCAACATATTCGCCGATCTCCATGTGCAGCGGGCAGGCAACTTGGCAAGGCGGGATAAGGCGACCATGAGAAGCCCCCCTCATTTGGCTAGCTTTATAGTTATCCATAATCCAATACGCCTCCCAGCCTGATAAAAATTAGTCCTAGTTATATGGTAACTTACTCTTAAAAAGTGTGAAAGAGGTAATACCGCTAATAATAGGTGAATTTTATTCTGGAATTCTGGACGGATTAACCCCTATTTTGGAATGGGAAAAACTCGCAGATTAGAAGCGAATGGAGAAGGTTTTTCTTACATCGTCACACGGTGATAATGCCCTTGCGTATAGCAAACCTGATGAGGTCAGCTTTATTGTGGATATCCAGCTTTCTCATTAGGTTGGTTTTGTGCGTCTCCACCGTTCTCAAGCTGATGACCAGCATATCTGCTATCTCTTTAGCAGTATATCCTTCGGCAACCAGCTTAAGCATCTCCCTTTCCCTATCAGTTAGGTTCTGGTAAGAATCCTTTTCACCTTCTGTAGCGACTTTCTGCTGACATTCTTCGACGACAGCCGCTGCTGCCATAGGAGATAGAAAAGACCCTCCCTGATATACAGCCTGGATAGCTGAAGCGAGTTCGGAAAATGCTGCCGTCTTGCTAACAAAGCCACGAGCTCCTGCTTCAATAGTTGGGACGATATATTCTCTATCCTCATACTGAGTAAGTGCCAGTACTTTTGTTCCTGGAAACCTCTTGCGTATTCTCCGCGTTGATTCTAACCCACCCATAATAGGCATTGCCAAGTCCATGAGCACCACATCCGGGGCAAGCTTTTTGACTTTTTCCAAAGCTTCCTTTCCATTTGCAGCCTCCCCAATTACCTTCACGTCGGCAATCAGCGACAGCAAAGCACGAATTCCATCCCGCACCAAGGTATGGTCATCAACTATTAATACTTTTATCTTCTGCATCCGTCATAAATCCCCGCAGAGGAATTTTCACGGCGATTCTAGTCCCCTTCCCAGGCTGGGACTTAATGTTACATGCGCCGCCTATTAAACGCGCCCTCTCCTTCATGGTGAACAAGCCCGCCCCCCGACCACCTTTGTCTACCCTAGTGATCTTATTAACATCAAAACCTTTGCCGTCATCCTTAACTTGCAGTACACACTCACTGGCATTGCATTCTAATCTGATAGAGACATTCTTCGCCTCGGCGTGCTCCAGAATGTTACCTACTGTCCCCTGAGCAATACGGAAAAGCGTTACTTCTACTTCTGTGGGCAAGCGCTCTTCCACTCCCTCGAATTCCGTAAATACCTTAGTCCCCAAGGGTTCCAGACTATCCTTAGCATAGCGACTGATTGCTGCAGGTAGTCCAAGTTCATCCAATAAAGTGGGGCGAAGCTCCTTCATTAGCTTTGATATCTCATTCTGAGTATGAACTGCCAGAGATTGTATCTTCCGAAGCTTGACGATAAAATCGGCATCTTCAACACCATCGGTTTCCGCTTTTGTTATAGCAGCTTGAAGATTTAAGGTTAAACTGGTAAGAGCCTGGCTGGTCTCATCGTGTAGCTCTCGGGCAATTCGTTTTCGTTCTTCTTCTTGAGCGGTTAGGGCGTGCTGAAGAAGAGTTTGATATCTTTCCTTCCCCCTTTCCAGTCTCTGGTATAGCCTAGCTTGCTCAATCGCAGTACCGAGCTGACAACCAATTGAATTCAGGAGGAACATATCATCTGCAGAAAATTTACCTGGCACATGGCTAGCAATATTCATCACACCCAGGACCCTATCTTTTGCTTTTAAAGGAACGCTGATAAACCCGCCCAAGCCTTCCGTGCTCACCAAGTCCGGGTGAGCCGCCCGTGGGTCCTTGGAAATATTCTCTATTACAATGGGCTCCCCAGTTTCGGCTACCTTCCCCGCCACTCCCTCGCCCAAGCTCATCTTCATTTGTTCAACGTATTTAGCAGATAGACCACGATACACTCGGTAGCTTAGCATCTGAGTTTGCTCATGAAGAAGCAGTACCCCCCCGGTTGTGGCATTGATGATTTCTAGCACAGTGTCCAGAGCTATATTCAGGATAGCATCCAGGTTCCACAATCCACTGGTAGCGCTGGAAATACGGTTCAAGGCATGGAGATGGTGGTGGCGCTTCAGAATTTGATTCTCCAGCTCCCTTTCTGCAGTAACATCTTTCCTCAGTTCGGCAAACGCATTGATATTGCCTTGGTTGTCCTTTAGCGGATAAAGGATGATTTTAATATACTTGTTAGATACAGTCTCTGTATTCAAGGCAGGGTCAGGAGAAATAATCGTCGTTGGGTCGCCAGTCTGGAGCACCTTCGCAAGAGGACATTTCCAGAGGGGGGAGCTGCAGGGATTGTTCATGCCTTCAAAGACTTCGTAGCATCGCTTGCCAATGAGCGGTTTGCCTTCTGGCAAGTTCTTTTTCATAGCTAAATTGGCAAAGTTGACACGGTATTCCCTATCGATAACAAAGAGCTTATCTTCTATGCCGTCCGTCACATCCTGCAAGTTCATGTCTAAACTCGCATCTCCCCCAGTTCGCTGAGTTGCTGCCTTCTTTTGACCCATTATTGCCTTAGCTCTTCTAGAACTCTGATAAGAATAAAGTACCTCAGAAGTGCCAAACTTGTCAAAATTGAGTGTAAACCGCCTGCTAAATGAAGTTATTTACCAGTGTTTTTCCCAGAGCATAGCTTATGCTATATTTTATGAATTAGACTGTAAAATTACTAGAGAGAAGAGCAATGATTATAAAGATGTTAGTGGTCGGTCCATTGGCCTCTAATTGCTATATTGTTGGTTCATCCGCAACCAAGCAGGGGATGATTATTGACCCCGGTGCTGAAGCTGAGACTATTTTGAGAACGGTGCAGCAAACGGGATTATCCATATCCTTAATCGTGATAACCCATGCCCATATGGACCATGTTGGTGCCCTCCATGCGGTTCAAGAAAAAACCCATGCCCAGTTTGCCATCCACGAGGCAGAGAGGGGATTATTGCTTACTGCGCCCATGCGTATGCTAACATCGCTTGGCATTTCTCCTGTCAAATCACCTCCCCGGCCGAATAGATTACTCAAGGACGGTGACATCATAGATGTAGGCGACTTACACTTTAAAGTCCTTCATACCCCAGGCCATAGTTCTGGTGGGATCTGTCTTTCAGGTCACGGAGTAGTCTTTAGCGGTGATACTTTATTTAATCTTGGCATTGGCAGGACCGATTTTCCCGGAATGAGCCACGAACGTCTGATGAAAAGCATTCATGAAAAACTCATGGTTTTGCCTGATGAAACCATTGTCTATCCCGGCCATGGCCCCCCCACCACTATCGGCGATGAGCGCCGAGGAAATCCTTTCCTCCAGTGATTATCCTCTCTAGAGACTCTTTTGGCAGTCCTTCGCTTTTGCTAATACTGCCTCATTCGCTCTGGGATAGTAGTCGCTCAATTAAGATATATTGCGTAGATAATTACGGTAATTTGCCAGGGTCTCTCTTAAGTTATCACCGCCGAACTTCTCCAGGCAAGTGTCAGCCAAGATAATGGCCAGCATAGCTTCGGCGATTACCCCGGCAGCCGGGACAACACAAATATCGCTGCGCTCGTAGTGAGCTTTCGCTACCTTTCCACTGCGGAGGTCTATGGAAGATAAAGGACTAGCTAGGGTAGCAATGGGTTTGACTACTGCCCTGACCATTATATCCTCGCCGTTGCTTATGCCACCTTCGATGCCACCAGCACGGTTAGTGGCATGCTGCCAGGGAAGAGATTGATTCGCTTCGCTCGCAATGACAGAAGGAGGGCTAGGTTCGATAACGTCGTGAGCCTGCGAGCCTTTAAGCTCAGCTAAAGCAAATCCTGCTCCGATTTCCACCCCCTTCACGGCGTTGATGCTCATTATTGCCTGAGCGATCCTACCATCAAGACGACGGTCCCAGCTAACATGGCTGCCCAGGCTGATGGGGACACCGGTAGCAATCACCTCAAAGATGCCGCCCAATGTGTCACCATTGGCCTTAGCTTCATCAATGGCCGCCATCATCGCCTTTTCTAGCTTGGCATGGGCGCAACGAACCGGAGAGGATTCTACTTTCTGCCAATCTATAGAGCTTGGTCCCTTTCGTTCCCAGTGATGTGGGCCAATCGCCACAGTGTGGCTGTGAATAGCAATGCCCAACTCCTCTAGAAATCTTCGAGCTATAGCCCCGACAGCTACCCTGGCGGCTGTTTCCCGGGCACTGGCTCTTTCTATAATCGGCCTGATATCTTTGAGACCATATTTAGTAACTCCGGCCAGGTCAGCATGCCCCGGCCGGGGACAGGTTACAGGCTCGACTTCTTTCTCTACCGGAGAAATGCTTAACTGTTCCTGCCAGTTTTGCCAATCTCGATTGGCGATAAAGAGGGCAATGGGGCTGCCTGTAGTGAGCCCGTAGCGAACGCCGGCCATAATTTCCGCTTTATCCTCTTCAATCTTCATGCGGGGACCACGTCCGTAGCCTTGCTGGCGGCGCTTGAGTTCTTTATGGATATACCCCTCTTCCAGAGGAAGATCAGCCACCATCCCTTCCACTATGGCTACCAATCCCCTTCCGTGGGATTCCCCACCAGTAAGAAAACGAAATCGTCCCATTAGCTTTGATATAGAAATAGAGGTTGGGGATAGTTATGACTTAAGATTTCCAACAGAACTATATCTTGGGCACTCAATCCAGATATCCTCGTCTTAATAGCATCGACAAGCCCTAACAGCGACCATAGCGTTAGTCTGGGTGGTTGATAATACTCGACGACCGCAGTCTCGAGGCCAGCCAGTTCTGATGCCAAGTCTATGGCTGTATCCAGATCACCTAGCTCATCAACCAGACCCAACTCTTTGGCTTTGGTACCACTGTAAAGTTGCCCCGTAGCTAAATTTCTGACTTCTTCCTTGCTTAATCCTCTACCTTCAGCTACCACATCAATGAATTGCTCGTAGTATTCATCGACCATTTGCTTCATGATTTCTTTTTCTTCCGGTATCAGTTCCCTGAACCCCCAATACATGTCTTTATACTTGCCGCCCGTGAAAGTTTCTATCTGGATACCCAACTTATCCAAAAGCTCTTTAATGTTTATTACTGCAGAGATGACCCCAATGCTCCCTGTCTGTGTGGTGGGAAGGGCAACGATCTTATTCGCTTGAGTTGAGATATAGTAGCCGCCTGACGCAGCTGTACCCCCCATGCTCACCACGATGGGCATTGTTTCCTTAACTTTTTCTATCTCCAATAAGATTTCCTGGCAGGGCTCTATCTCACCGCCAGGGCTCTCTATACGGAAAACAATTGCTTTGACCGCTTTATCTTTTTCTACTCTAGATAAATAATTCTTCACCAACCCCGGGGTAATGGTCGAGCTGGATAATAATGAAGAGTCCCCGGTTGTAATAGTCCCGCTGAGCGGGATTACAACAACTTTATCTGCTGCCGGCCTAGAAAGTAAGATAATCGGAATTAGTATTGCCGCAAGCAATGCTAATACACACACGCTGATAATGATTACCCTTTTTTTCACCTCTTTCCTCCCGTCAATATTTCTTCAGCCTTATTAAACATTATGTCAAATGGAGCTTCCCTTCCCATCCAAAGCTTGAAGGAAGCCGCTCCCTGATATACTAACATAGGTAAGCCGCCAAGTATATTGGCTCCGGCTTTTTGTGCTAGCCTCAACAGAGGTGTCAGCCAGGGGTTATATACTACATCATATACTAAGACATTCTTAGGAATCACTTCGAGGCTCAAAGGTGATTGTCCTTCTTGAGGACTATCTTTCATTCCTATAGTAGTGCAATGGACTATTAAATCGCAGTTGTCAAAAATTCTGGCTGAGTTTAGGTTCTGCCACTGAAAAGCAGTGATATCTGGCTCCAAATCACTCGAGCTTACTGAAGCTCCTTTGCTATATTTCACTAAATTCTCAGTCAATGCACTGGCTCGTTCAAAGATACCATCAGTAATGGCCAGTGAGGCTACTTTCCTTTGCACCAGGACAAAACCCACTGCTCTGGCTACCCCACCAGCACCCAAGATGACCACCTGCTTTCCTTCAGGGTCAAGGTGCCCTTCTTTGTCTAGCGCCTCGATAAAACCATAGGCGTCAGTATTAAAACCCAGAAGCTTACCATCTTTTTTGACTATGGTATTGACAGCACCGATCGAACTTGCTAGGTTATCAACTTCATCTAATAAAGATAAAACTGCCTCTTTGTAGGGCACGGTTACATTAGCTCCAACATTTTGAGGTTTTCTTAAATTATTCACCATGTCTTGAAGTTGAGATGGTTTTGTTTCCCAAGCCTCATAGCGAATATCAAGTCGATAATAATCCAGAGCTGCCTGCTGGAAATAAGGAGAGATAGAATGCTTAAGGGGATAACCGATGAGTCCTATGTATCTCAACATTGCTTAAGATTCGTCACTATTGCTCAGGCGGTGGCTATCCAGAAAACCCTGGAGGATAAAGGCCGCCGCTATGGCATCTATTCCGGCTTTAGCCGAAAAGCTGTGATTTCTGGCCCCTCGTTTCGCCTCGTGGCGTAGTTTACCTCCTTTGCCTCCAGCCTCCATCTTCAAGCGCTTGGCAGCTTTGGTAGAGAGTCGTTCATCCCATAATTGTATATCAAGTTGGTTGAGATTGTTTTGCTTCGCCTGCCATGACAATTTATCAATGAAAGTTGTTACCTTACCAGCTTGTTTTCCCAGCTCGCCGTTTAAGCGGCGAGGCAAGCCAACCACAACGCACCCCGCCTTATACTGTTCCACAAGCTTGAGAATCTTGTTTATAAGGGCATCTTTATCTTTACTGGCAAGCACAGTTAAAGGAGTAGCTAAAATCCCCTGGGGGTCGCTTATAGCTACCCCGGTTCTCTCACCTCCGACATCTAGTCCCAAGCTGCGCATATCAACCCTTTTGAATCAGTTTATGGACTAATTTCAGAGCTTCGTCAATCTTGGCCACATCTTTTCCTCCGGCTTGAGCCATAGCAGCCTTGCCACCACCACCCCCACCAGTAACCTTAGCTACTTGATTAATAATATCGCCGGCATGAAACCCCTTAGCTACCAAGTCAGGAGTTACCATAGCCAAAAAGTTCGGCTTACCGTTATAGACTGTAGCCAAAACCACTACGGCGCTCTTTAGCCTGTCTCGCAATAGATCGCCCATTTCTCTGAGGATAGGCATGGTTAATGCTGGCACCTTAGCAGCTAGAACTGTCACACCGCTCACTTGCTCGGCTTGCCCGAGCAAATCCTCCACTATTCTGTGCGATAGTTCCCTTTCCAGTGAAAGCACTCTTTTACTCTCTGTTTCCAATTCATTGATAAGGGTTTTCACCTTATTAGGAACCTCTTCGACTGAGCCTTCTATTACTTTGGCTACGCTCTGCAAGGCGGTTAAGCGAGATTCAATTAGAGATTCAGCTTTTCTTCCCGTTACCCCCTCAATACGATGCAGCCCTGTCCCAATGCTGCTTTCACTGGTTATCAGGAATATGCCGATTTCACCCGTTGAACTCACGTGAGTGCCACCGCAGAGTTCTTTACTTATTGCTGGCTCCCCGATTTCCAGCATCCGAACTTCTTCTCCATATTTTTCTTCAAACAAGGCGATAGCGCCCTCATCTTTGGCTTGCTTGTAAGGGACTCTCTTCGCTTTCGCTTTTAAGTTCTGGCGTATCCATTCATTAACCTGACTCTGAATTTTCATGAGATCTTCCCCAGTTATGGGAGCTACATGGGAGAAGTCAAATCTAAACCTTTCCGGCTCTACTAGCGAGCCTTTTTGATATACGCCGCTGCCCAATGTTTGCCTTAGAGCAGCCTGGAGGAGGTGAGTGGCAGTGTGGTTGCGAGCAATGTCCAGGCGGCGGACGGAATCAACCTTGGCTTCCACTTCATCGCCGATGGATATGCTTCCTTCAACCACTTTTCCCCTATGTATTATCACCTCTGCAGGAGTCCTGAGGGTATTTATGACAACTACCTTTCCCTTCTGGCTGCTGATCTCGCCACTATCGCCTACTTGACCGCCCATCTCGCCGTAGAAGGGTGTTCTGTCAAGCATCACGTCAACCTCGTTACCTTCAGCCACACTTCGCACAGAGCTTTCGTTAGCCACCAAATCGCGGACTTTTGCCCTAGAACTGTATTTTTGATAGCCAACAAAATTTGTTTGCTTACGTACAACCCTACGCATGATCTTAGCCTGGTACTCGGCTTTAAATTGAACACCTTCGTCGCCGACCTTCTGTCCTGCCCTAGCTTTTTGCCGCTGCTTCTCCATCTCAGCTTGGAAACCTTCCCAGTCTATAGATAGACCCTTTTCGCGGGCAATCTCGGCGGTTAGCTCTGGGGGAAAGCCATAAGTATCGTAAAGTCTGAATACCTCCTCACTTGTTAGCTCCTCCCCCCCTTTAACTGAAGTCTCGCCAATGAGCTTTTCCACCAAATTAAGTCCGGTATCCAGGGTAATAATGAACTTTTCCTCCTCAACTCTAACTACTTCGCTAATCAAGCTTTGATTAGCCATAAGCTCAGGATATATATGGCTCATCGTGCTAATGGCGACGTCGGCCAGTTCATTAAGGAAAGGTTCGTTCAACCCCAGTTTCCTGCCGAAGAGCGAAGCCCGCCTGAGTATTCGTCGCAGGACATATCCTCTGCCTTCGTTAGAAGGCACTACGCCATCGGTGATAAGAAAGGCAATGCCGCGTGAGTGCTCAGCTACAATTCTAATGGCCCGGTCGATATTCTCGTTCCGTCCATATTCCCTCCCGGACAATCGACAAATTTGGTCTATCAGAGGGGAAAACAAATCCGTTTCATAAGGGGAGGACTTGCCCTGGATAGCGGCTAAAGTCCTCTCCAGTCCCATACCGGTATCAATGTTCGGTTTGGGTAAAGTAGTGCGTTGTCCCTCTTTGTCCTGATTGTATTGGGTGAATACTAGATTCCATATCTCGGAGAACCGACCACAGCCGCAATTAGGCTTACATTCAGCTTTACCACAGCCAAACTCTTCACCGAGGTCATAATGGATCTCGCTGCACGGTCCGCAGGGACCGGAATCACCAACTGGACCCCAGAAGTTGTCTTCCTCGCCGAATCGCAATATCTTCCCAGCCGGGACGCCAACATCTCGCCAATAGGTGAAGGCTTCATCATCGTCAAGGTAAATAGTTATCCAGAGCCGTTCCTCAGGCAGTTTCAAATACTTGGTAACAAATTCCCAGGCCCACAAAATAGCTTCCTTTTTAAAATAATCACCGACGCTGAAGTTACCCAGCATCTCGAAGAAGGTAAGGTGTTTGCTATCACCCACCGAATCTATATCAGTGGTGCGAAAGCACTTCTGACAGGAAGCTAATCGCTGGCTAGATGGGGCCTCCAATCCCAGGAAATATGGCTTAATTTGCACCATGCCAGCGCTAGTCAATAGTAAAGTCGGGTCTCTATGAGGCACCAATGAAGAGCTGGGGATAATCTTATGTCCTCTATCCTGGAAAAAAAACAGAAAAGCCTGCCTAAGTTCGTCGCCAGTCACTTACCAGTCACCTTCTTGATTTTAGAAGGTGTCAGCTTTAATGTCAATCAGGCTATAAGAGAGCGTTTGGAAGTTTTTCGCCATATCCTATATAATACAGTGTTCCCTCCAATTGCTTATTAAGGATATGCTACTAATTACAAACGTTCAAGCTGTGACTTGCGTTGAAAGGAGCGTGATATGATTTCGTTTAGCCCAACAGAAGAACAGCAAATGATTGTGAGCATGGCAAAGCAGTTTGCCAATGATGAGGTGCGCAAAATCTACCGGGAATGTGATGAAAACGGGGAGATTCCTGTCAGTGTGATAGATACTGCCTGGAAGATGGGGCTTACCTCTGGCAGCATGCCTGAGGAGTATGGCGGTCCCGGTGGAGAACACTCTGCTATCACAGGTTCGTTGATAGGCGAAGAATTGGCTTGGGGTGACCTCTCCATGACGATGCATATTCTTTGTCCGGCTCTGTTTGCGTATCCAGTCCTGGAGATGGGCACTGAGATGCAAAAAAAGAAATATCTGCCGCTTTTCTGTAATGAGAAGTATAAAGCAGCTACCGCTGCACTCATCGAGCCGCGCTTTGGTTTCGACCCCTACTCTCTATCAACCACTGCCCGACCTGACGGCAATGGGTATGTTCTTAATGGTGAGAAGTGTTATGTGCCCTTGGCTATTGAAGCTGATTTGTTCCTCATCTATGCAGCAGAAAATGGCAAAATTCAGGCTTTTATTGTTGGAAAGGGTACAAAAGGGCTTGAAATCGGCGAACGAGAGAAGAATATGGGCATAAAAGCTTTAGCCACCTACGAGCTTAGCCTGAAAAACTGTCGTGTTCCTAAGGAGAACCGGTTGGGTAGTGGGAAGGGATGTGATTTTGACCGTATCATGAGTTGTTCACGGGTAGCGCTGTCGGCAATGGCTACAGGGGTAGCCAAAGCTGCCTTCGAATACTCTAGGGACTATGCCAAGGAGCGTGTTGCCTTCGGAGAGCCCATCGCCTCTCGCCAAGCAATCGCTTTTATGCTGGCGGAGATGGCAATTGAAATCGATGCTACCAGATTAATGACCTGGGAAGCTGCTTGGAAGTTAGACCGAAAAGAAGATGCAACTAAAGAAGCGTCTCTGGTGAAAGCATATGCCGACGATATGGCTATAATGGTAACTGACCGTGCTGTACAGATTCTGGGCGGGCATGGTTATGTTCGCGAGCATCCGGTGGAACTTTGGTTGAGGAATGGTCGAGGGTTTGTCACTTTTGACGGCATGGCTATAGTATGAAAGGAGTGTTGCACAATGATAGATTTTGAACTTACGCCAGAACAACAAGAGGGAATAAAGGCAGCTCACGAGGCTGTAAAAGAGCTATTTCGACCTGTAAGTCGTTATTACGATGAGCATGAACATGAAAGCCCACAGGAACTCATTGATCAGATATGGAAGAAAAGAAGCGAAGGCATATTCAACATGGGCATGGATATAACGTCAGTTCTTAGAATCGAAGAATTATGCTGGGGAGACGCTGGTCTTTTTTTATGTATTCCCGGTCCGAGCCTTGGGGGGGCTGCCGTTTTTGCTTCGGGTACAAAAGAGCAATTGCAACGTTTCCTGGGAAGCTTCAATGAAGGGGAGCCAAAATGGGGTGCCATGGCGATGACGGAGCCTGGCTGTGGCTCGGATACCTCTGCTATCACTGCTACTGCCACGCGTGATGGTGACGAATGGGTACTCAACGGTGAGAAGATTTTTGTCACCATGGGCAAACGCGCGCTGGAAGATTCCGATGGCTTCGTCGTAGTCTGGGCGACTGTGGACAAATCAGCAGGACGGGCCGGCATGAAGTCCTTTGTAGTGCCAGCTGGAACCCCAGGGATGAGAGTGGAAAAGCTAGAGAAAAAACTTGGGATCAAAGCCAGCGACACGGCTACTATCATTTTCGATAATTGCCGCATTCCCTTTGGAAACATACTTGGCAACCCAGAGGTCAAAAAAGCAGATAAGACCGCAACAAAGGGTTTCAAGGGCGCAATGGCAACTTTTGATGCCACACGACCTATTATAGCTGCCCAAGCTCTGGGTGTTGGGCGTGCTGCCTTAGATTTTGTTAAAGAAATACTGGAGAAAGAAGGCATAAAAATACGATATAGCGCACCCAGACAGAAGCTTACTGCCTTGGAGCGGGATATAATAGAAATGGAAGCGAATTATAAAGCGGCCAAGCTACTTACCTTGCGGGCCCTATGGATGATGAGCCAGCTTCAACCCAATAATCTGGAGTCATCAATGGCTAAGGCAAAAGCCGGCCTTGCCGTTACCAAAATAACGCAGAAAGCAGTTGAGATCATGGGTCCGCTGGGCTATTCTCGAAAGTACTTATTGGAGAAATGGATGCGCGATGCCAAGATAAATGATATCTTTGAAGGAACGGGCCAGATTAATATGCTCATCGTGGCCCGAAGAATTCTCAACTATTCAAGAGACCAGCTCAAATAAGCAAGAATTCAGTTATTTCCCCTTCTTTGTGTAATCAGGGCACCAGGTGGCGTTGGGGCGCTCAGGGCGATGACAAGAAGTTCTCCAGTTCCATTGACAACTGTCACATAGGAAAATATGCATGCCCAAGGCTTTTTTGACCTTCAGTTTGAATCTATCTAGCCAGCTAGGATTGCTTCGTTTCTTCACTTCTTTCGGAGTGGCAGCTGGGGCAATAATATTCCCTACATCTCCTTGGATAGAGTAGCTAAGAATTCAGCGTTATCCTTTGTCTTGGTTAGCCTTTCCAAGATCCTTTGTGTAGCCTCGCCGTGATTAGGTGAGTCGCTATCTATCATATTAATCACACGCCTGAGCAACCATACTTGTTTCAAGGTATTTTCATCCAACAAAAGCTCTTCTCTCCTTGTGCCGCTAGGCATAATATCTATAGCTGGGAAGATTCTCCGCTCAGATAATTTTCTATCTAAGTGGAGTTCCATATTACCTGTTCCCTTAAACTCCTCATATATGAGGTCATCCATCCGGCTGCCGGTATCCACAAGGCAAGTAGCAATGATGGTTAGACTCCCACCCTCCTCAATGTTACGAGCAGTACCGAAGAACCGCTTAGGAGGGTGCAAGGCTGTTGAATCAATACCACCCGATAAAGTGCGCCCACTAGGAGGCAGGGCTAAATTGTAAGCTCTTGTGAGTCTGGTAATGCCATCAAGGAGTATGACCACGTCTTTGCCCATCTCTACTAGCCTTTTGGCTCTCTCTAATGCTAATTCCGCTACCCGAGTCTGGCTTTCTACCGGTTCATCGAAGGTGGCAGCAATAACCTCGGCCTTAACTGACCTCTTCATATCAGTGACCTCTTCGGGCCTTTCTCCAATGAGGCAAACCATGAGGTGAATATCATCGTAGTTTGTAGTTATGGCGTTGACAATTTTTTGAAGAAGCACAGTCTTGCCTGCCTTAGGTGGTGATACAATAAGCCCTCTTTGTCCCCGGCCTATAGGTGTCACTAGGTTGATTAGACGGGTGGATAACTCATCTGACGTTGTTTCCAGATTGATGAGCTTATTTGGAAAAGTGGGCGTCAACGAACCAAAATTGCGGCGTGTCCTTGCCAGTTCAGGGTCAATTCCATTGATACTATCAACTCGAAGTAAGCTATAATATTTTTCGCCTTCTTTAGGGGGTCTAGCCTGACCACAAACAGCATCGCCATCTCTTAAGTTGAAACGGCGAATCTGGGAATTTGATACATAGACATCATTAGCGCCACGCCGGAAAGTATCCTGTCGTAGGAAGCCGTAGCCCTCGCTGATGGTTTCCAAGACGCCTGTTATAAACATATTTCCTTGCTGCTGTGCTTCCGCTTGCAGGATGCGGTAGACAAGCTCGGACTTCTTCAAAGCAGAGTAGCCGATGATGCCACACTCCTTAGCCATCGCCTCCAGCTCATCCCGATTTTTGCTTTCTAGTTGCACCATAGTTGACATAGTAACCTCTCTCTAAATAACTTTTTCCTCTATATTTGTGGTTTTGTGGGAGCTTTTACAGCAATTCCTCCCTCGCCATCACCCTCTTCCAATCGCCTCTAAAGCGCTCGATGCCGATATCTGTTAAAGGGTGTCGTATCATTTGTAACAACACCTCGTAGGGCACTGTAGCAATATGAGCACCAACCTTAGCTGCCATTAAACAATGTTGAGGGTGTCTGATGCTAGCAGCAATAACCTGAGTAGGTAGTTGATAATAGTCGAGGTATTCCACGATGTCAGCCACCACCTTCATACCATCCTCACCGATGTCATCCAACCTACCCACAAAAGGGCTTACAAAAGTGGCCCCTGCTGCTGCCCCCAGCACAGCCTGGTTCAAGGTGAAGCATAAAGTGAAATTCACCTTTATGTTTTCACTGGCCAGCACCGAGGTAGCTTCCATTCCTTCAAGACTAGCTGGTATCTTAACCACGATATTCTTCGCCCATTTGGCTATTTCTCTGGCCTCAGCCACCATTGTTTGGACATCCTGACCTAACACCTCAGTAGATACCGGGCCAGGAACAATGGAGCAAATTTTTTTGACTAACTTTCGATAATCAACCTTGCCTTCTCTCGATACAAGGCTAGGATTGGTGGTTACGCCTGTAACCACTCCTAGTCGCACCCCGTGGCGAATATGTTCTACGTTAGCGGTGTCTAAAAATATCCTCATCTTTCTAATTTAAAGGCAGAGTTGTCTGAGCGCCCTCAATAAGCGTCTCCTTGGCTGCCTCAATAAACCCTAGGAATAGCGGGTGAGGAGAATCGGGGCGAGACTTGAACTCAGGGTGAAATTGGCAGGCAAGCATCCAGGGATGATCTTGTAACTCAGTAATTTCCACTAATCTTCCATCGGGGGATAACCCGGAGGGTATAAGACCAGCTTCCTTCAATGGCTCGCGAAATTGATTGTTAAACTCATAACGGTGGCGATGCCTTTCATAGACCACTTCGGTGCCATAGACACGAGCTGCCATTGTTCCCGCTACCAGATGGCAGGGATAAGTCCCGAGCCTCATAGTCCCTCCCTTTTGCTCTATGGCATGCTGTTCAGGGAGAAGGTCGATGACAGGATAAGCACTACTAGCATCAAACTCAGTGGAATTTACTTTGTCAGTACGGAAAACATGACGGCCAAATTCGATGACCATAATTTGCATCCCCAAGCATAAACCCAGGTAAGGGATCTCTCTCGTTCTGGCAAATTTGGCAGCTTTTATCATGCCTTCAATTCCTCGATAACCAAAGCCACCCGGGACGATTATACCTTGAACTTGCCCAAGTTTATCATCGGCTATGCTATCCAATTGCTCTGAATCCAGCCATTCTATCTTCACTGCACGATTGTGAGCTAGTGCTGCATGGCACAATGCTTCGCGCACTGAGTAATAAGCATCTCGTAGCCCTACGTATTTGCCCACCAATCCAATGATTACGGGCTCTTTGGGAGCTTTCAGTCTAGCTACTATGTCTCGCCATTCTTCTAGGTTGCTCTTCCCGTCCCTTAATCCCAATCGGCGAACTATGAATTCTCCTAAGCCGGCATCCTCAAGCAATAGAGGCACCTCGTAAATGGTTTCGCTGGTAACCAGAGAGATAACTGCCTCTTTATCTACATCGCAGAATAGCGATATTTTATCCTTTACCCCTCCTGATATTTCCTTATCGCTGCGACACAGTATAACATCGGGCTGAATACCAATTCTCCTTAGCTCATTGACGCTGTGTTGAGTGGGCTTGGTCTTTAGTTCATCAGTGGCGGCAATGTGTGGTAAAAAGGTGACGTGAATGTACAGCACATTATCCTTGCCTTCATCCTTTCTCATCTGCCTTATAGCTTCGAGGAAGGGTTGCCCTTCAATATCCCCTACAGTGCCGCCAACTTCAACAATAACTAACTCTGCTTTAGATATTTCGGCTACTTTCCTTATCCTGCTCTTTATTTCATTGGTTACATGGGGAACCACCTGAATTGTGCCTCCCAAGAAATCCCCCCGCCTTTCCTGAGCAATGACCGAAGAATAGACTTGACCGGAAGTAACGTTAGAAGCTTGGGTCAGCTCCACTCCAATAAACCTCTCATAATGTCCTAAATCCAAATCAGTCTCGGCACCATCTTGAGTAACAAACACTTCACCGTGTTGGTAAGGGGACATTGTCCCCGGGTCAACATTCAGGTAAGGATCAAGTTTCTGCACACAGACAGATATGCCACGGCTTTTCAATATCTTGCCGATAGACGCTACCGAAATTCCCTTCCCTACAGAACTAACTACACCGCCAGTAATGAAAATATACTTACTCACTGCTTATTACAAGAGTATAGAGAAAGCCAAGTCTTGTAGATCGATCCTAAAAGGCGAAGCAAACCTGAGTTTCTTTTCATTATAAAAAGTAAGATTCTAAATTGTCAAGTCTGCTTTATTCAAATGATTTGACATGCCCTGTCCTGAATTCAGACACAGCTTTTTTGTAGAAAAGGTAGCAATGCTATAATAAACATGGCGAAAAATGTCTAGGAAATATATTCTGGTTTTAGTAATACTAATAACGGTAGGGTTAAGTATCGGTATTTGGGCCCTATCCCCTTCCCCAACATCTAGCCCACCTCAGTCTGATAACTCAACCCAGCACACTGATCCCGATTGGACATTCCCATTAGCGAATGAACCAGCTACTCCTTTGCCTAATTTCCGCCCCGTAGTTACCGAGGTAATGCCCTCCGTGGTTTCCGTAACCACAGAGATAGTCACTTCTGATTTCTTCGGTCGTCAGTATACGGAATCTGTTGCTGGATCCGGGATACTTATCGATGACAAAGGATATATTGTCACCAACAACCATGTGGTTGAAGATGCCCAGAGTATCTACGTAGAGTTGGCCGATGGCAGATCTTTCCCCGCGAATATAGTAGGCACTGACACCTTATCTGACCTTGCCGTGATAAAGATAGATGCTGCGAATTTGACTCATACCTATTGGGGCAACTCAAGCTTACTATCTGTTGGTGAGTGGGTACTAGCTATTGGTAATGCTCTGGGAGAAGGAATAACGGCAACCGAGGGTATAGTCAGCCGCTTAAATGTATCTGTGAACGTTGGGGGCAATACCCTTTACGGTTTAATTCAAACCACGGCGGCTATCAATCCCGGCAACAGCGGCGGCCCACTGGTGAACATGGCTGGTGAGGTGATAGGCATCACTAGCGTTAAGATAGTTGCGTCCGAGGTGGAAGGTATGGGCTTTGCCATAAGCAGCAATGAGGCTGAACCTATCATCCTGGATTTAATTCATTATGGTCACGTGACCTATCCCTGGCTGGGAGTAGCATTATATACCGTGGATCCTTCCCTTGCTGCGTCAGGGAATCTTTCTGTGGACAGAGGAGCGCTTATTGATGAAGTAGTTGCTGACAGTCCGGCAGAGGCTGCGGGACTAAAGGTAGGCGATGTCATTATCCGTTTTGGAGGCAGGGAAATAAGCAATGTCGCCGACCTCGTCCAAGCCATTCGAAGCAGCGAAATTGGCGAAGAGGTAGAAATAGTCTTCGTTAGAGGCGAAGATACTAGAACAACCTCAGCCCGGCTAGTAGAACGCCCCACTTCCTAGAACAAACTCCCTTCATTCAAATCCCAAGCTCGGTAACTAAGACTTCCCTATTTTGGATTTGGAAATTTGAATTAGGATTTAGGATTTGTCTTTTTGATTGCCAAAGAGACATCGCTATTCGAGATGCGGTGTTTCTCACTATAAGTCCCACCAGGAGGCAGACTATCAATGAGTTCCTGAGATAAGGTCTCTTGCTTAATGTAGTCAGCAAAATTATTTATTACTTGCTTGATGAGTGATTCTTTTGTCTGATAGTAGGTAATGATGTGGTCAGTGATATCAAACTTGGCATTGCGTCGCATATTTTGAAGGTGACGCACAAGCTCTCTACTTACTCCCTCGGCAATTAGCTCAGGGGGCAATTCAGTACTTACGGCCACCCAATATCTAGCGTCGTTGGCTACACTATAACCTAGCATATTTGAAGGAAATTTCTCTCGTCCTTTTGCTTCAGTCAATACGACGAGTTGCTTAACATTTATCTCTTCCATTACCTCGCTAGCTAAACTCTCCAAGGCTTTCTCCTCCTCTTCGACTCCCACATTGACCACGGCTTTACCCAGTGGCTGACGCACTTTAATCCCCGCCTTAGCCCGTGCTGCCCTGCCCAAACTGGATATTTTCATAGCTAGCTCAACATCGCTGTTTAGTTTGTCATTGATTTTAGCCTCATCCGCTATGGGAAAATCAGTTAGATGAACGCTTTCTCTATCTTGAGGATTAATAGAGCGAAACAAATTTTGATGAAGCTCCTCAGCAATAAATGGCACAAAGGGAGCCAACAATTGAGATAAAGTAACCAGGCATTGATATAGCGTAGTATATGCAGCCAATTTATCGGCATCGTTCTCGCTTTTCCAGAACCGGCGGCGGTTTCTTCTCACATACCAGTTAGAGAGATTATCTACAAATCCCTCAATTCTTCGTGCTGCAGAAGTAGGATTATAGCCGTCCATTAATTTGGAAACCTCGATTACAAGCCGATTAAGTTCGGAAATAATCCATTTATCCAGCTCCGTGAAAGCTTTTGGCTGACCGCTGTCAGCTGTCAAGGGCTGCGGAACAAAGCGATCGATATTGGCATAAAGAGTAAAAAAGGAATACGTATTCCACAAAGTAAGAAAAAATTTACGTATCGTCTCTTCAAGTATCTTAGTGGAGAAACGATGGTTATCTTCTCCTGGAGTAGAAACCAGCATATACCACCTTAGAACATCGGCACCATAATTATTAATCACAGCCCAAGGGTCGATTACATTGCTCTTGGACTTGCTCATTTTCTCACCTTGAGCATCGACAACGTGCCCTAAGCAGATGACATTCTTGAAGCAAGGACGATTGAAAAGTAGAGTAGATATGGCATGCAAGCTGTAAAACCAGCCTCTAGTCTGGTCTACAGCCTCGCAAATAAAATCGGCGGGAAAATTCTGCTTAAACCTATCTTCATTCTCGAAGGGATAATGCCACTGAGCCACGGGCATAGCTCCAGAGTCAAACCAACAATCAATTACCTCGGGAACACGCTGCATCCTGCCATCACATTTAGGGCAGGCAAATATAATTTCATCTACGTATGGGCGATGTAAATCCAAAGGTGTGACCAAGCCACTGAGATCTGACTGTGCCCTTAATTCGTCCACACTACCAACACACTCATAATTATCGCAGGAAGAACAGCGCCAAACATTGAGCGGGGTCCCCCAATATCTCTCCCGTGAAAAAGCCCAATCAACATTGTTCTCCAACCAATCGCCAAAACGACCATGCTTAATATAATCAGGGTACCAGTTTATTTCGGCATTGCCTGAGACAAGTTTTTCTTTCACCGCTGTTGTCCTGATGTACCAGGTCTGCTTGGCATAGTAAAGAAGAGGTGACCCACACCTCCAGCAGAAAGGGTAGGTATGGGTAATCCTCTCACTGCGGAAGAGCAGCCCACGAGACTTTAAGTCATCAAGAATGTCTTTATCAGCATCCTTGACAAACTTGCCTATACCCGGTAAATCCACCTTCTCTCGTGCTGGCCCAAGAATCACCGGGGCTTCACTTTTCTGAATATATTCCCGTGCCTTAGGTGTAAAACCTGTCACTGGATTAGTGGTTACCATCCCATTCAACTCCACAGTATGAACGAGGGGTAAACCCTCC
>Ga0209636_10002175_pt1 | contig 19911 bp, 13 predicted proteins | sample DeeMarSWOR152_54_FD_187464 | JGI IMG/M metagenome (GOLD analysis project Ga0209636, IMG submission 187464) | Marine sediment microbial communities from White Oak River estuary, North Carolina - WOR-1-52-54 (SPAdes) (version 2) | ecosystem: Environmental > Aquatic > Marine > Intertidal zone >...
AGCCGAGCAGTACGAGACTGCGGACCCCGCGAGCCACACCCCCGTCGAAGGTAGTCTACATCAACGAGGGTGCTCCCGTCTCCGTACAAAATCCGATGGTAGACCCTCTCGCTCCTTTCTCCTGATACTATGGCTAGTAACTCGAAGAACAGTTTGAATGCATGTTCCAGCAATCCTTTCACGGATAGTGTGGTTGTCTGGAACTTGTCTCTGGTGTCCGCCAGCGCAGCTTCCAGCTCTTTGAACGTGCCAATTTTCATCTCGTAAAACCTCCTTCGGATCTGTGCTTCCTACACGTGTGTGCGTTGTGCTCACTTGGGAGAAACGAGAATTCAGCTACGCCAGCCCTATACATGAATGAAAAACGCGTCCTATTACAAAGTCTTTCATCAAGAGTATTCTACTTCTCTATTCTCAAGCTCGCAACACTCATGCTGATGCCATTCTTCTTCTTTCTTCAAAAGGATGCTGCTAGAACTGGCTCCTATAGAACCCAGGGGGGCAGCACCTAATTCGACGTGTCCTTCACCATACGGTCGTAGTTGATCAAGGCGCAAACTATGTATTGCTCTGGAAGAACAAGAGTCCCCCTCCAAACAACGTGTTTCTGCCAGGCCCATTTGACAGACTTCTACATCAACGCTATGTTGAACGGGTCGCTTTTCAAGGTAGGTGTTGATCTTGAGACACTGTAGATGGTTGGAGGCTCTTTTCTTTGTGGTCCTGGTCGGTGGAACGTGCGCGGGAAACCCGATTTCGCCTTGCGATTACGCACCTGCGGAAAGCTCGTTCGTGCGCCTGAGCGCGGAGGGGTCGCTTCAGTGGTACGACGATGCTTACGCGGACGACAGGGGCTCCTCCCTTTCAGGAAGCACGCTGGCGGATTTCCAGCACCTCTACGCGTCGGGGTCGTTCGGGTATCGCTTGGAGGCAAACACGGAGCTTTCGCTTTGGCCGGAGGAACTGCTAATCGAGGGAAGCTTTTCCGGGGATTTCAAGCGCTACCTCCGCGATGACCTCTTCACCGTCGGCGCCGTTGAGATTTTCGGCGACATCGACAGCGGACTGGAGGCGAACGTCACGGGAGGGCTGGGAGTCGGCCGGTTCCGCGACGTGACCCCCCTAGCCAAGGCGATCAAGATCCAGAACGCGTTTCTCGATGCGGGGATCCTGTTGGCTCCCCTCGAAGAGGCGGTCCTGCTGCAGGTGGCGCAGACCCTGGGTGAAGTGGGAACAACCCAAGACGAGAAGATCGCACAGGTTGAGCAATCGCTGTTGGAAACGGGACTTGTCAAGGATGACGAGATCGGTGCACGTGGGCTACTGCGACTGGAGGAGATCGTCACGTCGATCGAAGATGCACGGCTGTGTGGTTTGGACTTGCAAGTGCGTGTTGGTGTGAGCGCCTCGGCGTGGCCGTTTGAAGGGCTCGTCGATACGCTGGTGCTCGGCTGGAATTGGGCGGCGGTTCCCACACCGGTGTGGCAGTGGGTGGCAGGCGCTACGCTGAAAGCTAGACCGACGCGGTGGGATCAGTACATCGCGGAGTTCAAGTTCTCCACCTCGCGCCGCCTCCGAGAGACCTGGCGCGTTCGCGCCGATTACCAGCTAGCCTACGATCATCTTTGGAGCGCGGCGAATGCTGATCCTACAGTCGATCACCGACTTCGCGCGAGTTTGCTAGCTGACATTGCGGCGAGCTTGAGCGTTAGCCTGACCGGCGAGATCGGCTACGAAACAGGTGACGAAGAGCCGACCGCCATGCTCACGATCCACTTGGCCTACGACATTCTCTAGGCGATCATGGAAGAAGTCATTCGCGCCAGCGGCCTCGTGAAGCGGTTCAAACAGCGCACGGCACTCGATGGCTTGAGCCTCTCCGTCAAGCAGGGCGAGCTCTACGGACTGGTTGGGCCCAATGGTGCGGGAAAGACGACGCTGATCCGCACGCTGTGTGGGCTGCTTCGGCCCAACGAAGGCGAGGCACACCTGTTGGGCTGGCGGGTACCGAGCTTTCGTGTCCAATCCCAACTGGGCTACATGCCGCAGGACTTCGCGGTCTACGACGATCTCACCGTGATGCAGACGCTTCTCTTCTTTGGGAGGCTGTACGACCTGTCGCGGCAGAACATACGGGCGCGCGCTGACGAGCTGCTGGAGCTAGTGCAGCTGACTGACCGTCGCGACCAGCGGGTGGGTACGCTTTCCGGCGGCATGCGCCGACGCGTGTCGTTGGCGGTGAGCCTGATCCACAAGCCGCGTCTTTTGTTTCTCGACGAGCCGACCGCGGGGGTCGATCCAAAACTTCGTCGCAACTTCTGGGACTACTTCAATCAGCTGGCGAGCCAGGACGTGACACTGGTGGTAACGACCCATCTGATCGAGGAGGCCGCCCGCTGTCACACGATCGGCTTTCTCATCCGGGGCCACCTGCTCGTCCAGGCACCTCCACAGGAGATCCTGACCCAAACGGGAGCGCAGAACCTCGATGAGGCGTTTCTGACCTTGCAGGAGCGGCAAGGGGGCTAGTGTGAAAAGCTTTGTGGTGATGACGAACATCCTGCGGCGGATCGGCCAAGATCGCCGTACCCTCATCCTCATCGCCGTGCTTCCGCTGCTGTTTGTGCTTCTGTACGGCTACTCGTTCTCGGGCGAACCGCAGAACCTGAAGCTTACGATTGTCAACCAGGACAACGGCTTGGCATCGGTGAGGACCGCGGAGTTGGGGAGGGTGACGCTGTCGCTCTTCCTCGCCGAGACGTTCATCGAGCGGCTCAATCCAACCACTTTCGACATCACCTTCGCGGAAGACCCAGAAAAGGCACTCGCTGCTGTGGGACAAGACGAGGTCGTGGGGGCGCTTGTCTTTCCCCAATACTTTTCCCAGCAGGTGACCAATGAGGTGCTGCGCCGAGTGGGCGAGCGGACGGTCACCTACGAGGGCCGAAGCGTCCGGCTTCTGCCTGGAGAGGAGAGCGAGATGCCGGTGGCCACGCTGCGTCTCGACGACAGCAATCCGCTGCTCGCTCCGGCGATCCTCCAGTCGCTTAACCAGGCCCTCTCGGAGATGCTCTCGCAGCAGCAGGCCGCTCTCGAGCCTGAGAACCTGCTCGACATCCAGCCGTTGTACGAGGGCAAGATTCGCACGCTCGACTACACGGCTCCCGGAATCATCGGGTTTGCGATCACGCTGATCACGGTGATGCTCACCGCCATCTCCATCGTGCGCGAGCGAACCGGGGGCACGCTGACGCGGCTTCTCATCGCCCCAGTGCACGCGTGGGAGGTCTCTTTCGGTTACACGCTTGCCTTCACGTCCGTCGCTCTGCTTCAGGTGGGGGAGTTGTTTCTGGTATCGGTGTTGTTGTTCGGGATTCGCTTTGCTGGGAGCGCGGGCTTGGTCGCTCTGGTGATCATCCTGTTCACGATCGCCCTTCAGGGTATCGCGACGCTTCTGTCCACGATTGCGAAGAACGAGTTTCAGGCGATGCAGTTTGTCCTGTTCATCCTCATCCCCTCGATCATGGTGAGCGGGGTGTTCTGGCCGCTTGAGATGATGCCGCCGACGATCCGCCCCCTGGCGTACGCAAGCCCCCTCACTTACGCCAACAGCGCGCTGCGCAAGCTGATGCTCGCTGCCAAGGATCTCTCCGGGGTCGCGCTGGAAGTGGGAGTGCTTGCCGGATTCGCCTTTGTGATGCTCGTGCTTGGGATCGTCTCCATGCGACGCCAGGCCTATTCCGCCTAAGGCTGATCATTTCGTGATGCAGTAATGCTAACGCTGACACGATGAAAAAACGGGCGACCGCTTGGGCCGCCCGCGATAGCCTGTTAGAGTGTTTTCCCTATCGTGGAATACTGAGGTCTCCGCAGACTGCGGCCTTCACTCTTTTTCCCGCGATGTAGCCACTGGCGATCCCGCTTAGCGAGGGGGCCCCTACTCCGTAGGAGGGATAGAGCCAATAGGAAAATGTCCACGTCTTTCCCTGCAGAAAGTGGTCTGCCCAGAGAACTTCCAGAGTTCCGTTTGACATGTGGGGAGGGAGTGACCCTTCCGTTTGGGCCACCTCTACCTGCCACCCTGAAGGAATGGCCTCCTCCAAACCGGGAGCGGTAAGAGCATAGTTAGTAGAAAACGTGATGAGGATAAACGTTGCACCGTCTTCTTCTACTAGGTCGCGTACTGCAATTAAGGGGACTTCTCCCACGAGAATCCCCTTCTTGCGAACGGCAGCCAGTCCGCTCGCATCAACTACCTTCAAGCCCACTTCGACAAACCCGGGCTCAGCGAAGGTGTGCGTCGCCACCGGCTCCTCAGTCGAATCCTCATAGACACCGTCTCCATCGAAGTCCCATTCGTAGGTGAACGCCCCACTACCCAAACAGGACTCACACACCTCGAATGCCACGGCCTCCTCGACAGCGGGATTATAGGTTGAGGGAGCAAAATTGATCTGCGTTCCCAGCGCGAGAAGGCTTACCATTACCACGAAGGTGCCAACACAAATGAAAACCTGCGTTGTTCTTTTCATTTCCCCTCCTCCTCACCCGGTGGGGTCACGATCCGCCCCTAAGGGAGTGGTTCGTGTACCGAGGTATCGGTCAGCCAATAGGCGATCAAATCTTGGATCATGGTTCGGTCGATCACTTTGTTACCCGTGTGCGAAACCTGATCGCCGGACAACCACAGAGCCACAGCGTATTGGATCTGATCGAAGGCGATCTCCTCCGGCAAACACAGATCGATCGCACCGTGTTCGCTATCCCAACGCGAGATCACCACGGGTACCGAAAGGGTTGCCACACGCGTGATCTTGTCCTCACCGAGGACCATCTGAGACAGCCGCGGCGATGAACTGCCTACAATGCCATTGATCGTCGCCCGGTCTCGCTTTTCTTCTACATTTGAAATCGGGTCTACATAGGAAATGGGGGTACTCGGGGCAGTGAGTGTATAACGGATGCTGAGAACGTCCCCATCCATGAGCGTCTCCAGGAAGAGCCAGTCGGTCGTGTCCGCACGGAATGTCGCGCGCCCGTTATCCACGGGGGTGAACACCCAACCATCCGGGATCGACTCATGGAGGGTGAGCCCGTGGACCGTGGTTTTAGCAGTGATCGTTACCGTCACAGTGACAGTCCCCTCTGCGATTGTCTCGTCGTCGGGCAGACACGTCTCGATGACCCGAGCTGCGATCACGCTCGGAAGCACGTTTACAGGCTTCTCGGTCACGGCGCTTTTCCCCTCATCGTCGGTCACCTTGAGAGAAACCAAGGTTTCGCCTGCCTTATGGAACGTATGCGTGATTTGGGGCGAAATACTCTCTACCTCAAAATGTCCATCGCCGTCGAAGTCCCACGCGTAGGAGGCGATCTGGCCGTCTGGGTCGACCGATCCACTGGCATCGAGCGTGGCCTCTGCCTTAACGCGAGGCTCCTTCGGCTCGCTAGTGAAAAGGGCGGTCGGTTCACTGTTCAATACAATAACGTTCATCGTTGCCGGGTCGGATCCCGAACCGAGTTCGTCGCCGACCAACAGCGTAACGGTGTAGGTTCCACTCCGAGAAAAGCGGTGTTCGGGGTTTTGGTCGCTACTTCGGTCACCGTCCCCGAAGTCCCATAACCAGCCAACAACTTGGCCGTCTGAATCCGTGGACTGATCGGTGAAAGTCACCACATCCGTGGTTTTTGGCGAGTCTGGGCTGTAAGCAAAGGCCGCCACGGGTGGCCAGTTTGGCTCAATGACGGACAGCTCAAGCCCGGAGATCGGAATCTGCCTTTCCGCACTGCGAAAATCCTTAAACACGATCGAGGAGCCCCGATCTGTCCGCCAAACTCCCTTCTTCCCCGCCTTAAGTGAGATCTGTGTCAGCCACTGACCCCCGAGGGGAATACCCCCGATGTTCCAAACGAGGGTGGTCGTTCCATCGGCGTTTGCTTCCACCTGGCGTGGAGATGGACTTGCGCCGAGGTACAAGATCTCGGGCGGGAGGACCTTCTCCACCCTGATGTCTTGTGCGGCCGTCTCAACGAGGAACAGTCCGTCGATTTGCTCGATGGCGGAGGTTGTCGGGCTTGCAAAGAAGAGCCCCTCTGTCTCCGAAGCGAGCATTTCGAGCAAGCTACGGTTGATCAGGATTCCAATTCCCACAGAGATGACCTTGATCCCTGTTGCTCCAGCAACCTCGCCCTCTGCCTGTGGGTCTCGTCCCACATTGCTCTGACCATCGGTGAGAAGAATCTCCGCCAAAACGGCATCACCTCGACCGCTGGTCAGCAGTTCCTGCCTGGCTAACTGCAGCGCATCGCCGAAGGCGGACTTCCCCCCCGTTGTCAGGTCTGCAATCGCCGTCTTCAGCCGGGTTCGATTGCTGGTCAGGGGTAGCTCGAGCCAGGCCGCCGTGGCAAAGGCAACGAGTCCGATCCGATCCTGCGGAGAGAAGCGTTCAAGCATATCTAATGCGAAACGTTTTGCCGCAGCGAGGTCGGAGGTGGCCGATACGTCAATCACCAGGACGCAGTCAATCGGAACCCGTTCCGTCGGTCCTATTCCCTCAAGAACGAGTGTAAGGGTAGCAACGGCTGGCTCTCCTTCCGTGCCAGCGACGTAAATCTGCCCTGGCTCAAGGAATTGCCTCACGCTGAGGGAAGTAATCTCCTCCGCGATGACGGGAATCACCGTGATCGCAAGCGCAATAAAAAGGACGGCGAGGGGAATTCCCCTCGCCGGGTTTCTATCTATTCTCATCTGCACCATCTCCTAAGCTGACCTTAACTGTGAGCTCACTCTGGCACACACGGCAGTAGCTCAGGATCGCAGGGGTCCCGAACCGAGCCGGGTAGCGGTTCGCAGATGTTCGTGTTGGTGAGCCAGTATGCAATGATGATCTTCAAGGTCTCATAGGTCACGGTGAGCCCACACGTTCGCGGGACCACCTCGTCTTCCAGCCAGAAGGCGATCGCTCGCTGTACTTGCTGGAACGAGATTTTGTCCGACAATGTGATATCGATTGTGTCATGTTCCACGTCCCACCTGGAGATGGCCACGAGCACGGAGAGGCAATCGCTGACATCCACCGCCTTATCACCGGTGACAACGACATCCAGACACGGAAGCGCAGCATCCACGAAGCCGAACAGATCGGCGGTACTAACGTAACAGGGATCGCTTGCCGGCATCTCAATCGCTTCGGTCTGGGGAACCTCTACCTGATAAATGACTGTCAAGGTGGCTCCGGCAGGGAGCTTGCTGGGGTAGATCCACTGCACACGGGACCGCTTATAGAGGAACCCGTTATACTCGATCGGCGTGACCCTCCATCCGGTGGGTAGCTCCTCTGTCAAGCCTACTCCGTACAGATCCTGATCCGCCGTTATCTCAACCTTGACTGTGAAGGTGTTTCCGGCGACCTCTCCGTCCTTCCCGTAGTAGTTCAAAATGACGTTTCTACACGGTACCGGAGTAGCGATTGTGCGCACTGCAGTCACATCCGCCATCGGGGCCAAGGGAAGCGGCAAATCGACCGGTGTACAGGTATAGGCATAGGCAGAAAGCTCCTTCATCGTCTCCAAGTCGATCGTGGCTCCCTGAGTCCACGGCACCTGTTCATCGTTCTGCCACATCTCGAGGGCGCGGCGAAGTTGATCCGGCTCGATCCTCTGCGACAGGCGTAAGTCGATCGTATCCTCCATGTCCTCACCGATGCGCGGAATTAGATGGGCAATTGCGGTTTTGATCCGGAGCGCGTCAGTGACCTCGATCTGTGAATCGCCCTCGACCGCCAGCTGGAGCTCAGGTGTCATGGCCTGGAAAACCCCAGTGATTTCAAAACAGACGGGTAAGGTCATGGCAATAAGCTGCTCACCATCGGGGACCGTCACTTCGTAGGAAATGACCTTGCTCGTGCCGGCCTTGATCTTGTCGATAAACACCCACTGTAGCGCTGCACGCTTGAAGGCCGCACCCGCGTTTTCCAGGGGTTTTATCTTCCACCCAATTGGCAGGTTCTCCTGCAGGCCTGCGCCGGCTAGGTCCATCTCCGTCTCAATCCGCACCACGACTTTAAAGGTACTCCCCGGTAGCGCTGAAATCGTGGAGATTGCCCGCCGGACTTTAACGGCCAGCTCAGTAATGTCCAGGCTATATGTGTAGCGGTCGCTGGCACCTTCGTTGTCAGTTGCTCGCAACGTCACGTTCATCAGACCGCTTGTAGGATAGCTGTAGGTCGCTACTGGCTCACCGGTGGATAGGTCGAAAATCCCGTCTCCGTCAAAGTCCCATTCGTAGCTCATAATCGTTCCATCCGGGTCCATTGATCCGCTGGCATCGAAGGTGACCGGCTCATTAATATGTGGATCCGCCGGCGTCACGGTAAACATGACCCTCGGCGGCATGTTCGGTGTCCCTTCGACGATAATCGGGTCAATTAGGTTGAGATCGATCACCTGCGGTGCGGCAATGTTTCCAGAAAGGAACGCCACCGTGCTGATCCCTGAGGTGAACTGGGGATACAGCGTCAGCTCAAACTGGGGGCCGAGCGGACCGAGGACCATTCCATCCGACTTCGTCTCATCCCACGCCCAAGTCACACTCCCCGTCGGCGGGGTCAGCTCCCAGGTGTCACGGAAGTCCGCCTCATCGTCTTGTACGAGGAAATCAGCACCAGCAGGGACACCGGAGAGAGTGATCGTTGTCGTTCCGGCCGTCCCGGCAGGCCCGCTTAGTAGGAGAAACAGCGAAACCGTTCCCGTAGTCGTGTTTTGATATAGGAAGAAGATGGCTGTGTTTGCCTCTTCCAATCCCGTGTTCGATTGATTGTTTGCATAGTTGTAGAAGTCAACGGCACTGGTAGGATCCTCCAACGGGCTGATCTGTACCTGTGTCTCCCCTTGGCTCAGCCTGTAGAATCCTTCCCCTTGGGCAAACCCAATTGCCGATAGGAGGAAGGCTACCAAGAGAAGGAAAAGGCCATAACGACTGCCCTTACAAACCTTCATTGCTACCTCCTTCATCCATCTCGTCCATTGTATTTTTCAAAGCACCAAACCATCACAACTCTATCAGAAAGCCAACTTATAAGTCTGTAACACCGATTACGCTTTTGCTTCCTCCTTTCGAGGTTTCATTTGACCCACCGCAGCCTGCTGATATGAAGCTCCTTTGGCCGCTTGTTTTGCCGCTTCCAACGGGTCCACTGTGAGGAGCACGAAGAGCAGTCGAATTGCATGGGCGGGCAACCGCGGTGGGAAACTTGAAATTCCCTAAGAGCCTTAGGGCCCTAGCAAATAGGCCAATTTTCGCTTGCGAATCGGGGTGGCGTACGAGCTCGAATTGGCTCGTCAGCAACTGGCAAGAGTTGTGAAGCAATGGCGACCGTTCTGGTTGGAAGAAGATGCTTTTTCCCCAACGCACAATACGGAAAATACCGATACGATTCACATCAAAAGTCTGGGCAATCAACGTCGCATTCTCCAACAAGAAACTGGCCTTCACCTTAGTCCTTAGCAAGGATTCTTCTGAGTAAGCTGCAGGAACAGCCGCCCGGACGAGGACAGCGCCCTTCTGCTCCTGGTAAAAAGCAGATGCCGCCTTCGTCAGGATCGCAACGATAGCAAAAACACCCCACGGCGCACCACGGGCCCTGCTGTTCATACTTACCACACCACCCGTTTGGAAGCGTCTTTTTGTGCCAGCAGCCTAACCGCGACGTCGCAGAACCGAAAGGAAGGGTGTCGAGGCTCTCTTCCGACTTTGTCTAAGAGGGTATGGACAAATGTCCGATAGGTATGTAGCCAGGGCTTGGCTAGAACGTAATTTCCTTGGGCCGCTGCGCGATGTGTGGATGCGCCGGGCCAGCATAGATCTTAAGCTTGCGGAGCATGCGACGACCGAGTGTGCTTTTCGGCAACATACGCCGCACCGCCTCACGTACAGGAAGGGTCGGCCGCTTATCGATCAGCCGACGATATGGGGTCTCCTTCAGGCCGCCAATGTAACCGCTGTGTCGCTGATAGAGTTTTTGGTTCCACTTGTTCCCTGTTAACTCGACCTTGGCGGCGTTGATCACCACAACGTAATCTCCCGTATCAACATGCGGCGTGTAGATCGGTTTGTGCTTACCCTGAAGGATTGTCGCAATCTCAGTTGCCAGGCGACCGAGACGCTTTCCCTCGGCGTTGATCAGATACCAGTCGCGGTTCCAGCTCTTCCCCATCTCTTCGTTCTTCGCTGCAAAGGTTCGTTGCATAAACATGCCTCGCAAGCATTCGGTAATCGAGGGGGTGATTATAGCGACCGCTTCAGGGCCTGTCAAAGCTCGTTGTGATGGTCGCCTCCGGGGCAGGACCGATAGAGACAAGGACAGTCGGGGCCTCGAGGGCTTGGGAGATCTGTTCCAAGTAAACGCGGGCTGCTTGAGGAAGGTCCTTGTACTCACGAACCGTTTGGAGCTCCTCTTCCCAGCCGCCAAACGCCTCGTATATCGGCTCGCAGTAAGCTAGTTCTTCCTCGTCAAGCGGAAAATGCGTGATCTCCCTGCCGCCAAGGCGATAGGCGCGACAGACCTTGATCTCCTTCATCCCTGAGAGGACATCAAGCTTTGTAATCGCCAAGCCAGTGGGATCATTTAACGCTGCGGCATGCCGCAGCGCGACAAGGTCAAGCCAGCCGCAGCGGCGAGGCCGGCCGGTGGTTACCCCAAATTCACCGCCCCGTTCACGGAGTCGATCTCCGATCTCATCTGTGAGCTCGGTGGGAAAGGAACCTTCCCCCACCCGGGTGGTGTACGCTTTCAGCACACCAATGCGGTGAATATCCTCCGTAACGGGGACGCCAATGGCGTTACTTAGTCCAACAAAGGTGGTGGAAGAAGAGGTCACGTAAGGATAGGTCCCAAAATCAAGGTCGAGGAGAGCGCCCTGGGCTCCTTCGAACAGAATCTCCCTCTCCTGGTTCAGCGCCGTTCTGATTGCGCCAGCCGCATCGCCGATCGATCCGAGAAACGGCTCCGCGTTGTTCAGGAGCTCTGCAGCGAGACGCTCAGCCGATAGCGCAGAGATTTTTGGTGCCTTTGGCCATGTTCTCTTTAGGAGATCAAGCCTCCGGCTCAGCTTGCCACTCAGCTTTTCGGGATGTCGCAGGTCCCCCGTGCGAATCCCCGCACGAGCCGCTTTGTCGCGATAAGCAGGCCCAATGCCTCGGCGCGTTGTTCCGATATGTGCACCACTACCTTCGAGCTCTTCGAGAATTGGGTGGTACGGGAGAATGAGGTGGGCATTTTCACTGATGAGAAGCTGCGGGGCTTGGCCAAGATGCTGGGAGAGAGTCTCAAACTCTTCACGCAGGACAGTCATATCAATCACCATTCCACTTGCCAGGATGCACTGGACCTCTGGATAGAACGCACCCGCAGGGATCAGGTGGGTTCCGAATTTCTCTCCACGGTCGATTACGGTGTGACCAGCGTTTGGCCCGCCATTGAAGCGCACGACCATGTCGGCCTGCTTCGCAAGAAGATGCGTGATCTTCCCCTTCCCCTCATCGCCCCACTGCATCCCAAGGATTGCCGTTGCCATTCCCAACACCTCCAAAACTAGTCCGAACGAGTAACCCGTGAAAGCCCGACCCTGATAGTTGTTTCAGCAAGCACGAGCTTCTTCTGAATCTCGTACTCGCCCTCAAGAGTAGCATTCACTTCGGGGGCGAGAACCTCGGAGGTGATTACTTCCCTGTGTTTTTCGAGCACTGTGGATAGCTTCGGGTCGGTAATATAGCCGAGCGTAATCCGGTCAGTCACTTCGAAGCCTGCCTCCTTACGCAGTAGCTGAAGTTGGTGTATGAACTCACGTACGAGCCCCTTTTCCCGCAACGCCTCATCGAGATTCGTGTCGAGAAGAAATCGAAGTTCTCCTTCCTCCGCAAGAACGAACCTCTCGGAAAGAATTGTCTCGAAGGCAATGTCCTCTTTTCTAATCTCCAGCCTCTTTCCAGCAACTTCGACCTCAATGCTGCTGGACGTTAGCGCCTCGCGGAGGTCCGCTGCGGATTGCCCCTCGATCCAGTCGGCTGCTGCTTGAGCAAGAGGGCCAAGGCGAGGACCAAGGGCCCGAAAATTCGGAGCAGGGACTTCTTCGAAGTACGGATCGAGCGTCTCGACCACCTCTACCGACTCCACGTTCAGCTCCGCCTTAACCAGGGAGAGCACTTCCTCTGAGAGGCTCAGGCCTTGATCTTCAAACGGTCCTTCGACCAATGCGCACGGAAGCGGTTGCCGAACCTTGGTCTGTGCTTGATTGCGTGCTTGGTGACCGAGAGAGACGATCCGGCGCGCCAGGTTCATCTCTTTTTCCAAAGCCGTGTTGATACATTCCCCGTCTGCCTTCGGATAGCGGCAAAGATGGACGCTCTCCGGGTCAGAAGGGCCCCGCAATTGCTGATAAATCGCCTCAGCGATGAACGGAACAAAGGGAGCGATGAGTTTCACAAACTCGATCAAAACGGTGTACAGGACCGTGTGGGCGGAAATCTTGTCTGGTCCCATACCGCCTTTCCAGAATCGTCGCCGCGAGGAGCGAATGTACCAGTTGGAAAGCTCATCGAGGAATCCTTCGATCGCCTCTGTGGCAGTGATGACGTCGTAAGCCTCAAGACCATTGCTCACCGCATCAATCGTCGAGGAAAGGCGAGAAAGGATCCACCGGTCAAGAGGGTTGAGGTTTTCTTCTTGGGCTACATGTATCTCTGGATCAAACGCATCGATCGAGGCGTACAAAGCAAAAAAGTCATACGTGTTTCGGAGGGTGTCGAGGAAACGGTAGAGAGGCTCTTTCACCGTGGCCTCACCGAGGCGTTTCGACTTCCACGGCGCGCTCGATGCGTAGAAGTACCAGCGCAAGCAATCGGCACCGTAGGTATCGATCAACTCCCACGGGTCGATGAGATTTCCCTTGCTCTTGCTCATCTTAACTCCATTTTCATCGAGCCCAAGACCGGTGACGATGCAGTTGCGATAGGCCAAGTTGCCATGGACGATCGTGCTTGTGGCGAGCAAGCTGTAAAACCACCCGCGGGTCTGATCCATCCCCTCGCAGATGAAGTCGGCAGGGAAACTCTCCTCGAATTTCTGCTCGTTCTCGAACGGGTAATGCCACTGGGCCGTGTGCATGCTTCCAGAGTCGAACCACGTGTCAATGACGTGGGGTAGACGCTGCATGGTTCCATCACACTTCGAGCAGCTCAGTCCAACGCGGTCGATATACGGGCGATGCAGTTCGACTGTCTGCGCAACCCGCTTATCAAAGGCTCGCTCCACCAACTCGGCCCGGCTTTCCACAGCGATCGTCTCCCCACAGCCTTCGCAGGTCCAAAGATTGAGGGGCGTGCCCCAATAGCGATCCCGAGAGAGGGCCCAGTCTTTCAGGTTAGCAAGGAAGTCGCCGAAGCGCCCTTCCCGAATGTGCGGTGGATACCAATTGGTCCGCCGATTGTTGGCAATAATCTGGTCCTTCATCGCGGTGGTTCGGATGTACCAGGAGTCCGCAGCATAGTATAGAAGCGGGGTTTCACAACGCCAGCAGAACGGATAATCGTGCTCATAGGGAGCAAAGCGGTAGAGGAGTCCGCGTTTAGTAAGATCCTCCAGAATTACCGAGTCAGCGTCTTTGACGAAGATCCCAGCGCAAAGCGGAAACTCGTCAGTGAATGCCCCAGCGAGGTCTACCGGGTGGAAGAAAGGAAGATCTTCTTGCTGGCCAAACTGATAATCCTCTTCCCCGTATGCCGGTGCGGTGTGAACGATGCCCGTGCCTTCCTCCAGGTTGACGAAGTCCGCTGCGTGCACCCGATACGCGCGGGGATCGTCGACTAGCGGATAGGGCGGCTGATAGCGCAGGCCGATGAGGTCCTTACCGTAAAACTCCCTCACGACGCGATGTTCTCCTTCCAAGGCTTGCTCAAGCAAGTTCTTGGCCAAAATCAGTCTCTCACCATCCTGTTCGACCTCGGCATAGGTCGCCTCAGCCGCAATGGCCAAAGCCACATTTGCTGGCAATGTCCACGGCGTCGTCGTCCAGGTTAGCAGCGCCGTCTTATTGGGCCGTTCCTCCTTGTACTGCGAGTCCTGATCAGCTACGATACGCATTCGCACCGAAAGTGAGGGATCTTCGACTCTCTCATACCCCTGAGCCACCTCGTGCGAGGAGAGGCCGGTACCACAACGGGGACAGTAGGGAAGAACCTTGTGTCCTTGGTAAAGGAGGCCCCGCTCGAACATCTGGGCGAGCTCCCACCAGACGGACTCGATGTACTCATCTGTGTAGGTGATGTAAGCGTTCTCAAGATCAATCCAAAACCCCATCCGCTCGATCATCCGTTCCCATTCAGCCTTGTACCGCCAGACCGACTCCTTACATCGCTCCACGAACCTCTCCACGCCGAACGCTTCGATCTCGGGTTTGCTGTTGACTCCGATCTCCTTTTCCACCTCGATCTCAATCGGGAGGCCGTGCGTGTCCCAGCCACCTTTGCGGGCGACATAGAACCCTTGCATCGTCTTGTATCTGGGGAAGAGGTCCTTATACACTCGTGGCATCAGGTGACCAAAATGCGGTCTTCCGTTCGCCGTCGGCGGTCCCTCGTAGAAGACATAACGTGGATCGTCTTTCGTCATTTCGAGAGATTTCTGAAAAGTCGCGTTGCTCTTCCAAAACGCAAGAACCTTTTCCTCACGCGCGATCGGATCTTTTATGAGCTTCTTATACTGCTTCATCCAATTCTCCTTATTCTCGCAGACCAACAAGCTCCAACAGTTAAAACTTTCCAAGGAGTGATCAAACGCAATGGTCGGTGAACCGCCCCACTAGCGGGGCACAGCAATGTAGATGAGTAAGGGCTGAAAGACTAGTTCTTTTGTCAGCATCTCTCAATCACTCCTCATCTTAGCCCCGACGCAGCAAGGAGTCAACCCCATTGCTGTTTTGCCCTCCCTTTGAACGGAAGTGGCAAATCGGACATCGGTCCCATCAATGAAGAGAGTGAGTGTCCGGTTGTCATCGCCCGTGCTTCGTTCTCAGCGGGTATGCTCATTATATCATATGCCGTGATGAAAGCTGTGGTGAGGCGACTTTTCAGGAATCGTCACTCGTGGGTGTTCCTCCTATGCCTCATTTTGGGCGTGGGGCTTGCTGGGTGTTTGCTCAATAGACCTCCAATCGCGGTTTTGAACGCACCGGTGATCAGCGGGTCAGCCCCCCTCGAGATTCCCTTCGATCTTTCTTACTGCGGGGATCCTGACGGCGACAAGATAGTTTACGTCCTTGACTTTGGTGACGAGTCTGAGCCGATAAATGGTGAAGCTTTTAACATCATCGTCCATCACACCTATCACGCTGGTGGTGCGTTTACCGCCACGCTCACTGTCGCCGACGCCCAAGGAAACGAGGCAAACGATCAATTGTCTATTACGGTAAGCGACGCTGGGCCGCCGGTTGGCCTCGACGTGGGTGAGACTGCCCCTGACTTCACCGCTCATACCACTGATGGACAGGAGATCACGCTGTCTGAGTACCGTGGTTTTGTCGTCCTGATCGATTTTTGGGGAGCATGGTGTCCCCCGTGCCGTTCGAGGATGCCTCATCTGCAGGATCTCTACGATCAATATGCATCACAAGGATTGGTGGTGCTCCTCGTGAGCACCGACCGAGAAAAACAAGATGCGATCGACTTTCTCAGCCAGAACGGCTACACTGACTTTGTCAGCCTTTGGGAGCCCGGGTACAAAAGTCAAAACCCGATCGCAGCGCTCTACGAGGTCGACCGCTTCCCTCACACGTTTCTCCTTGATCGTCAGGGTGTGATCCGCTACGTGGGTCACCCAGACTACCTCGCCCCGGAGATCATCGAAGGGCTCCTCTAACTCCTCACCGAAAACGCTGGCCAGAATTCACTGGGGAACTTCCGCGATGGCTCCAACGGGTAAGCCATGCCACCACAAACCCCGTTCCCAAAAGACCAATCCCGCACCCAAATGGAAAGACCGCGGATACTCCAAGAAAGTCAGCGATCACTCCGCATACCAACGGCCCAAGCATCTGTCCTACGGCGAACGATCCTCCCTGCAACCCGGCCAGCGTCCCCATCCCGTGCGTTCGGCCCAGCTCGGTACGGATGGCCAGGACCGAGGCGCGCGAGAGGGCGGACAACGCCCCCATCGCGAAGGTAATCAGGATGATTGTCCAGACATGGCGAACAAAGGGAACGGCAAGCAACAACAGCGGGGCGAGGGTGCTGCCAAGCACGATCTGGGGGAAGCGCGCGTAGCGATCGGCAAGCAAGCCGAACGGTATTTGAAGAAGACCACCTCCGAGCATGTACGTTGTAAGGACCAACCCGATGCTCGCCTCACCCAACCCGCTTGCTGCCACCGCAAACAGTGGGTAGAAGGTATTGAATCCTTGTCGCCAGAACCCTCGCGTGGCGAAGTACACGGAGATTGCCTTCACCGCATCGAGTCTCATCACATTGCGCAGCGGTACGATCTCGGTCGGTCGTTCATGGTGGTGCCCCCCGTAAACGTGATCGGCTGGCACCGTCCTCCCGACGAGAAGGAGGGCCGCCATGCTTAGGGCCCCCATCGCCGAGAACGCAAGCTGGTATGACCAAAGAGCACTTAACCCTCCGCCAAGGAGGGGACCTAAAGCCATCCCTAGAAACATCGATGAGTAGAAGAGGTTCATAGTGCGCCCTTCTTTTCCTCGTGGGGTGATGTCGCCGATGTAGGCCTGAGCAATGGGTGTCACCATCACCGAGGCCGCCCCTTGGATGAAACGAAAAAGCCCAAGCTGCCACAGGCTCATCGCCAAGGCGTAGAGGATGGAGACGAGGGCGTAGCAAGCAAGGCCGATCATGAGAATGCGCTTCCGCCCTACCCGATCGGAGAGCCGTCCTATGAGCGGACCGAGCAGGCCACGAGAAAGGGAGAAGGCAGAAAAGACGAGGCCAATGGAGACGCCACTGGCAGCAAAGGTTTTGGCATAGAGAGGCAGGATGGGAGAGATAATGCCGACCCCGATCATGGCAACCGCTACAGCGATGAAAAGACTGATGAAAACCTGTTTCATGGAGAACCTCACGTAAAGAGCATTCCCCTCCATCATAGGCGATGCACTACGGGACATCCACTGATGCAAACTAGGTTGCTGACTGGGGCCAGCTGCGGTATGATCGCAACCCGTGCCCAAAGATGATATTCACAGCAAGCCTTGGAAAAGGACGACTCCCCTCTTCTTGGGCCATCTTATCAACGACGGATACGCAAGTTTCTTTGCTCCCCTTCTTCCAATACTCATCGACCGATTGGATCTTTCACTGACCATCGTGGGAGTTTTGGGAACACTCCGTCTTGTGATCAACTCGCTGACACAACCATTCTTGGGGCAACTTGTCGATAGAATTAGACAGCCTCTTTTAGTCGTTCTTGGACCAATCCTGACGATTTGTGCCATGAGCTTCATTGGAAAGGTAGCAAGCCTTGGCCAACTCGTCGGAATTCTGATCATCGCGGGGATTGGGACCGCACTTTTTCATCCAACTGCCGCGTCCCTCGTGCCCGCCCGCGGTGAAAAGAAACGGAGCCTGATTATGGCCTTTTTCTCTTCCGGGGGCACCATTGGAGCGGCCCTCGCGCCTCTCGTCATCGTGGCCTACGTTGGCGCTTTTGAAATGGCCCGTACCCCGTGGTTAATCCTGCCGGCATTCGCCGCACTGTCCTTGATTGCAGCAACACTGCTACGCGGCGGCACAACGTACAGGATGCAAAAGGAGGACCACGATTTGTCTGTGGAAAGGACTCTCCCTCCGATGCTCGTCCTGCTTTGGTTTGTCATTTTTCTGCGCTCATTGACTGCGATTGCCTTCTTGAATTTCCTTGCCGTTTTGATTACGGAGCGCGGCGCATCCGTATTTCTTGGAGGAGCGGGAATCAGTGTCTTCCTGCTCACTGGTGCAGTGGGAGGGTTCCTTGCCGGAAGCCTCGCCAGCCGAATCGGTCCCAAATGGATTATCCTCTCCGGCGTCTCTTTGGCCACTCCATTTTTCCTTCTGTTCCTTCATGGCCCAACGATCTTGTCGTTTGTGTTCTTAGCCGCTGCAGGCCTGGCCGTCTTTTCCTCGGTGCCTGTCGGTGTGGTGGCGGCGCAGGAACTCCTTCCAGGGAGGACCGGTTTGGTCTCGGGACTGGTCATGGGATTGGCTTGGGGCGTTGGGGGACTGGCCCTCACCCCGATTGGCTGGTTCGCAGATCGATTCGGTCTTGTTCCCGTTATGACAGGAGTCGCTTTCCTTCCGCTCATCGCCGGAGGGCTGGTCCTCTTCTATCGCGAGGAGAAAGCAACTTGAAGCTGACCGCAATTTCTACCGTCTATTACTTCTGCGGGAAGATGAGCTTAACAGCACTCACACAAGAGATAATCTACCCCTTCCATCCCAGCCGCAACGTGCCTTCACCCAAGGCCGCAAAGGTTATCCAATAAACTCACCCTAATCCTCTCTTTCTACCAATCTCTATTGTCCAACTCATGGACATGACCGGGAGGGATCCTCTGTGTCCACAGGCACTGACCGATTCTCCCCTTTTCACAGGCGATATGGAACCTCCACTCTCCCCAATCCGAACATCGATACCAAGTACCATCTAGCTCAACGCGTACAAATTCCCTGAATTGCAACTTGAATGTGATCTCGTCGCCACTTGATCCTTGGATGTTGTGCAAGGATCTCTGCGGAGCATCGGTGCTTGTTAACTGCCCTAGGGGTGAACTAGTGTAGGGGGTGTTCGTTTCGTCATTGGTATACACGTCGTCATTGCCAATTCGGTCATCGGATGGATACGAGAAGATACTGTCTCGATTGGCGACGTTGTACCGAAAGTACGCTTTCAGTTCGCTTGTGCCCATGACTGTTCCGTCCTTGAGAACCTTTGTGCGGTTCTGTCGAGACATGTCCCATTTGCTGCTGTCAACGCCATTTTTGAGGGGAATACCATCCCAATTGGTCGTGCCCGGAGGATCTGTGTCATTCTTTCCCTCAAGCTTGGGGTGATCTCTATCTTGGATGATCTCGATTGGATACACCGTCGCTGTCCACAGGACTCCAGTTCGGTTTCCTCCGCTTGTACTGATTCCTCGGTTCTGATCCAATCCAACTACCAGTTTGTTGTAGTTGGAGTCACTAGAATCCACAACACACCCAGTTGAGGATGGGGAGATCGTGGACAGATCTCCCTTTAATGTGCACCAGATCACCCACGCCATCAGATCTTTGCAGGTTCGACATGGTCGCTCATTCACCTGGATCTCAACAAGCCTTTTCAACGGTCCAGTTCTGGGAATGAGTCCAATAAGAGGGTTGCTAGGATCTGCATCTGCACCTTTCCACGTGATCCATCTTCTTGCATAAGCGGTGTCCGGTTTGATTTCCGCTCTCAGCCGCATCTTGTCGTGTCCCGGCGCGGAGTATTTCACGGTTACGAAGTGTTGTTTTGGAGACGCACTGGAAGGAAGAACACTTGGTATCTCATGGGTTCTCGGGTCGTCTGCAACAACGCGCACGATCTCTATCGCCAAAGCAGAGTTTTCTTCCTTGATCTTGTCGTCATCCGCTTGCTTTCCAGAATCGTCGGTTGACAAAGTGAACTTGACATCTTTGCCGTGAGAAGGCGCCTGATAAATGACGTACACTCCCTCGTTCCCGAATGGGAAGGTTCCTCCGGCACCATTGTCGTCCCACACCAAGGTAAGGGGGTCTTCACACTCGACTGTCTTTTCTGCGCTGCCACACTCTCTTGAGCTGCATTTCAACACCAACTCGTCCAAATCTCCGGGCCTGCTGAGAAAAGCATGCAGACGGTAAAGCTGCCC
>Ga0209636_10002177_pt1 | contig 19910 bp, 14 predicted proteins | sample DeeMarSWOR152_54_FD_187464 | JGI IMG/M metagenome (GOLD analysis project Ga0209636, IMG submission 187464) | Marine sediment microbial communities from White Oak River estuary, North Carolina - WOR-1-52-54 (SPAdes) (version 2) | ecosystem: Environmental > Aquatic > Marine > Intertidal zone >...
GTCTCCACCGATTTAGTTTTCATAATCCGTTTCGCTTCTCTCGCTCTCTCAAGGGTATCGAGAGATTCGGTTCCCCCTCCCACATCGAGTTGATAAGTTTCGGAAACCCGAACACCTCGATCCACCAACATTCTCAGCAAGGTTCTATGAAGAATAGTGGCTCCCACCTGATCTACTAGGTCGTCGCCAACGACTGGCAGACCGCCATCCTCGTAGCGCTTTTCCCAAGCAGCATCACTGGCAATAAAAGCAGGTGCGGCGTTGACGAAGGCACAGCCAGCTTCCAATGCATTTTCAGCGTATTTTTTCCCAGCTTTTACGGCTCCGCTGGGAAGGAGGTTAATGACTATCTCGGCGTCACTTTCCTCAAGGCTTTGAACTACATCTGCCTCTGCGCCCTCGCTTATCTTGATCACGTTTCCTAGAGAGGTGCCGACGCCATCCAGAACAGGGCCTTTGAAAACAGGAACATTCAGATAGGGTACATCCACGAATTTCAAGGTGTTGTTGGGGAAAGAGAAAACTGCTTCAGACAAATCCTTTCCAACTTTTCTAGCCTCGATGTCGAAAGCTGATACGAAGTCAACGTCCCTAGGATGATAATCTCCCAGAAAAAGATGCCTCAGCCCCACCGCATCCCCATCTTTTTCTATCTTCTTGTAATGATAAACACCTTGAACCAATGCTGATGCGCAATTTCCCACACCTACCAATGCAACTTTGATCTTGGACATGAAATCTACCTTCTTCAGAGTCAAGCAACAAAGTTATAATAAGTTAACGCAATAACTCCCGTCGAAAACGCTCCGACCAAAGAGATGAAGGGATGTGGAAAAGAAAGATCAGGTTTTGCTGCTAACTAGGGAACAAATCGAGTCGATCCTAACGATGGAGGACACCATTAAAGTTGTGGAAGAGGGCTTCAAAGCTTTCAACTCTGGAAAGGCAGTCATTCCTTTTCCGTTGGGCTTAGAGATCAAAGAGAACAGAGGTGAGGTTCACATCAAACCAGGTTTCTTGAAGGGATCCGACAAATACTGCATTAAGATAGCGTCTGGCTTCTATGATAATCCGAAAATCGGGCTTCCATCAAGCGGTGGGATGATACTACTTTTCGACGCTAGAACAGGAGCGCCTCGGAGTCTCCTCGTCGATAGAGGATTTATTACAGACATGAGAACCGCTGGGGCTGGAGCCCTTGTAGCACGTTGTCTCGCGAAAAAGTCCGTTGAAGCCGTAAGTGTTATTGGAACCGGATTGCAGGCTAGACTTCAAATCGAGGCGCTTAGCAAGGTCAGAGACGTCCGTGTTCTAAAGGTGTGGGGACGCACCATAGCCAACGTTGAAAGATACGTTGAGGACATGAGGCAAAAGCTGAAAGCAGAGATCTTGCCTATGGGTTCTGCAGAGGAAGCGGTCAAAAACAGTGAAATCGTAGTGACGGCTACAACAAGCACGTCGCCGCTGGTGAAGAAAGAGTGGGTAGACAAAGGGGTACACATAACGGCCATGGGAGCGGACTCTCCTGAAAAGCAGGAGTTGGAAACGGGAGTACTAGGAATTGCAGACAAAATCGTTGTAGACAGTGTCACACAATGTGTAAAGTTAGGGGAGGTTCATCACGCAGTTGAAGATGGAACCATATCTGTGGAAGACATCCATGCGGAGCTGGGTGAGATTCTGCTTGGCCTGAAGAGCGGAAGAAGCAGTGAGGAAGAGATAACCGTTTGCGACCTCACCGGCATAGCTGTCCAAGATGTCGTGACTTCACAACTAGTCTACGAACGGGCTTTGAAGGAAAAGATTGGCTCGTACATCACTGTTTGACGATGCAAGGAGAAAGAGACGTGACCTTGGCTGCAGTAGAAATCTTGGGGGCAAGAAAGAACCTAGCGGGCGTGGTTTACTGCACACCAATAACCTATTCTAAGGCACTAAGCCAGTTAAGCGGTGCAGAAATATACTTGAAATGGGAAAACCTGCAAAAGACTGGCTCGTTCAAGTTTCGAGGAGCATATAACAAAATCTATTTGCTACCGCCTGAAGAACGCAGCAGAGGGGTTATCACAGCCTCGGCTGGAAACCATGCTCTCGCTGTCGCTCTTGTATCCAAAATGATGGACATAAAAGCAACCGTCGTCGTGCCCGAGAATGCTCCCAAGGTAAAAGTAAAACGGTGTAGAGATCTCGGGACAAAAGTTGTGCTTAAAGGAGCAAACTACGATGAATCTCTGGTCTATTGCAAGCAGATGGTTTCGGAGACTGGGGCAACTTACATCCCCGCTTTCGAGGACTACAAGGTCATAGCCGGCCAAGGAACAATCGGTTGCGAGATCTTGGAAGAAATACCTGACGCGGATACCCTAATAGTTCCTATAGGTGGCGGAGGTTTAATCTCAGGTATAGCCCTTTGGGCCAAGACGGTCAACCCGAAAATAAGAGTTGTGGGTGCCCAATCCACAGCTGCTTACACCATGTATGAAAGCTTCAAAGCCAAGAAGATTGTGGACGTCCCTATTCCCCCCACCATGGCCGACGGACTTGCCGGGGGAATCTCTGAGATGACTTTGGATCTTGTATTGAAGTATGTCGATGAAATTGTCTTGGCAGAAGAAGAAGAGTTGAAAAGTGCAATTCTTTGGATTCTCAAAAATGAACGGCAAGTTGTTGAGGGATCTGGCGCAGTTGGGCCAGCAGCAATCCTACAAGGGAGAATACAGTTTAAGCGAGGCGAGAAGACGGTTGCAGTGATCTCAGGCGGCAACATTGACATGGAATTTTTGAACTTGCCATAATGAAAGCAGGCGGGTCAAAGGTTGATGCAGGGACCTTCTGCAGGCAAGAGAACTCTGGCTGAGATTGAGGATTAGTGAGAGAAGGAACAGCGTTTGCTTTATTATCGAGCAACGTCTTAAGGGTTCTGTAAACATTACATTAACGTGGAGTTCAAAGGTTCATGCGATCATCGGACAAGTTTGAGATAATAAGTGAGATGGCTAGACGCCGAGGCTTCTTTTGGCCGTCCTTTGAAATTTATGGTGGCGCAAGCGGTTTCATGACTCTTGGTCCGTTAGGCTCAACTCTAAAAAGGAAGATTGAAGACAGGCTTCGTGACTTCTTTGTCCGTAGACTGGGACTCTTTGAAATCGAGACATCGGTTATTATGCCGGGGAAAGTTTTCGAAGCCTCTGGTCACGTGGAAGCGTTTCAGGAACCCATGGTGGAGTGCAACGAGTGTAACAGAAAGTTTCGTGCTGACCATCTGCTTTTGGAGTTCGCAGGAATGAGTGAGACAGACACTGAAAAACTCAGTCTCCAAGAGTTGATGAGTGAAATCAACAAACAGGGGATTCACTGTCCTGAGTGTGGGGGGAACTTCGGTGAGCCGAAACGCTTCTTAACCATGTTTAGAACCACCATAGGACCATATTCCGAAGCCGTCGGCTATGGTCGTCCTGAGGCGGCTCAGGGAATTTTCGTTGAATACAAGCGCATCTATGAGTATGCGCGAGAAAGACTTCCATTCGGAGTTGCGATCATCGGCCATGCGCTCAGAAACGAGATCTCGCCTAGGCAAGGTCCAATAAGATTGCGAGAGTTCACAATCATGGATCTTGAATTCTTTTTTGATCCTGAGGAGCCAAAGTGCGCAAGACTGAAAGAAGTGGAGAACGAAACTCTGAGACTGCTGCCCGCAGAAAAGGTGTTGAAGAGCATTGATGAACCCGTAGAGGTCACAGTGAAGGAAGCCTTGAGAAAGGGACTGATAAAGACAGAGTGGCAGGCGTTTTTCATGGCGTTGTCCAAACGTTTTCTAGCTGAGCTGGGAGTGCCTGAGGAAAAACAACGGTTCATTGAGAAGTTGGATTGGGAACGAGCTCACTATTCCGTGCAGGGATACGACCAGCAGGCATACTTGGAAAGATGGGGGTGGGTGGAGATCTCAGGCCACAACTACCGGACAGATTACGATCTAAGGCATCACATGGACTCCAGCGGTGTAGACATGACCGCATTCAAAAGACACGAAAAGCCTATCATGAAAGAGGAGGTAACCGTCAAACCTGATGCATCCAAAATCGGTCCAGCGTTCAAGGAGAACACGGCAAAAGTAATCAATTTGCTCTCCACAATAGATGTAGAAGAGTTGGAGGCTTCCTTCAAGAAACAAGGGTTTCATATTGCTGAATCCTTCAAAATCTTGCCTGAACATGTAACAATCACTCGCAAAAAAGTGAAAGAGAAGGGCAAACGGTTCATTCCACATGTGGTGGAGCCAAGTTTCGGATCTGATCGACTTTTCTACGTAACTCTGGAGTACGCTTACGGCACAAAAGATGGTCGGACGTTGCTGAGCCTTCCGCGAGATCTTGCTCCCATGCAAGTTGGTGTTTTTCCGTTGGTTAGCAAGGATGGGCTGCCCGCAAAGGCAAAACAGGTCTGTCAAGTTCTTATCGAAGCTGGCTTCGTTGTGGAGTATGACGAGTCAGGATCAATTGGGAGACGGTATGCAAGAGCGGATGAAGTTGGTATTCCTGTTGGAGTAACCATCGATTATAAAACACTTGAAGACAAAACGGTGACTATCCGGAGCCGCGACACTTGGAGGCAGGTGAGAAACGGGATAGCCGAGTTGCCTGAGCTTTTTCACGCTTACTTCAACTGCAAGAAAGAGTTTGAAGAGTTGGGGCCGCCGGTCAAGAGTTAGCCGTTTCTTCGCTATCTTTTTTAAGTCTGCGACACGTATTATGTTGGTGACAGGAACGACTTTCTAGAGGCGGCGCATATGGTTTTTCCAACAGAGACTGAGCAACGGGTGAAACGAAGGGCACTCGGTGTTTGTCAAGAACACTTGAGAAAGGTTTTAGAGATTAGCCGTCAGGTTCCACGGATTATGGACAGCTTCGTTAAAGAGGATAATAAGGCGGCTCAACAGTTGTTCATGGAAATTAAGCAGCTAAGAGATACGGTGGACACCGCGAGACGCAGGGTTGCGCAGGAACTGGCTGAGATAGGAGCCATTTTGATAAGCCGCGAAGACTATCTCCGCTTCACCAACCTGACAAGTGAGATCGCAGACTTCTGTGTAGGCATAGCCTTTCGGGTACTGCAGATTATGGAGAGAAAATGGAAGGTAGCTCCTGACGTTAGAAATGATTTGAGGAAGTTTTCTGAGGCCATGTTTGAGACTATCTCAAAGCTTCGAGAAACCGCAATCACGCTGAATTACGGGTCCGCGAAGACTTTGGAGAAAGCCAGGGAAGTGGAGATCGCCGAAAGGGTTGTGGACGATCTCTACATGGAGTTGGAGATGAAAATCCTTAACAGCCAAATCGAAATTCCAGTGCTTCTTCTCCTTTGGGTCGTGATTGAACTCATGGAAGACGCTGCAGACAAGGCTGAAGATGCTTCTGACGCCGCTCGTATACTTGCGTTTGGCATATAAAGGGAATCATCGATGCCCAAAAAAATTGAAACAGAGTTCATAGAAAACTTCTTGGTCGTATGGAACCCAGATAAAGGTTCAGAGCTCTACAAATTGGGCTACTACGGAAAACCCGTGGGTATTCCCAAGCCCAAGGCTGAGGATTTTGATGTTCCCCTCATCCTAGACCTCATGGAAGGACTCTATCTCATGGAGAGAGGAATAATTGCCGTAGCGGAAGGACCAGAGAACAACAAAGTTAGTTTCTCAAAGTTGAAGAAAAGGGCAAAGAAACTGTACGAAGAATTCGATCTCAAGTACGCAGTGTATCGAGATCTCCGTGACCAAGACCTTATTGTGACTCCAGGCATAAAATACGGATGTGACTTCGCCGTGTACAAACATGGGCCAGGAGTCGACCATGCTCCCTACATGGTATCCATGAAGAAGATGAAAAACGAGGTTACAGCCACCGAGCTAGTCAAGGCTGGACGACTCGCCACGACCGTTAGGAAACGGTTCATAATAGCCATACCCGACATGGAAACAGAGCGAATACAATATCTAATCTTTAAGTGGTTCAAAGCATAAGATACGCTCATGTTTCTGGGCGGGTTTCAACGTTACTTCCAAGATAGTGCTCGATCCTGTCCATGCCCTCAGAGATGTTTTGAATTGAGTTAGCATAGGAGAATCGTATATATCCTTCTGCATTGTGCCCAAAATCGATTCCAGAAGCGGTTCCAACACCTGTCTTCTCCACCGGTTCAAAGGAGAGAACTTAAGCGAATCATTTGTGCGCGGACGCACAGAAATTTGAGGTAGCACCCACAAGGAGAATCGGCATGAAGATTGGTTTTGAAGAGACCTGGAGTTAGGAGAGCTGACGTAGGCTCTCTGCGATGGCTCCTCTTCGACTAAGGTTGTTGATCATAACGTGGATTCGGTAGCGGCTTTTCACTGTTCGCATCAGCTGTGCTGCAAGGTAGCGTGGGCGCAATAGGAAGTCGTAGAAATACTGATGGATCATCCGTTGAATTTCTTCGTATGGGACAGTGTCAGGGGAAACCTCAGACACACAAAGCCCGGTTTCCCAGTATTGATCCACGTCTATCACCCCTTTCATTGCGAGTTCGTCCCAGAGATCTGTTCCCGGAAAGGCTCCCAGAATGTTGAATTGCGGAACGTCCAAGTCTAGACGCTGCGCAAACTTGAGGGTATTCTGTATCTCCGATCTCGTCTCGTTTGGTGCTCCGACTATGAATGAGCCTACGACGACGTCCACTCCAGCTTTTCTAGCGTTCTTTACCGCAACTTCAGCCTGTTGAGGGGTTGTCTGCTTGTTGTAATATTTTAGGACCCACTGGTTTGCGCTTTCAATTCCAAAATACATCATTATGCAGCCTGCCCTTACGGTTTCTCGTAGCATCTCATATGAGGAGTGGTCGACACGCGAGTCGCAGATCCATTCGATGTCCATTTTTTCCTTTCTTATCTCTCGGCAGAGCTTCACTGCTCTCTTTTGGTTTAGGGCGAAGTTGTCGTCTACGAATAGAAACTGTCTGTATCCTTCGCCTACTAGCATGCGCAGTTCTTGCAAGATGTTTTCTACGGATCTTGGTCTCCAGATGTTCTTGGCGAACTTTCGGCATCCGCAGAAGCGACAGCGATACACACATCCGCGAGAGGAAATTATGCTGGTAAACCTTTTGGGAGCGATGTTTGCTCCCACGATTGTTGAATGATACTCAATGGGAAGAAGTTCACGATTTGGAAATGGCAATGAGTCAATTTTCTTGAGAAGCGGTCTGTCAGGCGTTGAGACGATTTGTTTTCTCTTTCTGAAGGTGATGCCCATGACGTTTTTGAGGCTGCCGTTTTTCTTCAAACATTCTGCAAGTTCGAGGCTTGTGTATTCTCCCTCTCCTCGGACTATAATATCCACGAAAGGATATGTTTCGAGAATCCTTTCAGCATTAAAAGTCGCGTGATAATTGCCAAAAACCGTCGTCAAATCGGGATTTTCCTTCTTCACTTCTCTGGCAATCATGGCTGCTGTTCGCCCTGAACTGCTTAAGGTGGAAAAGCCGAGGATGTCAGGGTCTTCCTGTCTCACCCAGTCGACTGTGTCCTTTACTGAAAAGTTTTGGGCTGACTGGTCTAGGACAGAAACCTCGAAGCCTTCGTTTTTCAAAAAAGTTGCTATGTATAGTGTGCCTAGTGGAGGCCACGAGCCGATGGCTTTCCTTTTCTCTGACGTTGGGAGTTCTACGTTGGGACTGGGATTTATGAACGAAAACTTCATTGGGTTTTCCGCCTTTCAGCTTCTCGTATTTCTGTTCACGGGTTTAAATGTGTTGTTTACGAGGGAGTATGGAGATGATAATGCGGAGGATGATTGAGGGCTTCAGTCGTTCCAGGAGGAAGAGCTCTCTCTGCCCTCGACAAAAGCTAATATAAGTATTTTAGTCAGATAGACGTTGAAATATGGGTCAAGGTAGAACCTTGGTGAAAGAATCGAGACAAAAGAGGATGAACCGTGGTCTTCACACCTATTGAAGATGTTCTAGATGGTCGCCAAAAAGGCGAAAGTGTAGATATCAGAGGGTGGGTCTACCGAAAAAGGGAGAGCAAAGACAACATTTTTCTTGTGATACGTGACGCTACAGGCGTCATCCAATGCACCATTAAGAAAGGCAGTTCCGCATGGGATGGCGCGAAGAAAGTCACAATCGAGTCCTCTGTTGCTCTGAGCGGAACCGTAAAAAGTGACCAACGCGCTCCAGGAGGATTCGAGGTGTCTGTAGATCAGCTGAAGATAATCGGGCTAGCTGAGATTTTTCCCATAACCAAAGATCACAGTAAAGAGTTTCTGCGAGACGTTCGACACCTTTGGCTGAGAAGTCGAAAAATGGGGGCCATCATGAAAGTGCGGAGTGAAATGCTGAAGTCTACACATGAGTTTTTCAATAAGCGCCGCTTCATCGAGGTTTCGCCGCCTATGTTCATATCCAGTGCCTGCGAAGGTGGTGCCACTCTGTTTGAACTGAAATATTTTGATAGAGACCTTTACCTTACTCAGAGTGCTCAGTTGCATCTTGAGGCGCTCATCTACTCGTCAGAGAAAGTTTATTGTGTGGCGCCTTCGTTTAGGGCCGAGAAGAGCAGAACCATACGGCATCTCACGGAATATTGGCACGTGGAAGCTGAGCAGGCGTTCGCTACAATTGAGGATATGATGTGCTTAGAGGAAGATCTCGTAAGCTATGTGTGTCATTGTGTCTCCAACCAATGCCAGAAGGAGCTGGAGATTCTCAAGGTGAATGCAGAAGAACTGGCGAAAATAGATGCACCCTTTGAAAGAACAACTTACCACAAGGCTGTAGAGAGACTTAACAGAAAAGGATTCAAAATCAAATGGGGGGAAGACTTCGGGTTCAACGAAGAGAGGGCGCTGGCTGACGAGTTTGGAGGACCGGTTTTCGTTTACGCCTATCCCAAGCAGATAAAGGCTTTCTACTGCAAGACGTACAGAGACAATCCGAAACTCGCCATGTCGGTGGATCTGATTGTCCCGAGAATAGGTGAGCTCACTACAGGTGGGGCGAGAGTCGACGACAAAGAAGAGTTGATTGAAAAGCTGGAAGAGTTTGGTTTGAAGCGAGACGACTATGAATGGTACATTGACCTGAGAAAGTATGGAACTGTTCCTCACGCAGGTTTTGGGTTGGGGGTTGAGCGACTGCTCGCGTGGATCCTTCACTTGGAAAACGTGATGGATACTATTCCTTTTCCGCGCACTTTACGAAGGTTCTATCCTTGAAATGCGTGTGATTGTTGCCATGTTGTTTGTGTTTTTCTCTTTCTATGCCGTCTTATTGCTCCATGCACATGCATGCATAGGTTGTGGCTGAGACAATGTTTTTCGATAGTGATATTGGGCATTGTTGTTTTTCCATGCGGGTTTAGGAATCATCGGCTCGTCTATTTAGTTATTTCGAAGGTTACCTCCAGCGCCCGATCTTTCTTCCATAGAAAACCTCTGGCAAAATTAGGAAGCCTGAAAAGGAGAAGGGTAGAACGATAGCCCAGTCCAAAAGGTTCAGTGGTGCTGTGCCAAACAAGCCGGCATAGGGTACAAGAACAGTTAACAACGCCGAGAGAACCACAGCGACGAGTAAGAATTTGTTTGACGTGAACCCAACCTTGAATGCGTTGTGTGTTTCCGATCTGCAGTTCCATACTATGACCAATTCTTGTAAGGTGGCTTGCACAAAAGCCATCGCTCGGGCTTCCTCTAGAGGGCGCCTCCATACGTAGAAGGCCACGTAGAACAAAACGCCGGTTCCAATGAACTGTGTTACAAAAGTGGCTAAAATTGAAGCTATTCTTCCATGCAGTATGCCTTCATCTGGATTGCGTGGAGACCGTTTCATTATATCTTCTTGCGATGGGTCCATACTCAAAGCTAGCGCAGGGCCTCCATCTGTGACCAGGTTTATCCACAAAATCATGCCAGTGGAAAGAGGCAGTTGTAGACCCAATAGAGCGAAGGTACCTATTACAAGGAGCTCATCAAAATTGGAACGCAACAGAAAGAAGGAGAATTTTCTTATGTTGTCATAAATGCTTCGTCCTCCCTCAACGGCGTCAACTATTGTGGCGAAGTTGTCATCTGCCAAAACCATATCTGCGGCTTCTCTTGTCACATCTGTGCCGGTGATGCCCATGGCTACGCCAATATCCGCCTGTTTAAGAGCCGGCGCGTCGTTCACTCCATCTCCAGTCATGGCAACGATGTGTCCTCTCTTTTTCAGCCCATTCACTATTCGAAGTTTGTGTTCAGGAGACACTCTAGCGTAGACGGCGACATCTTCAACTATCTTGTCAAATTCTTCGTCACTGATGTTGTCCAGTTCTGCGCCCGTTAGAACTACGTCGCTTTTCAGCATGCCGAGTTCTTTGGCTATAGCTACTGCCGTAAGTTTGTGGTCTCCAGTAATCATGACAGTCCTCACGCCCGCTTGCTGGCACAAACTGTTGGCTTGCTTGGCTTCCTCTCTTGGCGGGTCGATCATTCCCGTCAAGCCTAAGAAGACTAAGCCTTTCTCCAAGTTTTCTTCATTGAATTTTTCGGGTGAAGGGTTTGGCAATTCTTTATAGGCTATGCCTAGCACACGCAGGGCTTCCCTTGCCGTTTTCTCGTTTGTTTCCAAAACGCGTTTTCTTTCTTTTTGAGTCAGTTTGGTTGTTTTACTACCTTTAAGAACACGATCACAGTGCTCCAGAATTATTTCAGGAGCTCCTTTAACGTAGGCGAACATCTTTCCTTCAGGTGACCTGTGGACAGTTGTCATGCGCTTTCTCTCGGAAGTAAAAGGCACCTCTTGCACACGGGGATACATGCTCTCCAAGTGTTCTCTCGTCATCCCCGCCTTAGCTGCGGCTACAATCAATGCGCCTTCTGTAGTATCTCCAATCACGTTTTCTCCATCATAGTTGGCGTTGGAGCATAACGCACCAGCTCTTAACATCAAAGTGAGGTGAGCATCCTCTTTTGGGTCTATACGAGTGCCGTTCATGAGAAATTCGCCTTTAGATTCGTAGCCGACTCCGGTTAGATCAAACATCTTGTCGTTGGTGAAGATCTTGCGTACAGTCATTTCACCCTTTGTTAGTGTGCCCGTTTTGTCGGAGCAGATGAAGGTTGTAGCTCCCAAAGTTTCCGCTGAAGCAAGTCTTCTGATGATGGCGTTGCGTTTTGCAAGCTCACGAGAGCCGAGGGCAAGCGATACAGTTACTACGGCAGGCAAGCCTTCTGGAACAGCTGAAACAGCGAGTGCGACCGCAACCAAAAATGCGTCTGTAATGTTCTCTATGGCTTCGCCCGTTCCACCTACTCCAACAACAAAGATTTCATACAATTCAAGAGCAAATACGATAGCACATACAACTACAATCATTATTCCCAATTTTTTGGCGAAACGTGCTAACTTCTGTTTGAGAGGAGTGTCCTCCTCCTCTACAGCTTGGACCATCTCAGCAATTTTTCCAAACTCCGTTTTCATGCCCGTAGAAGTTATTACCGCTCTTCCTCTGCCATAAATTACATGAGTAGCCATGAAAACCGAATTCTTTCTGTCAGCCACAGAGGTTTTCGCGTCAAGAATCCCAATATTTTTTCCCACAGGCGTCGATTCACCCGTCAGAACTGCTTCATCAGTCTTCAAATCCACCACTTCAAGGAGACGCCCATCAGCTGGAATACGATCCCCAGACTCCAAAAGGGCAATGTCCCCAGGCACCACCTCCCTCGCAGATAAGAGCACCTCTTTCCCTTCGCGCAAGAGTCGTGCCTTTGGCGCCGTCAACTTTTTCATGGCTTCCATAGCTTTTTCTGATCGATACTCCTGAACAAAACCAACAACAGCGTTAAGAACTACAATAGCCCCTATCGCTATCGCATCCACGTATTCGTCAATTGCACCTTCTCCACCTGAAGCAATGGTCGTTTTATACCATGCTATAATGAAAGAAATCACTATGGCAAACAGAAGCATGATTACGAAAATATCCTTAAACTGGCTGAGAAATATCTGAAAAGGAGTTATTCTTTTCCTCTCCACCAGTTCGTTGGGCCCGAATTCTTGCAGGCGGCGTTTAGCCTCTTCCTCACTCAGTCCTTTCTTGCTGGCCTTCAAGCCTTTCATGAATTCTTCCGTCTCAATTGCATGCCATTCAGGACTCATATTCACCGCCCGCTTCTATCAATGCGCACGCGCGCAATCTTGCATTTTGGAATTCTAAGGCACTCTCGATTCTAAAAAACGTTTCTTTCTTTTAATGCTTTGTTTTCTTCACGATGAACGCTGGTGGGCATCGTTCTCTTCGTAAGCCAGCTGGGGCTTAGGGATATTGCTTCCGAAACTCTCCATGTGAACAGAAGTGGTACTTTAAGGCTAGGATTGTCCTTGCAAAGTTTCATGAGCTTTCCAAGCATGCGAAATAAGTTTATATGTCATAAGCGGCTAAAGAATGCGAGCGATAAAAATGGACTGGCTAATACTTGCGCCACTTGCAGGTTTGATTTCAATCGTCTTTTCAGTTTATTTGTTTTTCTACGTAGACAAGAAGGAAAGTGGTAATCCCAAGATGCAGGAGATTTCTGCAGCGATAAGCGAAGGTGCAACAGCCTATCTAAACAGACAGAACACTACGCTAGCAGTTTTCGTTTTGGTTATAGCAGTTATCTTAGGAATCTCTTTTAACTTTTATATGGCTCTAGCCTACATTTTCGGGTCAGTTTGCACTGCTATAGCTGCCTTTTTCGGAATGACTGCTGCGACAAGAGCGAATGTAAAGACGGCAAACGCCGCCAGAAAAGGTCTGAATCAAGCTTTTCCAGTTGCATTCTACGGCGGAGCAGTGATGGGTTTGTCAATAGTCGGAATGGCTTTGCTTGGCGTAAGCATCCTATACTACATCTTTGGGCCAGAACAACTGGACATTATTTTAGGCTTCAGTTTTGGTGCGAGTGCCCTGGCGCTGTTCGCAAAGGCTGGCGGGGGTATCTATACAAAAACTGCTGACATCAGTGCTGATCTTGTCGGTAAAGTGGAGATTGGCATTCCAGAGGACGATCCGAGAAATCCAGCTGTGATTGCCGATAACGTTGGGGACAATGTCGGCGATGTGGCTGGCATGGGTGCAGACTTGATTGACTCCTACATCGCTGGCACCATAGCATCGATGATAATTGGTGCAACAATAGGAACAACATACGTGATTCTTCCGTTGTTGATTAAGGCAGCTGGAATATTTGCGTCTGTAGTTGGAATGCTTTTCGTAAGAGTAGGGAAAAGAGGCAGTCCCGGTGCGGCCCTCAACAGAGGAACGTTTTCAACTGCCATTCTATTTGCTGTATTGACGTTTGTAATAATCCAGTTCTTGGAAATTGGGGAACGTGGATTCGGGATATTTTTTGCAACGGTTGCTGGTTTAATCGCTGGAGTGGTCATTGGAATTACGACTGACTTTTTTACGTCAATAGATAGGCCTCCCGTTTTGAAGACAGCTGAAGCGGCTCAAACAGGGGCTGCTATAAACATTTTGTCTGGTTTTTCATATGGCATAGTAAGCATTGTGCCACCCATCATTGGTATAGTTGTTGCAACCTTGGCTTCTTGGTATCTTGCTGCAAGTTTTGGCGTAGACCCTGTTTATGGGGTTTCGATAGGCGCCGTGGGAATGTTGGCTACATTAGGAATGATAATTTCTGCTGACGCTTACGGCCCCATAGTGGACAACGCAAAGGGGATTGCTGAGCAGTCAGGTTTGGGGGAGGAAGTGATAGATATAGGTGACAAATTAGACGCTGCAGGCAACACCGCAAAAGCCATATCGAAGGGTTTCGCAATAGGCGCTGCCGCCTTGCAAGTTCTTGCACTGTTTGCAGCCTACGCAGTGGTTGTTGAAATTGACATGGTTAACCTTATGGATCCCAAAGTCATCGGTGGAATTTTCGTGGGTGCTATGATGCCGCCTTTGCTCTCTGCATTGTTGATATTAGCTGTTGGAAGAAATGGCTTCAGAATGATCGAAGAGGTTAGAAGGCAGTTCAAAGAGATTCCAGGGTTAATGAAAGGTGAAGCAAAACCCGACTACGCCAAATGTGTTGACATCGCAACAAAGGGCGCCTTGCGAGAACTCATGCTCCCCTGCGTAATAGCAATTATAGCCCCTCTAGCAGTTGGCTTTATCTTTGGCACGGAAGCCCTCGGAGGCTTTTTGGCGGGTAGTATCCTCACTGGCATAATCTTTGCGTTATTGATGGCAAATTCTGGTGGGCTATGGGACAATGCCAAAAAGTACATTGAAGCAGGAGAATTTGGCGGTAAAGGATCAGAAGCGCACAAAGCAGCAGTCGTAGGTGACACCGTGGGCGATCCATTCAAGGATACAGCTGGGCCTTCTCTCAATACTATGATTACAGTTATGGCTTTGGTTGCCTCGGTTTTTGCTCCTCTGATTGCTACATTCGCATTGGTATGGGGGTAGATTCCAACACCTTTTGACAAATAACAGTCTGAATATATCCACGCGTGCGGCATTTTCTACATCGACAATCCTTGTATTGAGCCTGATTCTATAAACGTCGGACATCATTGGACGAGCATGATCACATTACACGCTTCTTGCCAAACAATTTTTTTCTTATTTGCGGTAGCTTTTCACTGACGTTTCGGAAAGTATTCAAGCCCTCAGGCATATAGCGTTGCATAAGAAAGTAGATATAACAGAATGAAGAACGCTCCCACTATCTTGTTTACCCTTTCTCCAAGTGCAAGCGTTAATATGACCAAAACAGAACCAAGCATTGCATACAAACCAGTAACATGAATAAGCCCCCCCGACACAGCACCCGGGAAGAATAATGGTCCAATTCCTATGGAAAAACAAGCATCCACAACACAGCTTCCTACGGCGTCTCCTATGGCGACCTCGTACTCTTTTTTGCGAATGGCTGTTAATTCAACTACTAGTTCAGGAAGAGAAGTTCCAACCGCGACTATGAAGAAACTGATGAGATACTCGGAAACCTGGAAAAACGCCGAGAGTGTGATTACCGACTCGATCATAATGAAAGCTCCGATTGCAACGCCTACGAACCCTAGAAAGGCTATCAAGAAATGACGGAGATGCTTCCCACTGGTGGATTCTGCTATCTGCTCTTCCCTTAAGGAAGAATTTTTGGCCAGGGCGCTTCTAGTCAACAGCATGAAGATCAGCCAGCTGACCACGAGAAAGAGTGCGTTAATTCTGGAAATGTATCCCTTCTCTGCTATGGATACTGCAAGCATGAGGGCTAACACTTCGCAAGAACCGATGATGACTACTTCTTTTCTTTTCACTTTGAACTTTCCACCCAAGAAGGGAAGAATCCCTAATATCAGAGTCATTTGGGTCAAGACAGATCCAAGGGAGTCCCCTACATTTATGTCCAAGTGGCCTAGTGCCGAGGAGATGATTGAATTGATGATTTCAGGGAAGTCCGTTCCTAAAGAAACAAATAGGAGACCGATCATAACTGGAGACATCCCCCATCCTAAACCGAGAAGTATCGAGTGTTCAACCGCTTTGTCGCCGCAATAAGCCAAAAGCGCAAGCCCTGCGATTAAACCTACGAGTGCAAGTATTGCCCAAATCAAACAAAGGCCCCACAACGTCTGAGGTTTTCGTCAATGAGCTGTGCGATTAAAACGACGCTAACAATATTAACCTTTTGCGAATTCGCTATCCTCCGAATTTCTCAACGTGTCTGCTCTTTCAGGATCCTGTTCCTCACCTCCATGCACATTCGAAAAGAGAATCTCGCAACGATCCAGATCGAGAAAAGGGAAAGATGGTACTTCATGGTGATAACCATTTAGATTCGTGTTTAGCCCGGCGTTTTTCATTACTTCACAACTAGTGTTTCACTGATGGCCAGGACTTGATGGATCTGTTTATTATTTTAAACTCATATCGACAAGAACACTTCCCACTTCAAAATATTTGGCAGAGTGCAAAGAACTGATTTTTCGCGATGGAACCACACCTCTGATAATCGCTTTCATCTATTCTTTTGTCAGCAATATCAATCCACAAAAGATGTTTATTACTCCGAGAAAGCCCAGAATGCCGATGAACAGAGGATTCGAGAGCAAAAACTGCGTAGATGTTAAGATGCTGTACACAGAGAAGAGAGAAAGGAAGACGCCAACAGTTATCATTGGGATGGATAATCCTTTGCCTATCTTTGCAGATGCTTCGAAGACCTTTGTTGTCTCCGTTCCAATAGTATCTTTCAGAAGCTCTTCTCGGCGTCTCAAAGCTGGAGCAGCAACTACGATCTCCTTTTTTTTCCTTTTTTTCGACATTTCGACAACAACAATGATTGTTCAAGTAGAATAACTAAAAAGTCTTATGGGTCCGCGCGCTAACATTCAAGACACCCGCCAGAATGGAAACCACACTGACAAAAATTAGAATGTAAAGAAAAATGCGGGGCAGAACGAGTGAGACGAACCCTATTTCAATTAGATAATTCAGCAACGCAATGAAACCACCTATACCTAAGCTAATCCCTCCCAGAGCAATCTGCACGCGATAACGACCCACCATCCTCAGATGGTATGTTGCAAGAACCAACGCCATTAGCCCCACACCTGACACGAGAGCGGTTATAGCATTAGTGTCTCTAAGGAATACAGGAAATGCCAGGAGCACAAAAGCCATGAATATTCCAGCCATAGGAGTAACAGGGTAAAATGGAGTTTTAAAGGGCTTTTTCATGTAAGGCCTTTTCCTTCTGAGCTTCATAAGAGAGAGGTTAACTAATGCAAACACAAGAATAGACCCGAAACTCGCCGCGTAGCCGAGAAACTCCATAGCTCGAATTGCACTCAAAAACATCACGAAAAGCGAACCAACGATGATTGCAACATAAGGGGTTTTAAAACGCTGATGAACCGATAGCAAGATTTTTGGCAAGTATCCATCCCTGCTCATTCCACGTGCGATGCTTGATTGAACAGCTATGGACGTCCCCAAGGCGGATAGACTTGCAACCATCCCAGCGATTGCAAATAGGATACCTCCAATGCGGACGCCTCCAATTTCACCCATGACCTCCTCAGCTGCGAGATTGAGAAGAGGCCCACTCCCTGGCGAAACTCCTATTGCTACATATGCGATGCTCAAGTATAGAGGTACGATTAGACATGCTGACAAAAGCATTGCTCTAGGAACGTTCTTCTCTGGATCTTTAATTTGGGCAGCACCCGCTACAAGTGCTCTCATTCCGAAGAACATGGGAAACACGTAAGCAGTAGCTGCAAAAATTCCTGAGAAGCTTTCGATTGGAGGTTCTTGAAGCACTTCAGGTGGGATCAGCCCATGCGACAATCCGCCAACAAGAAAAATGGCGAATATAGCCAGGAATGCGATGACTATCATGATTCCGACCTTTTTGGCTCCTCTCACACCCAATGTCGCCATAACGATTGTCACGATTATGGCGATAGGTGATATTTGAGCTGAAACAAAGCTCTCAGCCACGGGGGCAACTTTTGAGAAGAGATACAACAGTTGATAAGCGAACGTCAAAGCGGCTAGCGATGCTCCGAACACGCTTGCAAGCCATCTCAGGCAGCCAGATATGAAGGCGACGAGGCCACCAAAGGCGGCCTTTGCATACGTGTATTCACCACCAATCTCGGGGATTGTTGCACCAAGTTCGCAGTAACTAAACATGATCAGCAGGTTTATCAGCCCGCCCAGCAAAAGAGCTAGGATCATATCTGGCCCAGCCAAATCAAAATAAGCGTAGTCCATTAGCACGAAAATTTCAAATCCTATCGCTCCGCTCAATCCCATCATCACCGCATCGAAAAGTCCAAGCTCCCTTTTCACCTTCAACTATCGCTCCGCTCCATCTAGGGTCAGTCTTCTTGGGTGAGAAGAAACAATCCGTTCAAGACTGAGAAAAACCCGAAAAGTATTAGAGTTAACATGTGAAGAGGAAGGAATTCCATAGTTATGTTTAGCCATGATTGTACTCCAAAAAGATCTATGTAAAGCATATATGCGAAGATTACCGCTAACACACCTGTCGCACTTTGCAGTGTGCCAACGATTGTTCCGAGGATTCTTCTAGGTTTCATTGGAAATCACCTGTGTCTGAGGATAATCCCTGAGACTAGGTCAAGTATGCCAAGTGCTAGTAACCCCCCTGAAAATAGCATCCTATATGCCTCGTTGCCTGAAATTGCTTCAAATACGCCGATATCTATGACACGAGAAATAGCTAGAGCAAATACACTTGTCATTGTCATTCCTACAAAAATCAGGAAACCCCCTATAGCAACAGCTGCCTTACTCAGCTTGTGCGGACTCACAAGTCAGCGCTCCGTCGACCATCCAAAGTCGGTCATAATTAAAGGAATTATTTAAATTTCACAGGAATATAAATCCACGCATATAATCCGTTTTCATCCTTGTACACTTTTCTGTAACCCTCAACGCTCGCCTCAATATCGATGATTATCAAGGCTTCTGATCAATCGTCATTAGATGCTTAGACACATACATTCTGATTGCGTATTGTTCTCTTCAGCATATCTTGGAGAAAGACTTTATGACATGGAATGCCTATCAACTATTTTTTAAGCATCTTGGCTCAAATATTTGAACGGGGCTCTGGGCGACCCATTATGGGAAGGCTGATCAAGCAGGCGAAAAAAGCAAGAAAACTAGGGACAACAGAAAAGGAGAACCCCTGGATTCTGCAACTTGCTGGCAACCCTACGGTCATGGCGGACATAGGCTACAGAGCCGACTATTTGGTGGCGAAAGCCTCAGGGGTGGCTTGGGGAAAAGGCCTATGCGTAACTTGCAAGGGATCCAAGTTTTTATGCAGAAAGGCAAGATGCCCCCTGGCCGTGAGATTGAGGTCCTACTTCAGAACGTTGCCTCTCATCCAAGGCACGGACATGGACGGCGCTTCTCCACCCGCGGTTTTCGTAGGTCGAATAGGCTATCCCTACGTGTACGCGGGGCCTCTGGTTCCTCCCGTCCACGAGGATACTAGCATGTTTGACCTGCCTGAGCTCTGGTTCGGAAAGTCCATAGATGAAATTGTTAGTTTTAGGTCAATGTTGGTGAGAGGCAAGCACAGGGTTCATGTGAAGAAGTTTGAGGAAGCTGGAAAGATAATTGACAAGACTAGGGAGCTCGCCCTTTTTGGTGACTCCGTAGATGTAGAGTTGGCTTTCAAGAAGAAGCCTCGTAGAAGTCTCGTTCTAGATGACGAGGTTCAGCCTTTTGGCCCATCAGCTGTCATCCACACGATGAACGTTGGGACCTCACGATGGGATCATCATATTGAGAAGGCGTACGGAGACACGGACTTGAAAGCGGCCGAGGCTGTAATCTCGCTGCACAAGAGAGGAGTATTGACTTCGAGGATCCAGCGGGCCTTCAGCGTGGGCGCCTTTGGGTTGAAGAAGCAGAGGCGTCTAGTCCCAACTCGATGGAGCATCACAGCGGTTGATAGCATCATATCGAAGGATTTGATAGAGCAGATCAAAACGTTTCCGGCAATCAACGCGTATCGGGTGTATGAGTCAAGGTATCTGGACAACCAGTTCGAAATTTTGATGATGCCTGGAGTGTGGAGTTACGAGGCGATGGAGGCTTGGTATCCCGGTACTGTTTGGAACCCGACTGGACGCAGCGTCGTTCTCTTTTCAGACTGGGAGAGTTTTGAGGGGCGCACCACCTACGCTAACATTGGAGGATGCTATTATGCGGCGAGACTGGCGGTCGGCGAGACTCTCGTGGAAGAAAGGAGGCAGGCAGTAGCGGTGGTGCTGAGAGAGGTGCATCCCGGCTACATAATGCCGGTTGGAGTCTGGCAGGTGCGAGAAAACGTCAGAAATGCCGT